>Ga0209643_1001282_pt1 | contig 25244 bp, 24 predicted proteins | sample AutmiccBRH37_all_FD_187383 | JGI IMG/M metagenome (GOLD analysis project Ga0209643, IMG submission 187383) | Deep subsurface microbial communities from Mt. Terri, Switzerland - Autotrophic microbial communities BRH/37_all (SPAdes) (version 2) | ecosystem: Environmental > Aquatic > Deep... | reverse complement strand
CTGATCGCGCCCGCCACAGGCGAGAAGCTCCGTGCGGTCGGCACCGTGATCAAGTCCGGGCGCACGCTGACCTTTTGCGATCTGAAGGTCTTTGCCATCGAGGCGGGGCGCGAAACGCTGTGCGCAACCGGCCAGCAAACGCTGATCTGTCTCCACGATCGCGCCGACGGATAGCCTGCGAAATCGCCGAATGTCGATCAACGTTGCTGAAAATTTTGCAATTCATTCTGATTATCGAAACAATGCCGTGCGTGGCGCCACGGCCGCCGGATCCCGGCGGCGCCGGTGGTCCGTAGGTCGGCAGATTGTCAGGCGGGCAGGCGAGTGCGACACTTGCCGGCGCAAAGAAGAGCCGCGAGAGCTCGTGCCCTAAAGCGAGGGAGCCACAATATTTCTGAGACCTGCGCCATCAACCGCGATGACCTGACGGCGACCGTCAATGCCATGACGCGCTTTGCCGGCCGCCGCCCGGTTCTGGAGCTTCAACCCGCGATCCGACCCCAGACCGATATGTCGGCGGCGTTCTGGCAGCACACGCCCAGAACCAGCCGGCTGGCGGGCCATCGTCTGCATATCCTGGCCCTGACCGTGCGCGGGGCATCGCAGGTCGATCAGATCGTCAACGGTCGCTGCGTATGGCGCGGCCCGATCTCGACATCGGTCACGCTGCTGCGTCAGCACGAGGAAAGCGAGTGGCACATGGAAGGTCCATTCGAGCAGCTCCAGGTTTATCTCGATCTTAGCGAGTTCCCGCATGTGGGATCGGTGAGCCATCTCAAGCACCCGTTCCGCGATGATGTTCTGCTCCATCTCGCGAGATCGATCGCGTTTTCCGTGCGCGAAGGCTGCACGTCGAACAGCTTCCTGTCGCCGTTTCTGGAGGCGCTCAAGCAGGCTTTCGTCGAACGTCATCTGTCGGCGGCAGCGCTCGGCTACGCCGGACCGCGCAATGGCGGATTGAGCGGGCCGGTTCGGCTTCGTCTGGAAGAGCTGATCCGCGAGCGCCTCGGAAGCAGGATCACGACCCAGGACCTGGCGGATTGCGCGCAGCTTTCGCCCGGTCATTTCAATCGCGCATTCCGGCAGGTCTACGGCATGTCGCCCCACAAATATCTGACAGACCGGCGCATCGAGCTTGCGTCGCGACTCCTCGGCGAAACCGACATGCCGGTCTCAAAAATCGCAGCGGAAACCGGCTTTGCCAGCCCCAGCCACTTCGGCGCCGTGTTCAGGCGCGAAACCGGCCAATGCCCGCATTTCTTCCGGCGCGTATTCGCGGCATCGGCGCGCACGCACACCCCCGCGCAATAGGACTCATGGGATGCCCGGACCGGCCGCGCTTCTCAGCGGGGCAGAACGCGATCCGCCTGCATCTCCTTAAGCTGGCGCACGATCATGTCCTCGCTGTCCTCGCATTCGTGAAACCCGTGCTTGCGCGCTTTGATGGTCGACAGCAGCGACAGATTCTTGAAATCTCCGTAGTCGAGAAAGAAGTCGACGATCTGCCAGGTCGCCACCAGGTCCTTCATCGTATAACTATGCAGATCGTATTTCGTGACGATTTCGTCCCACACCGGCGCCTTGTCCGCCATCACGACGTCGAGGTAATCGGTGTGCGGGGGCGCGTAATCCATCTGGAACACATCGCTCGCAATGCGCGGAAAAACGTTGCTCCAGCAAAAGCAATCACCATTGCCGATATTGTAGATTTCGTTGGCGCAGCGCGGTTCGGTGGCCGCCCATGCCAGCGCCTTGGCGAGCAGATCGACATCCACTGCCTCGAGCGGACCGTTCCCGCGCCCGGGGAACCGCAGCGGCAAGCCCAACTCGCGGCACACCGCGGCGTATACGCCGATGCCCGGCAGACATGATATCGGCGCGCCTGTGGCAAAGCCCGAAATCATCTGGGGGCGAAAGACCGTCCAGGTCCAGGATTTTCCCTTCTGCCGCGCGCGGATCAGCTCCTCCTGACCCGTGTAGAATCCGACCGAGATCAGCCGTGGATCGCTTTCCTTGGCGGGCAGCTTTATCGGACCGGTGTGAACACCGTAAGCCTTCGCGCCCTGGAACACGGTCATCTGCTGGAGGCCGGTCGCAACGCGCAACATCACGTCGAGGAAATTCTTGAGCATCTGAATATTGATACCAACGAAATCCTCCGTACCCGTCTTCCATCCGCTTTTCAGATCGCTCGTTTCGTAGACGGCGGCATAGACGATGTGGGTAACGTCGGAGAGCGAAGACAGCTTGGCCTCGCAATCGTCGCGGTCCCTGAGATCAACGGAAATATATTGCGCCCTGCTGGCGTGGCCACGATAGGCCTGCGCCGAGGTGCGACGCGACAGGCCGATGACCTCCCAACCGAGTTTTTCAAAGTGCCGCACGGCCGCACGGCCCGCCAGACCAAGCGCCCCGGCGATCAGTATTTTGCCTTTTTGAGTCTGTGCCATCTCGTCCTCCCTGACGCGTTGCCTCCTCGCCGGGTTCTTTGCGAACGATGCGGCGGCGGCCGACGGTGGCCAGCAATAGCGCAAAACCCGGTGCGCGGAAGCAGCACCGGTTCGCAACGAAACGCTTCATGCGCCGATTGCGATATTTCGCGCGATCTTCGAGAATGTGGCCGCGGCTGGTGGAGTTCTACCGGCTGGATGACACAAAGCGCCGTCGATATCCCGGGGCGCCACGCGGGCTTTTTCCAACACCAGCATGCCCGCCGTCGCGCGGCCGATTCCGGTCGCAGGATCGGTCACGATGATGCGCTTGCCCTCCAATCCTGCAGTCATTACGTTTCCTCCCCCGCCGCGGTATTGCGCTGGCGCCGATTTTTCTTGCAATCCGAAGGGTGTCTGGACCATCAGGCCCCTATTAGAGTTTTTTGTCTAATTGAATCGGGCGCTCTATTATCATTGCGTGCCTGCCTATTGGTCCTGCCCGCGGACCGGGATCCAGCCACCCGCGCTGCGGTCCTTCATGATACGCCGCGCAGTTCACCGTAAGCGCAGGGGGCCGGGCTGTGAAAGCAGGATCTTTCGAGGTCAAGAAGTGCTTTGTGGTTGCATGAAGAAGAAGAAACGCACCGGAAATCGTGAGCGGATCATCGAGACCGCCATCGAGCTGATGAATGCCCAGGGTGGCGGCGTAGGGACCTCACAGATTGCAGATCACCTCGGGATCAGTCCCGGCAATCTCTACTACCACTTCCGGAACTTTTCGGAGATCGTCCGCGAAATTCTGGCCCGCCTGCGAAGCGAACTGGCGGACTCCCTATCCATGCCTGAAAACGGCCCTGTCGACGCGCAACGATTGGTCGACTACTACTCCAACGGCGCCATGGTGCTGTGGCGTTACCGCTTCATGGTTTCGTCAGCGCGTGAGCTGACGAGCCGCGATCCCGAGCTGGATCTCAGCTATCGCGCCTTTAGCGCCGAGGGTATGGAAGCGGTCCGAAGGATCATCGCCGATCTGGTCAAGCATCAGCCCGGTCCGGTGAAAGCAAGCGCCCGCGACTGCGAGAACCTGGCCGAGAACATGTGGGTGCTCTGGAATGCCTGGCCCCGCCATGCCGAATATTACCGCATCGATGGGCACGTCAGTCAGGCGGCGATTGCCCATGGCCTGGAGCAGATCGCGATGACTCTTGCTCCCTATCTTGACCCGGCCTTCCATAAGCAGGTGAAACGCGGGCTGCACCGATTTGTCGAAAGCCTGGAAGCCAGGCTTTGATCCGCGGCACATCGGCGAAAATACACAAGACCTTTCGCGACGCGTGTACTCATGATCGAAAATATCGAGTGTATGCTCCTCGTTCTCCAACCGGCGCGGCACTTTCCCCGATGCACCCTGAATGGCTGATAGCGGACACTTTTGCGCGATGATATCAGTGCGCCTGCGACAATTCCTGGCTTCGCTCACCGCAAGCGAGATTCGCATCCTTGGCGCCCTTGCGGCGTGCGCAATCACCGGCCTCCTCTTCCTCAAGCTCGTTAACGAGGTGATTCTCGAAGGCGAGCACGGCATGGACCGTGCGATCCTTTATGCGTTGCGTGACCGCGTGGATGCCTCGCGTCCCTTGGGCCCGGCGTGGGCCGGAGAGGTCGCGCGCGATATAACATCGCTCGGCAGCACCAGCGTTCTGACGATTGTAACGATCGGAACGCTCATCTTTCTCAGCCTGCTCAAGCGGAGTAGCTCCGCGCTCTTCGCCGCATCGGCCATCGTGAGCGGCACGGCGCTTGTCCAGGCTCTCAAGGTCATTTTTGGACGATCGAGGCCGGACGTGGTGCCCGCGGTCGCACAGATGATGAGCATGAGCTTTCCAAGCGGCCATGCCACGATGTCCGCCATCGTCTATCTCACATTGGCGGCGCTTCTCGCCCGCGAGCTGCCCAGATTAAGCCTGAAGGTCTATGTCCTTTGCATGGGAATGCTTCTGACCGGACTCGTGGGCATCAGCCGCGTCTATCTCGGCTTTCACTGGCCAAGCGATGTTCTTGCGGGGTGGGCATTGGGAGCCGGTTGGGCCCTCGTTTGGTGGGGCGGCGCGGAGTGGCTCGAACGACAGCGCGGGCGCGCGTCGTAGGCGCTGTGGGCGAGGTATGCGCGGGCATCGCAGGACGCGCCTGTCACGCCCGGGCCGCGAGTTCAACGCCGGCGAAGCGGAGGATAACGAGACAACCCCGGAGTTCGTTCTCCCGTGCTTGTGGACCGCCGTGACAACTCCGTTTGGTCGTTCCGGGTGATTTCGAGCCCGTCCCAACGCGCCCGGATTCTAGGGTCAACGAGCCGACGCGGCGCCCGCCGGCTCGCCGACGGTCTTACCGGCCCGCGACGACTGTGGCTTCATCGCCCAGATCGGTTGTGAACCCACCGCCCACCTTCAGGTCGGGCGAAATGTCTGCGCAGCGAACTGCAGTCTCGTCGTCGGCCTGAAAGCACGTCTTGCCATCCTTGCCAAACCACTTTCCCGTCTGGTCCTTGCCACCGAGCTGAGATGTATAGGTCCCGTCCGCATTGATCTTCACGGTCCCGTCCTTGCCGTCATATGTGTGGACTTGAAGTGTATTCTCGGTCAGCACGGCGGGCGCATCCGCGGCCAAGACCGTGCCGGCAACGAGACTGCCCAGCATCGCGGCAGTAACAGCCAATTGAGTGATATTCATGCTCGATTCCTTCCTGTTTTTATTGAAGTTGTTTCATTTGCTCCTTGTACGCACAAACCGAAGAATCGCCTGGCCACGTGCCCGGGGTGGGGCATGCAGCCAGGCTGCCGAACGGGCGGGGGAGGTGGTCCGTCCATTTCGGCAAAACAAGGTGAGATACAACTTTCAGTTCGCTGCCCTGCGGGCGCAAAAACCGGAAATTGATCGATTATCGAACCTCCTGCCCCTCTAGAAAAAGCGATCGAAATGCACGCGGTCGATATCGACTTTGTGCTTCAAGACCAGCATCTGTACGGTGGCCTGGAGCATTGGCGGAGGGCCAGCAACGTAGAACTCATACTCCCCCAGACTTCCGTTCATAATTCGCTCGACGGACTCGTGAACGTAGCCGACCGGACCGATCCACATCCCGTTCGGGTCAAGTTCGGGCAGCGAGATCGACGCATTGAACGTGATGTTCACACCATACTTCGGCAGAACGCGCAGAAATTCCTCGCCGCAGATGTCAGAGGGTCCGCGTCCGCCATAAAACACGTGAATGCGCCGCTCGGCGAACTTCGGGTGCTGCGCCGCGCGCCTGACGATAGAGATTATTGGCGACAATCCAGAGCCACCCGCGACACAGATGATATTCCGTACAAACTCATCGCGAAAATACGCCAGTCCATACGGAACATCGATAAAGATACTGTCTCCCAATGACATCTCGTCGAAGAGATACTGCGTCCCTGCTCCGTCGCGGACGCGCTTTATGAGGAATCGCCACTCGCCTTCCGAATTTGGACCGTTGCACATGGAGTACGCTCGCGGACCTTCGACACCGGGCAAGTGAAACAACGCGTACTGTCCGGCCTGGAATTCCGCCGATCCGCTGGTTCGGAATGTGAACTCTCGAATGTCATGTGTGACGTCGCGCATGCCCGCGAGGGACGCAGGACGGACGGACGGCCTCGTTTTGGGAGTGCAATTGCGGTCAAGCCGGACCTTGATCGTACAATCGGAGTTCGGAACCGACTGACACCCAAGCTTGCGATTTGCCCGGCGATCCCGCTCGCTTAATGCCGGCGCGTCGACCCAAAGGTTTTCAATCTCACCCTCGACAAGCTCAAATCTGCAACTCCCGCATTTTCCGACGTTGCACTCATAAGGAAAGGGGATGCCCGCGCGCAGCGCAGCGCGCATGACAGTATCGTTCGGATAACAGTCGAATTTCAGATCGGAGTCGGCGATGCGAATTCTTGCCACGGTCCTGGTACCTGCGTTGGTTTAGCTGCGAACTAACCTGCCAATCCGAGCGAAGCCCGGAAGGCCCAGCTGTCACGCTTTGCATCGTCTGCGGCCGAAGGCGATTCCGGGAGCTGGGCGCAATATGCGTCGATCGCCGCGTCTCCCAACGGAAGCCATTTCAGGATCCATTCATTCAGTACGCTGAAATTCTCTTCTTTTTGGAGTGCGAAGCGAACGAGAGCACCGCTCCAGCGCCTGGAGCGCTCCGTGTCGACGAATTGAGCATCGAGCAGCAGTCCGAGGTAGTGGTCGTTGGCGCGCCGTGCACAATGCCCGAGCTGTCTCAACAGCGCCTCGTCCAGACTTGGCTTCAAAACAAGATTGATCGCGACGAAAGCCTCGGCCCAATCATAGGCAACGAGCGCCCGCTCAAGGAGTTCGCGAAATCCCTGCCAATGATCGGCAGTCTCGAAAATCTCGCGCTCCTTGGCGCCGAAACCGATATCGGGCCACGCGAGATCAAGTTGCTTGGTGCGGTAAGCCGTATGCGAGAGCCAGCGCAGGCTGTCCGCAGCCTGGAATGTTGCGCAATTGGTAATCGTGCTCGCGGGCGCCATTTGCGCGATGTAAGCGGAACCCATTTGGAGGCCGTGATGGAGATATCTTGCAGGGGTATAGAAGTTCAGCAGCTGGGTGACCCAGGTCCGATCCAGTCCTTCGTCATGATGCAGGTCATCGAACTCCTTGATCAGTCCGTCGACGTAGTTCTCCTGCCCGTCCTGCATAATGTTGTACGTGCGATATATAACTTCATCGGGATCGCGGAAATCGTCCCACCGGTCGTGCCTGAGCGGACTGGCTTCGCGATTTTCGCGGAACCAACGGTTCATGAATATTCCTGGATCCTGCTCCCACGGGCACTCCGGATTGTCCGTACTGAAGTGGAGGCCGGCAGAGACGATCTCGTATTCACTTGGCCGACGGCGCTGGGCGGAGAGATAGCTCCAGGTCTTGAGCGGCTTGAGGGGTACTGATGACATGAGTTTGTTCCCTTCTCAGGGCTAAAGCGTCTTTTGAAAATAGAAGCGGATGTATTCCTGTGTGGACTCGATTTGGCCCGAAAAGGAGCCGAGCACCGTCTCAAGTTCCTGCATTTCAAATGGCCTTCCCAGTATGGCTTCCATCGTTTCCCGGCGAATGATGCATTCGTGATCCGTCGCAACCCGGACATAGGCAGCCCGATCGTCCACATGAAACGTCCGGCCGGGGTTATCTTCCTCAAGGGCCTGTATGGCGACCCCTGCGAGTTCGCCGGTCCTGAAGATCGGACCTACCCGATTGTGCAATCCGTCGTTCTTGTCTCCGGCCATTTTGACACTCTCAGTTCTTGGGGTTGATTCACGCTGCCGAGTAAACCGGCTTTATGCCTTCCACGTCGACGTAGACCGCGCCGTCCTCGACCTTGACAGGATAGAGTGCGAGCCGGCAGCCCGTCGGATTTATGCTCTCGCCTGAATCGACGTCGAATTGCCAAAGGTGTGCCCGGCACATGAGCGTCATGCCCTGCAGGGCGCCCTCGACCAGAGGTATCTCCTGGTGCGGACAGATTCCCTGAACGGCGCGGACCGAACCGCCGTCCGCGTGGATGATCAGCACGTCATGATTGTCGACCATGAATGCCTCCATCTCCCCTTCCCACAGATCTTCCAGATCACATACTTTTTGAAATGCCATGATATTTCCGACGCCTGTCGACTATGTCTGCCAGTAGACGATGATGGTTTCCATCGGCTCCAGTCCCGCGCTCTCAACAGTCTGGGAACGCGGGAACGGCTGCTCTTCGTCCTGGCGCCGGACTCGAAGAATGCCCTCGGGCCGTGGCTTCACGCGTCGCCCCACCGAATGGACAGCCGCCGCCTTCGCGACTTCATCCATCGTGAATGCACTATCGACACCAACGAGCTGCAGCACGAAGTCGCGTTCAAAATTCACAACCAATGGAATGCCAGCCATGATGCCTCCTTACTCCGCCGCTGCTCTGGATCTGAATGAGTTTGCCCACGCATAATCGCTCGCGTCCTTGCCCATGTCTTCCGGGATCAACCCCATATACGCCAGCGCGCCGGCGAGATTGGGAGGTTGAATAAGCCCGGATACAAAGCGATCGACCAGGGTCTGATGGCCCGCGTATCGCTCTGGTTCCTGTTCGAAGATCCAGCGGTCGACTTCCGAGCCGAAGTGATAGCGGCGCCCCTTATAGACGAGACTGTAATCGCGGATGTTCCAGCGCTTGCCGCTCGGTCCGACGATCGGAAGATTGGTCATGTTGCAGATGACGGGAAGCGTTTCAGGAAGCGTCAGGTCTTCGCGGCCCGCGAGGATATTCTCCGTAATCACATCCCAGCACTGCCCCCAGCTGTCGTTCCAGCCGGGGTATTTTTCTTCGAGCCACGCCCGATCGTCGCGCGAGACGCCAGCGGCCGGATTCCACCATACCGTTGGCCGCCAGAACCACACACCCATATGCATGCCATGATGCGTGTCGTTAAGTTCTTCGAGGAATATGTCCCAGTACCACGGCTTATCAAGGCCCAGATCGATCATGTTCCGTTCGAACTGATTGACGATCCATTCTTCCATGAATTCCTTGAACGACTTCTCCCGCTTCGCGAGCGGCGTATAATAATCCATCATCGGTCCGGTCAGAACCGTGAACAACCTCCACGACCGCCAGAACGCAATGTCGACCTTCTTCTGCGCCTCCTCCTTCTTTCCATTTTGAATGAGAATCTTGAGAGCCGGTGCGCCGATCTGGGCGTGACGCGCTTCATCCGTCTGGATACTTGAAATGAGATTGGAGAAGGTGGCATCGCCAGCTTCCGCGGCATCCGATGCGAGCCCCAGAAACTGCATATTTGTGAAGCCCGTTTCGAACGCGAAGGTCAACATGATCGATACGGAGATTGCGTCACGCGTATTCATCATGTCGGCAAACATGTGCCGCGCGGCGATAGCTGCCCACTCGTTGGTGTGCATCGCCTTATGGGCCCAATCGAACTGACGGTCCTTGGGAACGTACTCATGCGGAAAGTAAAGCTGAACCTGGCCGTGACGGGTCTCGTCAAGAAGGCCGAAGGTTGCCATGTTGCGCATACCCGGCGCTTTGCCGAACCGCGCCATGCGCGCCTCCGCCATTCCGGCTGCGTACTCCTGGCATGCGATCGCACCGTAATGCGACTTGAGCGTAGACAGCCAACCCGGGTCCGCGTTTTCATAGAATTTCATACGGCCCAGCGCCGCCTTCACGGAGTAGGCGCCGGCGTCCTTCTCGCGTTGAACTTTGACATACTCGCGGAAGCTCGTCTTGTAGGGCTCGTCATAGGTTTCCCAGGCACTGCGCGGGATATTGAAGCAGTCGCTCATTTCGGGCGGAAAGAGCTCGTCCTCAGTCACGTATGACGGCGTCCAGTTGGTATCACGCGCAACGTCATACCAGTCGGATCTCTTGAGCAAAGTCATCGTCTCGTTCTCCCATTTTGGCGAGCTGACGGAGCACCGGCGCTGGCCACCATTTCGTAGATAATATCAACCAATCAGCACCGGCACATGCCCTCGCCCATTCTGCCGCACGTGCGCCGGTTGATCGGGTGAAATCGTGAGCGCACTGCTGCGCTCACGAATGCCCGTCGAATATGATTTGTGCACTGCATCCTGACTGATGCTCCCTGAACCACTAGAACTGGTAAGTCAGCGAGAACTCGATGTTGTCTGCGCGCGATGCGACGCCGAGAATTCCGCGCTCCGAATCTGCCTCGTAGTGCGAAAGCTCGATGCGAGGGCGCCAGCTATCGCCGAAATAATTGAAATCGATGCGCTGGCGTACTGCCCAGCCATCGTTTTGCGGGTCATAGACACCAAGGAAATTGACCCCGAGGCGGCCGTGATCGAAGGCATGATCGAGCAGCAACGTCACATAGTTCTGCACTTTATGAACTTCCGATCCGTATCCGGCGTAAGGGGATTGAAACAAAAGATTATCACCGTTCGGGGTCATCACCGTGAAGACCTGAATGCTCGTGAAGATGCTCATGTCCTGGTTCTTCCAGAATGGCAGCCACAAGAAGTAGTCGGCGCCGACCATAACCGAGACCTGGTCCTCGCGTGCGACGCCGCGTGTAGGATCGACGATCAGTGCGCCACTGCCCTTGGAGCTTCCAACGACGGTGACATTCGGACCGCCAAGCACCACCGGATTGGTTACGGTTACGACCTGCGAGCGATTGAACGGCTTATCGAATTCGTAACTGAATTCGGTGCGCAAAACCGGCGACACGCCTTTGGGGCCCAGCTTGATTTCGGTCATATCGCGCGTGAAGCTTCCACCGATGAGCTTGCGCCGATATGTGTAGTCGAGATCGAACTGCACATTGACCGAGCAGGCGACCGCAGGGCCCGTGCTTCCGCACGCGCCGCCGGTGAGCCCGCCAAGCGCGTCCTGGATTCCCCCGGCAGTGGCGCCCGAGCGGACCAACGGCAAATACGCGAGATGCACGATGGATTCGGTGGTCGCAACATCGAGCGGGACTACGGCCGCGGCAGTGCTCTCGTCGCCGAACGCGTTTCCAATCACGAGATGAGACCCGGTCATTTTGACGATCGGCATCTCCTGGTATCCGTAGAGTGCATTCAGCGTGCCCTCGCCGCCCAGCGCATTGAACTTCAAGCGTCCACCGAGCGTCGGCGCCTTGAAGTCGAAGCGGTTCGGTTCCCTGTCGTGAAGGTTTGCGCCGATAAAGGGAATTCCGTTCCCCGACACATTGTCGATCAGCGCGGGGAATGGCAGCCCGTAGAGCCCGCCGGAGGTCTCGTCGCCAGGCGTCGGGTTATTGATCGTGAAGCGATTGTGATGGAACTCGGGCATGTAGATGAGTTCAAGCTTGGGATCGTCCATTCCGAGAAACTCGAGCGGCGCGGCGATGCCGAGTTGCTCAAGATTGAGATCGAATGCGGCCATCCAGCTTGGAATGCGGGTCTCGTCAGCATCGCCGAGAATGAATTTTTCACGCAGATCCTGAGCCTGAAGGACATCGAGCAGCCGCACGCCGTCTGACTGACCCCATGCGCGCACAAATTTCCCGACCTTCACCGCATAACGGTTCTCAGGATCGGTGAGCTTGGCGGACACTTCGCGGATGACTTCGGTGTTGAAGTCCGAGAAGACCCGGTCTTGATGATCGTCGGTGCTGTAAGGATTATGCGAAGGGCTCGGGTCAAACGCGCCGCTTGGGTAGGTTCTTTTACCCTTGTTGAGATGATAGCCAAACCTGTTTCGGAAATTGGGTGAGGAATAGTCCTGGTTGCCGGGCGCGATCAGGTCTCCGCCAGCGTCAGAATACCAGTCGCCGCGAATCCAGAAATCCCCGATAAAGGTGAGGTCAGAGGTCGGGCGCCAGCTCGAGGTGAGTTCTGCAAGATAGCTCATCTGACCAATCTCGGCACCGCTCCCGACCGTGTCGTTATCGTACGCAAGTGCGACGCCCTGCTTGAGCCGCCCGCCAATTGTCACATCGTCGGCCGGACTGAACTCCGCATGTGCCGTCGTTGCGATGCTCAAGAGAATTCCGCTTGCCGTCGCTGCCAAAAGCGCCTTTTTCATGTTCCCCTCCCAGTGATTGCGCCTGTTCATCGTGTCTACCCTCCCAGTTTTTCTTGTGTCTCCGCCCCGTCCCCGAGGCCCGCCTGAGGCGCCCCGGGGAACGGATCGTGGGTTCGGTTATTTGAAGTCGCGAAGCTGATCGATATCGAACGTCTTGGGCGTCGGATGCTTGTCGAGATCGGTCCAGCGGCTGTCCATTGTCAGCCATGTCATGCGATGCGCGACGACGTTCCAGATCGCGACCTGGCGCCACTGTGCGAGGCCGCTTTGCGGTGCCCAGTCCCGCGAGTCGTACCAGACACGCATCAGGTTGCCGCGACCGTCATAGGATTCCGTCGCGACGGTGTAGTAGAATTCCTTGTCGATATAGAGACGACGCTTGCTGTAGACGTACTGACCGGTCTTGTCGGTGATCTCGACGATCCACACAGGCCGCAACTCGAGTTCGACCCGGTTGACCGCGCAAGCACCGTCGCGCTTCGCCGCGTCATAGAAATGACCGACATGCGGCATGCCGAGCGTCCAGCCTTCACCAACCAGTTTGTAATCGAATTTTGCGGGGTCGGTTTTCACCCAATAGGCACGCCAGTCGTCCCAGATCAGTTCGAGACCGGCCGCCAAGGGATCCTGACCGTCCGTTGCCGAGAGAATGCGTGTCCGCTTCAGCGTTGGAATGTAGACCTTGAAGTCATCTTCCTTGTTGGCAGCTGCGTAGCGCTTGCGCACGCCGGCCAGACCCCGGACGTCACGCGGATCATTAAAGAACACAGCGCCCGCCTCGACGATTCCCTCCATTCCCGGCACGTCGCCGTGGGGTTCGAAATCCTGGCGGCCGTGCATTTTCTGCCACCACAGCTCCGCCTTGTATTGGCGCTCCAGCTCGTTCGAGCTGTTGCAGGCATCCATCGTGATCGGATTGAAATCCAGATTGTCGTTGGAAATTGCATGTGCCACGTAGGTCCAGGTGGCTTCGAGGCCGTCCTTGGGATGGAGAAAGGGAAGCGCCCCCTGAGTTGCAAGCGCGAGCTTTCCGTCAGCCGTCACGAGATTTCCGTCCGGCGTCGCCTGGAACGTCGCACCGGCTTTCGCTGCAGCTTCCGTCTGTTCCAGCGTACCCTTTGGCATGTAGTAGGATGTCGTCGGGACGATCACGGCCTCTTTCCAGCCGAACCAGGATTGGTCTTTGAACCGGTTCATCAGGTCCGGCGTCATGAAATCCTTGAGCCAGGGCATTGAATCGATGTTGCCGCCATTGATGACCAGGCCGGGCTTGAGTTCGGCCGGCAGCTTCGCAGAAGCCAGCAGACCCGGCGCATCGTAACCGCGCAGCGCGGACCATCGCTTCGCCAACGCAACAGCCTCTGGCGAGCTGATCGCGTCCACCCACTTCGAGCGATCGGTATCGGTGTTGCTCGACGCAAAGCTCTTCCATGCCGCCACGCCGTCGTCCGGGTTGGCGCGCACCTCCCCTGAAGCGGCAACGATGGCCGTCGAGATCAGCAAGCCTGCGAGAATTTTCTTGGTACTCACGATTTTTCCTCCCTGTGACACTGAACGGAGCTGCGTGCTTTTTTTGACTCCGCCTGGTTGATCCTCATGACAGACGGCTTGATACGGCTGTCGTGAGCAATACTGCTTCCTCCGCGGCTGAGTAACTCATTCCGCAGCCTCCTCCACCATCGCGCAACGTTGCGGGATTGGGGCGACGTGACTTTCCATTGAGAGTGATTTGGGCCTGAAGATCAGCACCATGCAGGGAACGAACGTCAGTGCACCGAGCATGTTGAACAGCAGAACAACGGCATGCAGGACACCCATCTCAGCCTGGAATTTGAGCGCGGAAAAGAAAGCCCACGGCATCACCGGCGCGATCATCGTGATCGCGGTGATCATGACGGCATTACCCGCAGTTTTGAGGGCGTAGTCGACCGCGTCGGGAAAGCTCATCCCGTCGGCGCGCGCTTGCTTGACGCGGTGCAGGACGTAGATTCCGTAGTCGGCCGCGAGCCCGACACCGAGCGCCGCGAGCGGCAACGTGTTGATATTGAGTCCGATCCCGAGGAGGTACATCGCACTATCGGTGAGGAAGGTGGCCGTAATCAGCGTTCCGGTCAGAACCGCGGTTACCCACAGCGAGCGGAATGCGAAATACACCGTCGCCATGATGAAAAGGACGATCGCAACGACAACGAGATCCTTTGTGCTACCAATCTCATGGTTGATCGCCTCGGCGATCCCCACCTGTCCGCCCGCCACCGAGAGGTGCGCGCCATTCGGGAGCGGCTGCATTTGTGCAATGAACGCGCGCGCGAGGCCGGTTACTTTCTCGACCGTCGCACCGGTCTTGTCGTCGAGCGGAATCGCGACGACGCCAATCTCGAACTTATCGTTTGTATATGCAGTGAAGTCACCAGGTTCGCCCTTCGAGCTGTAAAGATAGACATCGAAGCCAAGTTCGTCAGCACTCTGAGGAATAATCGCGTACGAGGGATCCCCCTCATAAAGCGCTTCCTGCACCGCCTCGACGATGGGAACAAGGCTTTGTGCGGGACGTGCCTTCGGCATACGCTCCCACACATACCGGCCAAGATCCTCGATCGCGTGGTACACCGCCGGCTGGGTCATCGTATCGGGCGGGCCTTCGACATAAACCAGCATGGTGTCCGTGCCGACCGCCGAGAAGCGGGCGTTGATGACGCCGTTATCCTGATTATAGCGTGCGTTCGGCCACAGGATCGGGCTGCCCACCGCGTCGCCGATGACCACGAATTTCGCGCCGTAGACACCGGCCGCCAGACATCCCGCCGTGACCAGGACGACGAGGGCGCGATAGCGCGAGAATCGCGCGATACGCCAGATCGCCTCCACCCATGTGGTGCGTGCGCGAAAGTGGCGAGGGCGCGGCATCAGACACAGCAATGATGCGGTGAACATCAGCGCGGGCGCGATGGCGAGGAGCCAGACGCCGCAGATCACGCCGAGCACCTGGAGACTCGGCACGCCAATCAGGACGAGGACGAAAAAGCCGGCCGCCGCGGCTACGATGGCGGTCAGACTTGGCACGAAGACCTGCTTCAGGCCGCTCTCGACCGCGTCTCTCATGCCGACGCCGGTTTCGAGTCGCTCGAACACGCGCGACATGAACTGTACGCAATGCGACAGCACGATCGCGAAGACGAACACCGGAAGAATAATCAGCAGCGGATCGAGATTGTAGCCGACAAGGGCCATCACCCCCGTTCCCCACACCGTTCCCACCGCCGCAGTGAGCATCGGAATGACGACGCCCATCCAGGAGCGGAAATAGAGATAGAGAATGAGACCGGAAAACAGGAGTGAGATGGCGATCAGACCGATCGTGGCACTCAGCTCGCTATCGATCGTTCCAAGAAGGATCGGACGGCCGACCGCGTGTATCTTGATGCCGTTCGCGGCCTCTTTCTCGCCCAGCGCATCGATGAACGTCACGAGCGCAGCATAATCGGTCTCGTCCTTGAAGTCGGCAACGATCATGCCGGCCTTCTCGTCGTCAGAGACCAGCAAACCGCGATATGCCCCCTTCACAGCAGCCCTGAAGGTGCTCCACTCCTGCACGGTACGCGGCAGCTCAGGCCACGCGATGGCGTTGATATCGATCCGCCCTGCCGCCCCGACGATCGACTTCGTCTTGCGCAATGTCAGCGACTGAACCAGGTGGCGGTGGACCGTCGGGTAAAAGTAGATCTCGTCCGAGATCCGCTTGTACGCCGCCATGAACTTCTCGTTGTAGATGTTGCCTTCTGTGTTCTCGACCATGATCAAGGTCGTGTTGGCACCGCCAAACTGCGCACCGAATTTCTGCATCAGCTGAACATTGGGATGATGCACCGGCAGCATCGCCTCCAGCACAACTTTCAAGGAGAGTTGCGTGTAGGAGGCATACCCAAGCCCCCCTGTGATCAGCAGCATGGCGGCCGCGATCAGAAGGGCACGACGGCGTACAAACGCGGCGGTAGCGGATGCAATCATTGGGTCACCGGCGTGTCGGAAGGGGGCGCGCTCGAGCCAACAGAGGGAGAGCTATTCGCGAGCTCGTAAGGGCCCTGCGGCGCCGCGGCGCGTAAAATGAGCCCGCGCTTGCCCACCGCAACGGTGTGTCCGTCGTCTCTGATCGCGACACCGCCGATGAACGCATAAGTCAGCGCCGCCGTTTGCGGCACAGGAAGATCCGCCAGCTTTCCGTCGCTGTAGCTCGCTAACAGACCATTACCGCCAATGACCGCGGTTCGGCCATCCGGTGAAAGCGCGACCGTATAGAAATGTTGCGTGACGCCCGTTTGAATCAGATCGGCGCGCGCAGGCCCATTGCCGGGCAGCGAGAGGGCCACCAGCGCGCCGTTTAGGCCGACGGCAAACCCTTGCGCGCCGCGCATCGCAACAGCAAGCAACGTGGGAAGCGAATTCGCACTGACAATCGTCCAGTTCGCTCCGCCATCCAGAGTTTGCGCCACCACGCCGAACTCACCGACGAGAACCGCGTGAGTGGCATCAATCGCCGCGATCCCGCTCAGTCGCGGCTTGTCGCGACCCGGCCAATCTTTAAGCGCTTGCGGCTGCCAGCTGGTCCCGCCATCGGCGGTATGCAGGATCAATCCGTCGTGACCTACCGCCCACCCGGTTTGGCCGGTCGCGAACGCGATATCGCGCAAATAGAGTCCGGGCTCCTCATGCACAACCCGCCATGCGTCCTCACCGGGCTGGAGCCTTAGAATCTTCCCCCCGCTCGAAACGGCGAAAACCCGTCCATCGTCGAGGAGGGTCGCCCGGCGCAGCAGCTCATCGCCGCCAAGATCGAGCCGCGACCAGCTCGCCCCGCCGTCCGACGACACCCGGATCGTGCTGTGATATCCGGTCGCGACCGCCTGGCCGCGCGCGCCCAGCGCGACACCGAAGAGATTGTCGGGAAACTCCCGCACGATCGGGGTGTGCCGGGTTTCCGTACCCGCCCGCGCCGGGAGCGCCGCAGTCGCCAACACCGTGAGCGCCAGTGCGGCGGTGGCCGCGATGGAAAGCCGGGCAATCGGACATGACCGGGGCGGCAACTCGCCGCTAGCGCTCGTTTTCAACTGCATATTTCCGCTTCTCCCCCAACGCATACTTGCCGCCAGTTTCAATGTTAACCGGTCGATCAATTATCTAATCTGTGTCCAACCCGATCGCCCGATCGCCTGGACAAGCCTGCTTTTTTCTTGGTTCTTGCGTGCATCGCGCTCGTGCTCTTTCGAGAGCCGCTCCAATTTGCCGACCAATCGTTCACTCTGAAATGCGCGAAACTCGAAATGACTTATGCGCAAATGGAAAGAGGCTGAGGGCCGTCGTCGCACGCCTCGGGTGCGGCGCGGCGCTCGCGGGGCATGCCCGGGCGCACAAACCCGTCGCATGATCGCGCAGCGCGGAGCGCTATCGACCCGGTTGTCAGGCTGCTCCCTCAATTCACGTCCTCCCAGCCGGCACATTCATCAATTTCAGAATTTTATGATTCTGCTGCGCGTTTACACTTACTTAGCAACTGGGATGCCACGCGGTCGGCGCGGGCCTCGCCGAAGGCGATCCCTCCACAGGCTCTGCGCGGGGTCCTTTAAATATGTAAATCTTTTCAAATACTTGATTTATTTTCGCGCCGAGCGGAGGGTTGACCGCCCGGCCAGAATCTGCGGCAGACGGTCACCACGGATCCACCTGCGGAGCTGCGCCGACCGGGGGATCGACAAAACCGCAGAATTTCATAACAATCAAAAAAAGAGATTTCGCAAAATTATTAAATGCGGCGAGGAGGGTCTTTCACATGGATCATTACCCTAAAGCGCCAGCCCCGGCGGCCCGCCCGAGAGCGAAGGGCGCGGCAAAGGGTGCGAAGCCGGAAACGAGCAACGTCTCCAATCTGATGGACCTTGCCAGCCGGCTCCATTTCTCACCCAGCGACGGGCGCATCTGGCTCGATAACCGGCGGATGCTTCTCATCGACTCCTATGCGATGGGGGCACTTCGGATGGAGCTGGTCGAGTCGCTCGGGGTCAACGCGGCGAGGGGCCTTTTGACGCGGATGGGCTATGCGTGCGGCACGCGCGACGCCGTGCTCGCGATGAAAGTGCGCTCCTCGGAGGACGACTTTCGCAGCGCATTTCTCGCCGGCCCCCAGCTCCATGCGCTTGAGGGGATGGTTCAGACCAACACCGCCGAGTTGCTGATCGACCCTGATCGTGGCCGCTTTTATGCCGATTTCATTTGGCGAGACTCCTCGGAGGGCGAGATCCACATCAACAACTACGGGATCGGTTCCGAACCCGCTTGCTGGATGCAGGTCGGTTACACCTGCGGCTACGCGAGCGTGTTTCTGGGCCGCGCCATCCTCTTTCGCGAAGTTCAATGCAGTGCCATGGGTCACGAACATTGCCGCGTGATCGGCAAACCTGCTGACGAGTGGGAGAATGCCGAGGAAGATCTCAAGTTCCTGCGCCCCCAGCCCTTTGTCAGCCGGAACGTCGAGGAAATGGAGCCGGTGAAGGCCGCCTCGGCGAACTCTGCGTCCGCCATCGACGGCGCAGATGAACCGGCATCACCGATCGTGGCGGGCGCGACCGCGACGGCGCGCACATCGCAATCGTCAAACTATGGCGAACTCGTCGGGATCTCCGCCCGGTTCAATGCGGCCTGCCACATGCTCACAAAGGTCGCCCCCACCAATGCAACTGTCCTCTTCCTGGGTGAATCGGGCGTGGGCAAGGAGATGTTCGCGCGATCTCTCCATATGATCAGCCAACGCGCGCACTATCCATTTATCGCGGTGAACTGCGCGGCAATTCCCGAAAGTCTCGTCGAATCGGAACTGTTCGGGGTTGAAAAGGGCGCGTTCACCGGAGCTGTTACATCTCGTCCCGGCCGGTTCGAACTCGCCGACCGCGGAACCCTCTTCCTCGACGAGGTCGGCACGTTGAGCCTTGCAGCTCAGGGAAAACTTCTGCGGGCGCTGCAGGTCCGCGAGGTCGAGCGCGTCGGCGGGACGAAGCCGATTTCGGTCGACGTGAGGGTCATCGCGGCCACCAACGTCGACATGCGCGAGGAGATTCGCGAAGGGCGATTCCGCGAGGACCTGTTTTTCCGCCTCAACGTGTTTCCAATCCGCATCCCCCCCTTGCGTGAACGGCGTGACGATATTCCGCTGCTGATGGAAACGTTCGTGCAACGTTACGCCGCGCGCCACAAGCGAAACACGACGGGCTTTTCCCCGCGCGCCGTCGAAGCCCTGCTGAGTTACTCCTGGCCCGGAAACATACGCGAGCTCGAAAACGTGATCGAGCGTGGCGTCATCCTGGCGCCTGACGATGGACCGATCGACCTCAGTCATCTCTTCACTTACGAGGAGAGCATCAATACGTCATTCATTCATCTTGCGCGAGATGGTTCGCTTGAAGCGAATACGACCGCGATCAGCGCGCAACCGGCCGACCCCGTTCAAACGGGCGACACGGATCTTGTCAGTCAGTTTCTGAGTTCGAACCATTCGCTGGACGAGCTGGAGGAGAGGCTGGTCGACAAGGCGCTCGAGCGTACCGGCGGCAACGTGACCAAGGCCGCGAAACTGCTCGGCATCACGCGCGCGCGGCTCGACTATCGCGTGCGCAAGAAAGAGACCGGCGAAGTCAGGTGACGCCCGACCAAACTGCTTCCTTAGGCGATAGCAGTGCGGATGGACTCGCTACTCGTCATCAGACCGAGCGCGTCGTCGACCGACGCAAGCGGCACGGCGTGGACTCTCGGATCATCGAAATTGAGCTGGTCGTCGATATCCGCGCTCGCCCCTCGCTGTCCCGCACCGGTGGGATCGGCCGAAAGGCCGGTCGAGCTGAAAATCCACCAAGCTCTTGAAAGAATTGGTACCACCTCCCGGGCTCGAACCGGGGACCTCTAGATCCACAATCTAGCGCTCTAACCAACTGAGCTAAGGCGGCCCATAACCAGCGATCAGCGCGGAAAACGGCGATGCTGGGCGGCAGGGGGCGGACCATAAGCCCGGCCTCACCCGATTTCAAGGCTCGCGGACCATCGCGGCTCTGCCTATTGATCCCATATTAACCATACCCCCCTAGCGTGACGCCGGTGATCCTTAGGGTTGAAGAAGGACACCGCGGGGCCGCGCACAGGTGCCGCCAAGGCGTGGCCAAGCAGGTGAGGATGTAACGGTGAACGAGGTCCAGTTGCGCAAATGCTGTGTCGTGTGCGGTGGCAACGTGATGGTGCCGGCCGCCCAACTGGCGCGCTTTCCGGTCTTCCAGGGCACCGTGGCAACCCCGCCCGGCGAGGGCGAGCGCGCGCCAATTACCTGGATCGCGTGTGCGAGCTGCGGATCGGCGCAGATCGAAACCCTGCCCCCCCATTCCCAGATTTATCAGGCCGGTCACGCCACCGGACTCGGCCAGGCCTGGGCGCGCCATCACGCCGCGCTTGCCCAGTTCATCAAGCTCCAGGCCCAGGGACCGATCGTCGATATCGGCGGTGGCAGCGGCACGCTCGCGCTCGCTTACCGCAACAGCGGCGGTCTCGCGCCGTGGGCGATCCTCGAACCCAGCGCGATGCCGGCGCCCGACTTGCCCCGCGATGTCGACGTGGCAGTGGGTGAACTGGCCGCTTCGAACCTCGCACGCCTCGCGCCGCGCACCGCCGTGCTGTGTCACGTGCTTGAACACCTGCCCGCCCTTCAGGATGCCGTCGCGACGCTCGCAGCGTGCGAGAGCCTCTCGCGCGTCATCCTCGCCTGGCCGGTGCTGGAGCGCTGGACCGCGCGGGCGCTGGCCGGCGCACTGAATTTCGAACACTGCACCTATGTGACGCTCGCCACGCTGAAAGCGCTGTTCGGGGCACAAGGGTGGCACCTTCACGCCGAGGCACAGTGGCGCGAAAACGACACCGCCTTCCTGAGCTTCGCGCGCGGCGAGCCGCTGCGCGAGCACGTCGCACAGGGCACCGCACGCGACGCCGTTGGCGCGATCGGGGCCTTTTACGCGCATTTTCAGATCACCGCACTCCAGATCGACCGCGCCGTCGCAATGCACCGCGGCGATGCCTACCTGATGCCGGCGAGCGTTTACGCCCAGACCCTGCTTGCCAGCGGCCTTAAGGAAACGCGGTTTCGCGCCGTGCTCGACAACGCGCCCCTCAAGCAGGGCCAGCGGCTCTACGGCACGTCGCTTCAGGTCCTGGACCCCGCGAACATACTGGCCGACGCCGATAATCCGCTTGTCGTCCTCAACGGTGGACCGCACACGCCGGAAATTATCCGTGCCCTGCGCACTCTGCGCGACGACGTCGATATCCTCAAAGTCGGCGAAGGCGCGGCGGGCAGTGAGACCACCTCGAAGGTTTAGGCTGCGCACCCTTTTCGCCGGCGCATGACAGAGCCGCGTATTCTACGCTAAACCTTGCGGGCGATGCCCGAATTGCCAGAAGTTGAAACCGTCGTCCGGGGGCTGGCGCCTGCCCTTGAGGGGCGCCGCCTTGCGCGTGTCACCGTGCGCCGGGCGGACCTGCGCATTCCTTTCCCCGACGGCTTCGCCGGCCGGCTCGAGGGGCGCCGCGTGATCGCGCTGTCGCGGCGCGCCAAATACATTCTCGCGACACTCGACGACGGCACCGTGCTGATCGCCCATCTCGGCATGTCGGGACGCATGACGATCCACCCGCCCGCCAGCCCGGCACTTCAGCCCGGAACTTTTGTCCAGAATGCAGGTGGCCTCGGCTCTGGCGATGGCCCGCACGATCACGTCATCTTCACCACGGACGATGGCGGGCGCGTCGTCTACACAGATCCGCGCCGCTTCGGACTGATGACGCTCGCCCGGAGCGCATCCCTGGCCGAGCACCCGCTGTTGAGGGATCTCGGCCTCGAACCGCTCGGCAACGCGCTGAGCGGGCCGGTGCTCGCGGAGCTGCTCAAGGGGCGCAAATCCCCCCTCAAGGCCGCGCTGCTCGACCAGACGTTGATCGCAGGCCTCGGCAACATCTATGTGTGCGAGGCCCTTTATCGCGCGCGCCTTTCGCCGCGGCGCATGGCGGCCAGCGTGACCGGAGCACGGGCCGAGCGGCTTGCATTGAGCATCCGGTGTGTGCTTCAAGACGCCATCCAGGCGGGGGGCTCGTCGTTGCGCGATTATGCCCGCGCGGATGGGTCGCTTGGCTATTTCCAGCATGCGTTCGCCGTCTATGGCCGCGCGGATGCGCCATGTTCAACACCGGGGTGCGGGTCTAACATCCGCAGGATCATTCAAGGTCAACGTTCGACATTCTTCTGTTCGAACTGCCAACGCTGAAAGGGAGCGGTCATGGCATATCAAACACTTATCGTCGACACGCAAGGACCGGTCGGGCGGATCCGCCTCAATCGTCCCGACGCGCTCAACGCGCTCAACGACAAGTTGATGGACGAGCTGACCGAGGCGCTCAACGTATTCGAGGCGGAGGACAAGATCGGCTGCATCGTCCTGTTCGGATCGGAAAAGGCGTTCGCGGCGGGCGCCGACATCAAGGAAATGATTGGGAAGACCTTCTCGGACGTGGTGCGCGAAGATTTCATCACCCGCAACTGGGAGCGTCTCACGCGCTGCCGCAAGCCGGCGATTGCCGGCGTCGCCGGCTACGTGCTGGGCGGGGGCTGCGAGATGGCGATGATGTGCGACATGATCATCGCGGCCGACAACGCCAAATTCGGACAGCCGGAGATTTCGATCGGCATCAGCCCCGGTGCGGGCGGATCGCAGCGCCTGGCCCGGTTTGTCGGCAAGTCGAAAGCGATGGAGATGTGCCTCACCGGACGCATGATGGACGCCGCCGAAGCGGAACGTTCGGGGCTCGTGTCACGCATCGTTCCGCTCGCGCAACTGGAAGACGAAGTGATGAAGATCGCCAACAAGATCTGCGAGCTGTCGCGCCCCGCGGTGGTGCTCGTCAAGGAAGCGGTCAACCGTGCCTTTGAATCCACGCTCACCGAAGGTGTACGCTACGAGCGCAAGGTGTTCCATTCCCTGTTCGCGACGGAAGACCGCATCGAAGGCATGACCGCCTTCATCGAAAAGCGCAAACCGCAGTTCAACAACCGCTAGACATGGTACGGGCCCTGCGGGACGGGCGATGAAGAAGCGGCTGGTTCTTCATATCGGCATGCCCAAGACGGGCACGACCACGATCCAGAAGACGCTGGCCCACAATGATCGCGCGCTGGCGCGGCGCGGGGTCCTCTATCCCGAATTCGGACGCTGTCAGGACGGCCACCACCTCGTGGTCGACCCGCTGGTCGACGCCATCGCGCCCTTCGCGCTCGCCCCGGCCCTGGCGCCCCGCGAGGTTGTCGCAAAAATTCTGTCGTGGGGCACCGGCCGCTCCCAGCAAACGATTATCTTGTCCTCGGAGAATTTCGCCGCGGCGCGCGGCATTCGGCCTGTCCTGCACGAGATCGCGGAGGCGTTCGACCTCCAGATCGTCCTCGTATTCCGCGCGCAGCTGGCCTACGCCAACTCCATGCTCAACCAGCGCCTCAAGATGCGGCTCTTCGGCCGCCACGAGAGTCTTGAGGCGTGCCTGGCCAAAGTCGGACGCAAGACCAATTACCTCAAGATTGCGCGGCTGTGGCGCGACGCTCTGCCCGGCGCCCGCTTGAGCTTGACCGTCATCAACGAAAACGAGGATGCGTGGAGCGCATTCGCGCGCACGGTCGACCCGGTATTGGAGGAGATCGAACCCGCCCGCAGCCGCAGCAACCCATCTCTCCCCCCTGAAGCGCTGGCCTTCATCGACTGGCTTCTCACGACGCCGCTCAAAGACAATTTCGCCGAACGCGGACGAGTCCTTGAAAGTCTTGAAAGCTATTCGGCGCACCAGCGCGAGCGCGTGCCTTTCACACTGATCGATCCGGACAGCGAGCAGCAGATCCGCGCCGACGCCGAGATGGTCAATCAGATCCTGTCGCAGGAATTCTTTGGCGGACGCCCGCTTTTCGGCGAAACGAAGCACCTGCCCTACGTCGATATCCGGTCGATCGGGTCGGACCGGATTCTCGAGGTTGCCGGATATGTTCTTGGGAAATATCAGGAGCGTGCCGACGCGCGGCGCGACGGACGCGAGAGCCTGCTCGCCCGAGCGATCGGCACAATCTCAGGCGCGGTCCCGACCATGCGCGGCAAGGGGTAGGATTTTCGCAGTGCCGCCCTACTGCAGCGCGCAGAACGCGACCCGCCTTCCCCCATCATAGGGAACGGCAACACCTGCACTGAGCAGGATTTCGCTCAGGTCGCGTCCGTCGGGGAGCGTGACGATCGCATCCACCCGGCCGCTGTATTTATCTTCCTCGATCTCGCTGAGCAGGACGTCGCCTTGCGCCAGCAGCGAAGCGAGGAACGTGCGCGCAGCTTTCGCCGCTTCACGTTCCTCGCGGCACGATCCATGGAGTTCGGGCGCGTTGACGCCCTTGGGGCGCACCGCCACCAAGAGTTCCTGATCGAGCCAGATCTGCGCGCGCACGGCGAAGGTATCGCCGTCGATCACGCGCTCGACCCGGGCCGAAACGGGCCCGCTCAACGTGTCTCGTCCGGCTGCGACACCGACCCAAACCAGAACGGACACAGCGCCCGCAACAGCGATTCCACGATCGAGAATAGAACGAAATGTGAATCGAGGCATCTGACCGGCCGATCCTGACGCACCGCGGAAACACCCGCATTGCGATTATTGACGCGATTGCGTCCCGTATAAGATGTAAACAACATGACTTTCTCCTACAAGCATATAACGTTGGCAAGGAAATTAGAACAAAACAAGAACATATGACATCGTAGGATCGGGGCGTCACGCGCCCCGCGTCGTACCAACCCAAACCCCGCTTAAGTGGCTTTAGAAATCGGTCGCGATGCCTTTTTGCTCCCAGTCGCCGAACCGCGTCGGCTCAGGACCCTTGGGGCCGCCGAGTTCAACCGGTTTGAGGGCCGCGGCGTCGCTGGCTTGCGCCTGTCGCCGGGCCTCGGCTTCCGCAAGCGCGCGTTTCGCAGCTTCGCTGCGGCGCTTGTCGATGGAGCTTGGCTCTTGTTTCATGATGTCGAGGCGTCCAACATCCGCGCCACGACTTTGATCATCTCCGCTCACAGCACCTCCTTTGGGCCACTTGCCCGCTCAAGAGCTTG
>Ga0209643_1001280_pt1 | contig 25356 bp, 22 predicted proteins | sample AutmiccBRH37_all_FD_187383 | JGI IMG/M metagenome (GOLD analysis project Ga0209643, IMG submission 187383) | Deep subsurface microbial communities from Mt. Terri, Switzerland - Autotrophic microbial communities BRH/37_all (SPAdes) (version 2) | ecosystem: Environmental > Aquatic > Deep... | reverse complement strand
TGGATACTATTATTTGATTCGGCTCATAATTCAGATTGTTATCTCTTTGAAATTTTGCGCATATAGCTTTTCTTAGCTCCAGAGTCCCTGATGCGGCAGTATACCTTGTAAAACCTTTAGTTATAGCTTCCACTGCAGCATTCCTTATGTACTCAGGTGTGTCAAAATCAGGTTCTCCGGCACCAAAGCCATATACCTTGATTCCTTCTGCAACCATTTGCTTAAGCTTGGCATCTACTGCAAGTGTCATAGACGAAGCAATATTCGATATTTTTTTAGAAATTCTGATTTCCATCTTTTCCCCTCCAAATTCTGCTGTTAATTTTATCTTTGAGTTTTTGAACATATTTATAATCAACCGAACAATTTCCTATTATCGGTTCATTATTTAACTTCATGCCATGGCAGTCAGAGCCTCCTGTTATCAATAGTTTTCTTGAGTTTGCAATTGACAGTGCATTTCTTATGGTCTCATCATCATGTTTTGAATGATAAACTTCAATGCCATCAATCCCAAGCTCTATAATCCTGCCAATATTTATTTTGTTTTTTATAAGTCCTGGATGAGCCAGCACCGATATGCCTCCAAGTTTTTTTATGATTCCAATTGCTTCACTGCAATTGAGCTTATATCTCTCCACATAAGCAGGACAGTCTTTTCCTATGTATCCTTTGAAGGCTTCTTTAATGTTATTTATATAGCCTTCATTAATCATTGCCCTGGCAATATGAGGCCTGCCTATTGCACCGGCCTCGGCTATATCCCTAACCTGTTCAAGTGTTATATTTACGCCTAAACCGTTAAGCTTGTTTACTATCCTATCAGCCCTTTCATATCTGGAATTCTGAATTTTTTTAAGAATATCCAGGAACCAATCTGCTTTATAGTCTATATAGTAACCCAGAATATGTATTTCTTCTTCAGCATACAAAGTACTTAACTCTATTCCCGGTACTACTTCAACTCCATACTTGGGTGAAGCTTCCACTGCAGGACCAATGCCATTGACAGTATCATGGTCGGTTATTCCTATTGCTGCCAACCTTTTCACACTTGCCCATCGCACAACCTCATCGGGGCTCATGAGACCATCTGAAGCAGTTGTATGTATATGTAAATCAGCTTTTAGCATGTTAAGCCTCCTGTACAGTATATCCTGTACAAATATCATCATTTATAATTAATATATATGATATATATTTTACTAATAAATAATATTATATCATTATTTACACATAACGCAAAAAAAGAATTTTTGATGTTTAAAAAATAATACCTGCTTATAATAAAAGCAGGTATTAAAGACTATCTGGGCTCTATTATCAGCTTTATAGCTGTTCTCTCTTCACCGTCTATTAAAATGTCAGTGAAGGCGGGTATGCATATTAAGTCAATTCCTCCCGGTGCAACAAATCCTCTGGCGATGGCAACTGCTTTGACTGCTTGGTTCAATGCTCCGGCGCCTATTGTTTGTATTTCTGCGGAGCCCTTTTCTCTCAACACTCCTGCTAAGGCTCCTGCAACAGAATTAGGGTTTGATTTTGCTGATACCTTTAGTACATCCATTAAAAACCCCCCTTTATTAATAGAATAAATCCAAAATATACTAAAATTACTATGATTGTTTATTCTACAAAATTTTCTAAATTCCTCTTTTTTTCTACAATTTTGAATTTTGAGTTATTTTAGAGCTGGATTTATCATTTTTCAAGGGGTAAAAGTATAAAGTTAATCCACAACCCTGTTTATTCCGGTCACCTTGTTATTATCGTCAATTTGTACAATTACGGCTCCAAGTACAGTATCGCCGCTTGCCACTTCAAATCGTGCAGGCATGCCGGTAATAAACTTCTTAATAACTATTTCCTTATCAACACCCAGTATCGAATCCCTGGGACCGGTCATTCCTGTATCGGTAATATATGCAGTTCCACCGGGCAATACCCTCTCATCGGAAGTCTGGACATGGGTGTGTGTACCTAACACTGCATGTACTTTACCATCAAGATACCAGCCCATCGCCAGCTTTTCTGATGTAGCCTCCCCATGAAAATCAACTATTATTATATCTGTATCAGCTTTAATCTCCTCAAGGATTTCATCAATTATTTTGAAGGGGCAATCAATACAGTCCATATATATTCTTCCGCATAGGTTGACTACAGCTATTCGCTTACCTGCCTTTTCTGCTATCCTGAAACCCTTGCCGGGTGTAGCTTTTGGATAGTTGGCAGGTCTTACAAGCTTATCAGACTCTTCTATGAATTCAAATATCTCTTTTTTTGCCCAGGAATGGTTGCCTAAAGTAATCATATCAACTCCAAAGCCCAAAAGCTCATCGTATGTACTCTTTGTAATGCCGACTCCGCCGGCGCTGTTTTCACCGTTTACAATGGTGAAATCAATGGCATTTTCCTTTTGAAGCCTGCCAAGATTCTTGTTCAGATAATTCCTTCCCGGTCTGCCAACCACATCACCGATAAACAATATGTTCATATTATACCTCCAAATTTTAGATGCGAGATACAACTCCATAGACCTACCCTAAGTCTCGCATCTCGCAGCTCGTATCTCGTATCTATATATTATTATTATTAAAAAAGGCGGCTACATGCATTTCGCATGTATTGCCGCACATTTTCTATTTTGCATATTCAATTGCTCTTGTTTCCCTGATTACATTGACTTTTATCTGACCAGGGTATTCAAGCTCGTCTTCTATTCTCTTTACAATGTCTCTCGCTATATAGACGATTTCACTGTCGCTGACATCCTCCGGCTTAACCATTATTCTAACTTCTCTACCGGCTTGAATAGCAAAAGATTTTTCAACTCCATTAAATGAATTAGCTATTTCTTCAATTTTTTCCAAACGTTTAATATAGGATTCTAATGTTTCTCTTCTTGCTCCCGGTCTTGCAGCAGATATTGCATCAGCTGCCTGCACCAGAACTGCTTCGACTGTTGTAGCCTCAATATCTCCATGATGTGCTGCTACAGCGTGTACTACTTCACTTGATTCTTTGTATTTTTTTACAAGGTCAGCACCAATCTGTACATGTGGACCTTCAACCTCATGATCTACTGCTTTCCCTAGGTCATGCAACAGACCTGCCCTTTTTGCAAGCTTGACATCTACTCCCAGCTCTGCAGCCATTGCTGCAGCAAGGTGAGCCACTTCAATCGAGTGCTTCAGAACATTCTGTCCATAACTTGTTCTGAATTTTAATCTTCCTAAAAGCCTGATAATCTCAGGATGCAGTCCATGGACTCCAGTATCGAAGGTAGCTTGCTCCCCCTGTTCCCTGATGTAGTTATCCACTTCCTTCTTGGACTTTTCTACCATTTCCTCAATCCTTGCAGGATGTATTCTTCCATCAACTATGAGTTTTTCAAGGGCAACCCTTGCAACTTCTCTTCTTATAGGATCAAAACCAGATAATATAACTGCTTCTGGTGTATCATCAATAATTAAATCGATGCCTGTGAGTGTTTCCAACGTTCTTATATTTCTGCCTTCACGTCCGATTATTCTGCCCTTCATCTCATCATTTGGCAGAGGTACAACTGAAACAGTTGTCTCGGCGACATGATCGGCAGAGCACTTTTGAATGGCGCCGGATATTATTTCTTTAGCTCTGCGTTCTGCTTCTTCCTTGGCTTTTGTTTCAATTTCCTTGATCATCATTGCGGCATCATGCCGTATTTGTTTTTCAATATCGTTTAAAAGTAGTTGTTTTGCGTCTTCTGATGATAAGCCCGATAATCTCTCAAGTTCCTCTACTTGCCTTTTATAGAGTTCCTGTACTTCCTCGTGGGATTTTTGAATATCTCTCTGCTTCTTTGAGATTGCCTCATCTCTTTGTTCCAAGTTTTCAACTTTTTTATCCAAAAGCTCTTCGCGCTGGAGCAGCCTGCGTTCAATCCTTTGTATTTCATTTCTTCTGTCACGAATTTCTCTGTCAAGCTCTGCTCTAAGCTTATGAACCTCTTCTTTAGCTTCAAGCACAACTTCCTTTCTCTTTGTTTCAGATTGCCTCTCGGCTTCAGAAACTATCTTTTTTGCCTGCTCCTCAGCGTTTTTTATCTTTGATTCAGCAATATATCTTCTAACTAAATACCCAAAAATAAAGGTAATTAGTGCAATTGCTATATAAATTGCAATTTCGATAGCATTTTCACCTCCTTGATTTAAATATATTCTCGACTATCGGCAACGGCTTCCACTAAGCCTTTTTGATAAATCATCATTTACATAATAAACATAATTTTATAAGAACACGCTACTTTCAACTGATACACCATATCAAAATAATTTTATATCTTATACAAAATTTTGTCAAGTTATTGTGACAATTCAAACAATTTAACAATGATTTGCAAAATTCCTTGAATTTTGCTATTTAAATCATAATTCCAAGACTCCATCTTGCAGAAGGTGGAGTTACACTTGCTTTATATTAACTTTCATCAAGGTCAAGCTCATCAATTATTCTTCTGCAAACTTCCATTCCAAAGCCTTTTCTATAAAGATAGCTGAGAAGCTTTGATGCCTTTTCTTTTTTATCGCCTTTTAAGCCGGATATCTTTTTCTGTGCAGCTTTCAATGCAGATGCGTAATCGTCTACATCTGCTTCTTCAAGCTTTTGTTGGATGACTTCACTGTCTACTCCTTTGGCGGCGAGCTTGTAATAAAGACTTCTCCTGCTTGCACCGGCAGTTTCCTTCATTGTACTGATAAAGCTCTCAGTATAGCTTTCATCATTTATATAACCAATTTCCTTCAAATATTGCAATACTTGCTTTATGGCAGTTTCCGAATGCTGCTTTTCTTTAAGACGCTTTGTTATGTCACTTTCTGTTTTTGATGAGCGGGCCAGCATATAAAGAGCCGCTCTCAGGGCACTCTTATACTGTATTATATCCATCTTTTTATCGAATTCATCTTGATTTAATTCCATTCCTTCGCGAAAATTCAGCTCTTCCAGAATTTCTTTATCAATAGAGCTGTGGTATTCGCCATCTATAAAGATGCTGTATCTCTTTTTATTCTTTTTTTGTTCCTCAATTTTTGTAATTTGCATCTGTTTCACACCCTAAATATGAATTAACCTCTACCCAAGGATAGAGGTCATTGATTTTATATATTTTTAATTTATAATTCATCATCCTCTACTGCTTCAACAGCAGTAGCTGCTGCGGCTTTGGATACTCCCAGGCTGAACATTTCCCTCAGTTTCTTATCCAATTCCTTTGTAAGCTCAGGGTTCTCCTTCAGGTACTGCTTTGCATTTTCCCTGCCCTGCCCTATTCTTGTATCTCCATAGGAGTACCATGCACCACTCTTGAGAACTATATCGTTGTTGACAGCGACATCAAGAACACTGCCTTCTCTAGAAATACCCTCTCCATACATAATATCAAACTCTGCCTGTTTAAACGGCGGTGCAACTTTATTCTTGACTACCTTGACCCTTGTTCTGCTGCCTACAACATCGTTGCCTTGCTTTATATTCTCAATCCTTCTTACATCAAGTCTGACCGAGGCATAGAACTTCAAGGCTCTTCCACCAGGTGTAGTTTCAGGGTTTCCGAACATAACACCTACTTTTTCTCTCAGCTGGTTTATAAATATTGCTGTTGTATTGGATTTGCTGATGGCTCCGGCAAGTTTTCTAAGGGCTTGAGACATAAGTCTTGCCTGCAAGCCTACGTGAGTATCACCCATTTCTCCGTCTATTTCAGCCTTTGGAACCAATGCTGCAACAGAGTCAACAACAACTACATCAATTGCTCCACTTCTAACAAGCGTTTCTGCTATTTCAAGTGCTTGCTCACCTGTGTCAGGCTGGGAAACAATAAGGTTCTCAGTATCAACTCCCAAATTTTTAGCATATGCAGGATCCAAAGCATGCTCTGCATCTATGAAGGCCACTTCTCCACCATTTTTTTGCGCTTCGGCAATTATATGAAGTGCTACTGTAGTCTTACCTGAAGATTCAGGTCCGAATATCTCAACTATTCTTCCTCTGGGAACTCCACCTATACCTAAAGCTATATCAAGTTCGATTGAGCCTGTGGGAACAGATTCCAAATTCAATTTTTTAGAATCACCAAGCTTCATTATTGAGCCTTTGCCGAATTGTTTTTCAACTTGGCTTAAAGCCAGTTCTATCGCTTTCTTTTTATCGTTCATTGCAGCGCACATTAACTGCCACACCTTCCTTTCATATGTATGCCTTTAATAGCATATCGAACAAATGTTCTTATATTTATATTATATTATATTGCTATATATTAGTCAAGGAAATTACATAATTTAACTATTTTTATTTGAAAAAAGCAATTCTCTTCTTAAATAATCAAGTGCTCTGCTGCTTGCGTTCCATTTTATCCGTTTTCTGTTGCCGGTGAACATGAGCTTATATGCTTTTACTGTGCTTCCTATTGCAATTCCAACATAGCATAATCCAACGGGCTTTTCGGCACTGCCTCCGTCAGGTCCTGCGATACCGGTAATTGAGATTCCAACATCGGTGCTGCCGATTCTTTTTACGCCAACAGCCATTTCTTCTGCTGTTTGGGTGCTTACAGCTCCATAGCTTCTTATTGTCTCTTCCTCTACTCCCAAAAGCTTGATTTTTGACTCGTTGCTATAGCTGGTAACTCCGTACATAAGACTTGCGGACGCTCCGGGTACATCAGTAATGCGGCTGGAAACAAGTCCTCCGGTACAGGATTCTGCAAGGGAAAGAGTAAGCTTTCTATCCCAAAGCAGCTTCAAAACCACCTCTTCCAAGCTTTCTTCATCATAGCCGTAAATATTATCACCCAGTATAACCTTAACTCTTTCCTCCATTTGGCTTATAAGCCGTTCAGCTTCCTCTGGGGTATCGGTCTTAGCGGTTATTCTGAGGTGCACTTCCCCATCCTTCGCATAAGGGGCTATTGTGGGATTGGTCTGATTTTTGAAAATATCCTTAAGCATATCCTCTGCAGAGGATTCTCCAATACCTACTACACGAAGTATTCTGGACCTTATGGTGGAATGTACCTTGGTCTTGAGATATGGCATTACCTTATCCTCAAACATAGGATACAGTTCTTTCGGAGGGCCTGGGAGCATTATCACTATCTTCCCGTTCTTCTCTATCAATACCCCGGGAGCAGTTCCGTTGTTATTTTCCAGTATCATAGCACCCTCGGGGATATATCCTTGTTTTATGTTATTTTGTGTCATAGGTCTTCCCATAGCTTTGAACATTTCCTCAATTTTCCTTATACTGGCTTCATCAGGCAGCAGCTTCAAGCCCAATGCTTCAGCGACACCTTCCTTTGTAAGGTCATCTACAGTGGGTCCCAAGCCTCCACTGGTAATAATAAGCTCTGAACGCTCAAGGCTTTCTTTTATGGTGGCTGTTAACCTTTGCAGATTGTCTCCGACCACCACATGGTAAAATACGTCTACTCCGAGATCCGCCAGCTTCTGGGATAGATACCGGGCATTGGTATTCACAATGTTACCCAGCAATAATTCAGTACCTACAGCAATGATTTCGCTTTTCATTTTAGAACCTCCATGTATTTGTCTTTATTTTGATATGTAAATGTGAAAAAAGGCTTTATCTTGAAAGAAAAAGCCTTTTTATTTGCATTCTTAATGTCTGACCTTTATTATTACCTGTTTATTCTTACTGAAATAATCAAGCCCGGACAATATAGTAATAATAAGTGCCGCGTAGACCATAATAATATCCATGGGAATATTTATAAGACTAAAGGGATAGTTGCCCAAAAGCAGTACTGAAATTGCAATAATCTGAGCCACTGTTTTTATTTTTCCGTAATTGCTGGCAGCTATAATAACATTCTGGGCGGCTGCAAGGCTCCTAAGCCCTGTAACTGCAAACTCTCTGGCGAGTATTACAAATACTATCCAGGCTTCTATTCTGCCAAGCTGTACAAGCACTACAAAAGCTCCTGTAACCAGCAGCTTGTCGGCAAGGGGATCCATGAATTTTCCAAAGTCGGTTATCATATTGTATTTTCTGGCCAGATATCCGTCAAGCTTGTCTGTAAGTGAAGCTATAAGAAATACAGCCAGTGCAGCTTCCATATGATAAGGAAACTCCATAAGCATCAATACCATGAAAACCGGAATCATAAATATCCTCAACAAAGTTATTTTATTTGCCAGATTCATCTGTTCTCTCTCCCACCAAATCGTATTCGTAAGCCTTTTTAATTGTTACATGGCAGAAATCTCCGGGTATCAAGTCCTTGTCAGATTTGAAATACACTTTTCCGTCTATTTCAGGTGCATCCATATAGCTTCGCCCGAAATATTCACCTTCGCTATAGCCTTCAATCAAAACTTTGACAATTTTTCCTTCAAGCTTTCTGTTGTTTTCAAAGGATATATCCTTTTGAAGAAGCATAATTTTTTCAAGTCTTTTCTGCTTTACTGCCTCATCAATTTGATTGGGCATATCATGAGCAGCGGTATCCTCTTCCCTTGAATAGGTGAAGACCCCTAGTCTGTTGAACTTCACCCCGGCAACAAAATTATAAAGCTCCTCAAAATTTTTTTCGGTCTCCCCTGGAAAACCTACAATAAGAGATGTTCTGAGGATTATATCCGGCATACTTATTCGAAGCTTTCCGATCAGCTCAAGAATTTTCTCTCTGCTGCTCCTGCGGGCCATTTTCTTAAGTATGGAATTGCTTGCATGCTGTATCGGAATATCAAGGTATTTGCAGATTTTATTTTCTCTTGCTATAGTCTCTATCAGTTCATCGTTGAATTCATCAGGATAGGAGTACAGCAGCCTTATCCACTCTATACCTTCAATTGCAGCAAGCTCCTTGAGAAGCTCGCTCAGCCTGTATCTGCCGTATAGGTCGATACCATACCTGGTTATATCCTGAGCTATTACGTTCAGTTCCTTTATTCCATTCATGGAAAGCTCTTCCGCTTCCTCAATGATATCTTCGAATTTTCTGCTTCTGTATCTTCCACGCAGAGCGGGTATTATACAATAGCTGCATCTATTGTCACAGCCTTCTGCTATCTTAAGGTAAGATGATGATCCAAAGGTAGATATACGCCTTGGGAGCTTATCTATGTCAACCAGCTCCTGGTGTCCGTACAGGACTATTTTTTCACCCTTAAGTGCTTTCCGGATCACTTCAGCAATACCCTTGTAATCGCCGGTGCCGATAACTGCATCAAGTTCAGGAAGCTCTTTCATCAGCTCTTCCTTATAGCGTTCCGCCATACAGCCTGATGCTATAAGCACCTTGCATTTCCCATTGCTTTTATACTCTGACATTTCAAGTATAGTATCAATGGATTCCTGCTTGGCACTTTCTATAAAACCACAGGTATTTATTATTATTACCTCTGCAACCCGGGCATCATTGGTTATTTCATAATCATCATTAAGAATGCTCTGCACCATAACCTCTGAATCAACAAGGTTCTTAGAGCATCCCAGGGATACAATTGCTGCTTTCAGCTTCAAGAATCTCTCTCCTCCTAATATCTCCATACAAATCGCGCAAAGAAGCTTACATTGAGTAGATGCAATTTATATAGCACTATGAAGAGTATATTATATAAAATCTTAAGTGTCAAAGAGTTAAATCGTTTCGTCAAGGTCTTCCTTACTTATGAGCACTTTCCTGGGCTTACTGCCTTCATAGCCTCCTATTATCCTGCGTTCCTCCATCTGGTCTATAAGCCTTGCAGCTCTGCTGTAGCCTATTTTTAATCTTCTCTGCAGCATGAGTATGGATGCCTGTCCGCTTTGCACAACTATTTCAATGGCGTCCTTCAAAAGCTCATCAACATCGGCATCCTCGTCAATTTCTACACTATGTTCAATTTCTTTGATTATCTCATCATTAAAGTTAACAGGCACCTGATCCTTTATAAAGTTCACAAGCCTTTCAATTTCCTTCTCTGATACAAAGGCACCCTGGACTCTTAAGGGCTTCGCTTCTCCGACAGGATAGAACAGTGAATCACCTTTTCCCAGAAGCTTTTCGGCACCACCCATGTCAAGTATTGTTCTTGAGTCAATCTGAGAGGACACCGCAAAGGATATCCTTGAGGGGATATTCGCTTTTATAAGTCCTGTAATAACGTCCACAGAAGGTCTTTGGGTTGCTACAACAAGATGTATTCCTGCGGCACGGGCCATTTGTGCCAATCTGCAAATGGAATCCTCCACTTCCCCTGGAGCGACCATCATCAAATCTGCCAATTCATCTATTATTACAACTATTTGGGGAAGCTTGTCAACACCCTCTTTGTTCAGGCTGTTATAACCATATATATCCCGTACATTATTTGAAGCAAACTTTTTATAGCGCTCTGTCATTTCCATGACAGCCCAATTCAAAGCTCCTGCTGCCTTTTTCGGATCAGTAACCACCGGAACCAACAGGTGGGGAATATTTTTGTATACGCTCAACTCCACCACCTTTGGGTCTATAAGCAGCAGCTTGACTTCGTCAGGGGTTGCCTTGTACAATATGCTCGCTATTAAAGTATTTATGCATACACTTTTGCCGGATCCGGTGGAGCCGGCGATAAGAAGATGCGGCATTTTTGCCAGATCCGCCACTATATTCGCACCGGCTACATCCTTTCCTATTGAAAAGGATATCTTTGATTTCTGATTCTTAAACTCCTCAGATTCCAGCACCTCTCGGAGAAGAACGCTGGATACGTCTTTATTGGGTACTTCGATTCCTATTGCCGCTTTACCGGGAATCGGTGCTTCTATCCTGATGCCCGGTGACGCAAGGCTAAGGGATATATCATCTGCAAGACTCAATATCTTGCTTACCTTTACCCCGGGACTCAACTGCAGCTCATATCTTGTAATGGTGGGTCCCACAGAAACCTGGGCAATATTGGCACTGACTCCAAAGTTTTTGAGAGTATCCTCCAGTATTTTCACATTGTTCATTACTTCTTTTTTCCCGTTGCCGGTCTTGTTCTCCAAAGGCAATGTGAGAAGATTCAGCCCGGGAAGCTTGTAATTTGCATAGTGTTTGTTGCTCACAGGGACTATTTTCGTTTCCGCATCAGGCTTAGCTGCCGGATTCTCTTTGCCGGACTTGCTTTTATGCTCTCTGGCTTCTGAGTTATCCTTCACTCTTTCCGCAGCCTCATTTTCTTCCTTGTTTTTAAAGCTCTTGTCAAAATGTTTTGTGAAATCAAGAATTTTGATTTTCTTATCTATATTCCTTATACGCTCTTCATCATCAGCCTCATGCAATCCAGGCTCCTCCTGCTTCTTTGCCGCTGTTTTCCTTTGCAGTTCCTTGGTAATTGCAGCCTCCCTGTCCTTGTTCCTTATATGTGCGTATAAGTTCACTACTGAGTTTTTCAGGTACTCAAGAATATGTACAAATGATATCTCCGTAAACATCAGAGTAGATATAATATATAGTGCCGCTATGATAGTAATGGTCCCTACCATTCCGAAGAGCATTACAAAAGCATAGCCGAAGAAGCCTCCTACAGCCCCTCCTCCTGTATTCAGAGAGCCTAAGGTATAGTAATATTTTACTGCGTCAAGCCAACTGGCATCAGCCCCTTCAATCTCTGTGTAATTTGCCATAAACAGTGCTATCAGTGTAGCTAACAAGAACATACAGAATGAATAAAATTTAAGGTTAATCTGCATTTCACTCTTTCTGTACACCATAGCAAGCCCAAGTACAATCAACAGCACAGGTACTATATAAGCACCAAGTCCAAATACTCCAAGAATAAGAATTCTGATTTGTTCTCCTACTATACCGGAGTTTTTGCTAAAAAGACTTATATATATGTATATACTGGACAATATCAAGGATACTCCTGCTATTTCATACTTTATATTGTTTTGAATACTTTTCTTCGACAAAATATCACCTCATAAATACAATTTCAAAACAAATTAAATAAGTAAGCATTTGCGCGAAATTTTAGATGAAAAATGTTTTTCGCGAAATGCACTGGTTTTGACTCTATTGTTATTATAGCTTTATTTGGCAATGGTTGCAACTAAGCAGAGGTCATTTTTGCACTCAGCCTGTACTATAGCCGCACGTAATAGAAAAACTGCTCCACACAGCATATGCAGGAAGCAGCCTTAACCTGTTCATTGTTTTTCTGATTCTTGCTTTACTTCTTTTATCAGGTCCTGCAGCTTTGAAATAGCTTGATGAAGTCCCCCTATTTCATTAATGAGACCGAATTTTACTGCTTCAGGACCTACCAGTACCGTTCCAACATCATTGGCAAGCTCACTGGTTGAAAACATCAGTCTTTTTACGGTTTCCAGATCGACCTGGCTGTGTCCCACTATGAATCTGATTATACGCTCCTGCATTTTGTTAAAATACTCGAAGGTCTGCGGTACACCTATAATTAAACCGTTCATCCTTATCGGATGTATTGTCATTGTTGCAGTGGATGCTATGAAGGAATGAGTCGCTGATACCGCCAAGGGTACTCCTATGCTGTGGCCCCCGCCAAGCACAAGTGATACCGACGGTTTATGCATGCTTCCTATCAGCTCTGACAATGCAAGGCCTGCCTCAACATCACCACCTACAGTATTAAGTATAAGAAGTAATCCATCCATGTCCGGGTTTTCTTCTACTGCAACAATCTGAGGTATAATATGCTCATATTTTGTTGATTTGTTTTGTGGTGGCAGCAGAACATGTCCTTCAATCTGGCCTATAATGGTTATACAATGTATGTTGCTCCTGAATTGAGGGATTCTTGCCTCACCCAGCTCTTTTATATTCTCTGCGGAATTGTCCTTGCTTTCTTTGCTATTATCTGTTTCTTCAGCCCCTTTATCTTCATCAGATCTAAATTCGTACATATCTGTCAAGAAAATCACACTCCCGAATTTTATTTATCAATCGGTATCTATATGTTTTGCAATAAACATTCTACATTGAAATTCAAATATTGCAAAATCATATTCCTTGATTTCATAGGTTGCATAATTCTTCTTTGAACCCTCTTTAGTGCAACCTACATATTTGAAGCATATTATAACTAATATTTTTACCTTAAAAAAAATCGGTATGCAAAAAAAGAGCAAATCCCAATGATTTGCTCAATAAAGCTATATATCAAAAAAATTAACTTACTCTTTTCTTATTGCTTCCAATGCGCTTAGATTCATTGCCCTCCGGGCAGGGTAAAATCCGGAGACAAGTCCGATAACAGTTGTAAACAGCATTGCACTAGCCGCAAGCCAGAATGGTATTATTGAAGTTTTGACCCCGTCTCCTCCCGGACTGAAAAAGCCCATCAATGCAAAGCCTGCCGTATTCAAACCGTAGGATACGCTATAGCTTAGCAATAGTCCTGCTATACCTCCCAAGAGCCCGATCATAGCCGCTTCAAAAAGAAACAGTTTTTTGATATCCCTCAAGGAAGAGCCAATCACCTTCATAATGCCGATTTCTCTGGTGCGCTCATATATTGACATTACCATGGTATTTGTAATGCCTATGGATGCAACCAGCAGAGATACCGCACCTATTGCACCCAATACAATTCTTATACTGGATGAGGTTTTTTGCATTGATTCAAGTATGTCTGTCAGGCTGTCGGCATAAAAACCCATTTCCTTTATCTGATTTTGTATGTTCTGCACATTTTTAATGTCTTTCACCTTAACTATTATTCTTGAATAACCTTTTATATTTCTATAATCTGAAGAATTGTCACTCTGACTCTTTCCTCTGTTGAAATCCTTTACCATTTTTTTTAGCTGATTAATATCAATAAATACATTGTTGTAATATTCATAGCTACCTTCCTCAAGTACCCCAACCCCTTTGATGTTATATGTCTTGGGCTTTTGCTGAACGGTGTCTCCGCTGCGAATATAATCATCACCATATGACATATCAAGGGAAAGGGTGATTCTGTCACTTAAGAGGTCTACCTTCGGTCTGTTGCTGCGCCGTCCGTATCTATAAGAAGCTTTGGGATTGTAGAGATTATCATTTACTCCAAAGCCAAATACTACATTTGTCTTATCATCACTGTTAAGAAGCCTTCCTTCAGATACCTTCAGGCCTAATCTATCCATGTATTTGAGATCTATCCCTTGGAGTTCAACATAACCTATATATTTACCCAGCTTGATTTTACCCTGAGTCTCAATGAAGGGTATTACTGCTTCAACGCCGCTTATTCTTGAAAAATCAGCAACTGCTGCTTCATCCAGATCACGCTTTTTTGTTGAACTTCCCCTGCTGTCCTCTTCTTCGCTAATATAGTATCTCCCTGTTTCAGGTGACCTTATGTTAATCGTATTGAGGCTTCCCATTCTTGATATTTCCTGTTTAAAGCCTTCGCTCATGCCTATACCTATGGAAATCATTATAACAATTGATGCGGTGCCTATTACAACGCCCATTACAGTAAGCATAGTTCTGGTCTTTCTTCTAAGAAGGTTCTTAAAAGTCATTCTTATAATATCGATGCTATTCATCCAGATCCATGTCCTTCCTTCTCTTATTTTTGATCAACTTTCTGGATGTGAAAACTCCTGCAGCAATTACCGCAATACCTATCCAAAAATATTTATTCTTGATGGTATTGTTCATTATTTTATCCTTTGTGCTTACAGGTTCCGGCAGCATTTCTCCCGGCATCTCCATCGGCGGCATTTCTACAACATTTACTGTAAATTCCCTTTCATATTTGAATTCTTCACCGGAAGGATCTTCAAAGCTGAATACTACTTTTCCGTTGGCAGAGCCAGGCTTCGTTGGTGTGAGCATTGCTTCATAGTAGTCACTGGAGCCTGATTCAAAATTACCAATGAAAGCTTCGCCGTTTTCCAACTGGAAATCACCTTCAATTTTTATCATCAGATTTGTAAGCTTTGTTTTTCCTTTGTTGTAATACTGCAGACTGATTGGAGAGGGCTGACCGATATAAACCTCAGGTGGAAGGCTTATTTCGGATGCATCAAGCTTGGACTGCTGAATTACAGGAATTCCTATCAGCTCTGCAGCTTTGTATTCTGTTCCCTCATCATCCTGATATTCGATATTTGCAGTAATATTATAGTATTTTGGTTGTGCATCAGGGATGGTGTACATTGTAATGCTTCTCGCGGCATTTCCCTTTGGTTTTATTGAGTCAACAAAAAAAGTATTACTGCTTCCAACAGGGGTGAATACGACATTACCCTCTTTGTCCGAATCAATGCCTGTAAGATATATCTTTACGTTCTTTACTTCCTTTGTCATGCTGGTATTCATGAAGGTAAGATCCATGTTGAATTCTTCACCGGCCCTGACGAGCTTCGGTTCAAGGTTATAGTTGCTTATTATGATCTTGGGAGTAATCTTACTGTTTCCACCGTTTACATATATACCTGCGTACTGTGCTACCGAATGCTTGGAGCCTTCTTTTTCCGCATCCTCATATTCAAGATTAAGCAGTATATTATAATTCTGAGTTTTTGCTTCACTATTGGCATAAAGTATGTATTCAAGCTTTTTCTGTTCCCCTGCCGCAAGGTTTTCAATGATTCTGACATCCGGGGATTTCGATATTATACCCTCATCACCCTTCACAGTTACCTTGACATTTCTTGCAGCTGTTTTACCTTCATTATATACATCAAAGCTTAACATGAAATTCTCGTTTGTTTTTACTTCCTGCGGCATGACAACTATGTTATTCAGTGAAACATTAGAGCTCTTAGCCTCCCCCTGTACATTTACAAAAAAGCTCGCATTATTGGTGTAACTATTTTTCCGCTGGTCCTTGTAGTCCATTTTTATGGACAATCCGTAATTCCCGCTTCCCATAGAGTCAGCTGCTAAAAGACTTAGAATTATATTCTTCTTATCATTGCCTTCTATCTTGTCGAAATACCAGCTGTCAACACCGCTGGAGAGGGTAAATTCCTCTTTTTTCAGTCCTTCAACAGAAAGCCTGATCCCTTCCGCATCCAGATCCCCCACATTGGACACGTCAATGCTTACCTGGAATTTAGCGCCGGCTTTTACAGGGTTGGCACTGTATTTGATGTCTCCCAGCATAAGCACAGGTTCGGTCTTGTTACCCGTGACCTTTACATATATCTTTTCATTGCTTGTGAAACTGTTGTTCCTGCTATTGTCATATTTGAACTCCACATTCATTACATAGGTTTTTTCTTCTGCATAGGGCTTTACCTTCAGATCGAATATCACACCCTCACTCTTTCCTGCATTCAGGGAGCTTATGGATTTGGAAAGGCTGAGGCTGTTCATGTCGAAGGGACTGCTGTCTGAATCCTCCGGAGTAAGTTTGATGATTATGTTCCTTGCAGTGTACTTGCTCTCATTTGTTATGGTAAGGGATATCTTCATCGCATCTCCGGATGCTGCTTCAGGTATGGAAGTGCCTGCTATCAAGAGCTTGGGTTCATTGCTGTAGCTGCCGGAGGAAGAGGAGCTGCTTTCATCTATCTCGCTTATAGTTATATTGGCGTATGTTGCAGCTACGGCTGTTCCATCCTTTGTGTAGCTTATCCTTATCGGAACGTTATTGCTTCCTCCCTCGTATTGAAGATTGATTGAATATTCATCACCGAATTTGGCATTGGAGACACTTGACTGGCCGCCTAATACCGTGAAGTTGCTATTAGTTTGTATATCGAATATTATATTGCTAAATTTACTGTCGTCACTTACATCACTTATGTTTTCAAGTATAATAGTCAGTGTAAAAATATCACCTCTATTTATGCTTGATGCAGTAGTTCTGTAGTGTACTTCTATATCGTCCTGCAAGCCCAGTGCAGATATATTCAAGATGGGTATACCTGTAAATGCTAATAGTGCTGCTAAAATAATAATAAATAGTCTTCTCTTCATTTTAAATATTTTCCCGCCTTTCAATCTTCTCAACATTTCCATCCTTGATATGTATTATTCTATCGGCATATTTGGCTATTTCCAAGTCATGAGTGACAATTACAAGGGTCTGCTTATACTCTTCAGCCATACCTGTAATCAAGCCCATTATTTCACTGGTCGTCTTTGTATCCAGATTGCCCGTAGGCTCGTCGGCAAACACAATCTCAGGATTGGAAATAAAAGCTCTTGCTATACTGACCCGCTGCTGCTGCCCTCCGCTCATTTGAGACGGTCTGTGATTCATCCGGTTTTCCAGACCAACAGCCTTTAGCATATTCCTGGCTTTTTTCTCTCTGATGTTCTTTGGTATCCCCTTGAATATAAGCGGCAATGTCACGTTTTCCAGAGCAGTAAAATACTCAAGCAGATTATAGGACTGAAAAACAAAGCCAATATATTTTTGCCTTAGCTTTGCCAGCTGTCTTTCGTTCAATTTTTCAAGGTTGTATTTTTTTATTTTTACTTCTCCCTTTGTCGGCTTTTCAAGCCCTGCCATCAGGTTCAGCAGAGTAGATTTGCCTGAACCGGAAGTACCCAGCAGGCAGCATATCTCACTTTTTTCTATTTCGAAGTTTATTTTGTCAAGAGCAACAACCTTTTCATCTCCCATTCTGTATATTTTTCTGACATTTAAAAGCTCAATGATTTTCTCCATTTCACCCACTCTTCCATAAATAATTCATATGCTTGTCCTAGATATTTTAGGACATTAATATAATAACATATTTTGTCAATTATTCAAAATCAAAAAGGAATTCCAGGAAAAGCATTGCGCCAATCCGGGAATCCCTTTATATTATTAATTCATCCTGCCAGCATTTGATCTTTTCAGACTATGAATTTCATTGGTTGGCTTTTCCGAGCTCAAATTCCTGATGAAGTGCATTGACGGCTTCATTGGTTCTTGCGCTTTCTATCAGGCAGGAAATAGTAGTATGAGAGTCTGAAGTCTGAAGTACCTGGATGTCTTGCTTTGCCAAAGCACTAATAGCTTTTGCCATTACACCGGGAACGCCTCTCATTTTATTTCCTATTATTGTTACCTTGCTGCAATCAGCCTTCAGCTCATAGTTATAGCCGTAGACTTTTAGGGCTTTCTTCAGCTTCTCAGCATCGTCATTTTCTATTATGAACACCTTAAAATCGGGATTGACATTGATCATATCTATGCTTATTCCTTCAGCGGCTATGCATTTGAAAAGCTGATTATCATTCTCAAACTCTCCTGCTGAGCCGTCAAAGAGTATTCTTACTCTTACTCTGCCGCTTATATGAGCTATTGCTGTCAGGAGTTTGTCGCGCTTATCATATTTGTATCTTCTATTCTTGTCACAATTTGTTATAAGTGTACCTGCCGAGTTGGTCATGGTATTCTTTATGAGGAGAGGTATATTGCTTCGCATAGCAACTTCTACAGCTCTGGGATGGATTACCTTGGCTCCATACTCTGCCATTTGAAAAACTTCATTGTAATATATGGTATCCATAACCATTGCATCAGGTACAATTCTGGGATCGGCCGTCATAACACCTTCAACATCAGTGTATATTTCCACAGCCTCAGCATTCAAGGCTTCCCCCATTATTGCACCGGTGACGTCACTGCCGCCCCTGCCGAGAGTTGTTATTTCACCTTTTTCAGATTTTCCCTGAAAGCCTGCAACTACCGGTATGACATTCTTCTCTACACAGTCATATATGGATTGGGGATCCACTCTCAAAACTTCTGCATCACCAAAGCTCTCATCAGTGATTATCCCTGCCTGGCCTCCGGTAAGCACAATACTGTCATAGCCTCTCTTTTTTATTGTGTTTGACAGTATGACACAGGATATGATTTCTCCGCAGGACATAAGCATATCCATTTCTCTTGGATTGCTTTTTACTCCCACTGAATCTGCGAGGTTTATCAAGGTGTCTGTGGCATAAGGGTCTCCACTTCTTCCGATAGCAGAAACAACTACTACAGGGGAAAAACCGTTATTGACTGCTTTTTCTATCTTATCTACAACCATCTCTCTGCTCTCTTTGGTAGCAACGGAAGTTCCACCAAACTTCTGTACAAGTAATTTCATATATATCCTCCCAAACTGTTTCAGCTATCAAGTGCCTCGTAAAGTGATTTTCTTCCAGGGTATGCGAGGCACAAATTAATATTGAACGCACAAAAGTATTCCCCTTGGGTATAGTGCGAATTCAATAACAATCAAGGAAACATTTACGCGAAATTTGAATAAAGAATGTAAAATGTATTTCGCGAAATGCATTGGAAGTGCATTATTAACACTATGAAAGACAAGAAATTTGTTGTGTTAATAAGCACTAGAATGCTCAATTATAACGGGCTGGTACTGTCTGCCTTCCATTGCCATTTCCACAGTAGACACCAGAAGCTCCATTTTGGCAACAAGAGAATTTCTCTTTGCAGTTGGATTATCCTGTCCAAAGGGAATAAAATAGAAGTTTTTGGAATTCAGAAGTACCGCCAGATTCTTCGCACTTAACCCGAGTCCATCATTGGTAGAGATTCCTATTACTACGGGCCTCCCACCCCTCAATTGAGCTTTTGCCGCCATGAGTACAGGTGTATCGGTAATTCCATTGGCCAGTTTTGCCAAAGTATTGCCTGTAGGCAATATTTGCCATACAAATATAAAGATGCGAGATACGAGATTCGAGATGCGAGGAAAGCTGGGATATTCCTTATAGGTACAGGTACGGGTAACACGGATCACACGGATTTTACACGGAATTCCTACGGAATTACACGGTTATTTTTATTATTTCGATATTGCTACTTTAGTGAGTATAAATACTCTCTGCATTATCAAATACCGATTCATTCCTTTATATTATTTTCCTAACCGTGTGTTCCGTGGGTTTCCGTGTTTTTCCGAAGGAAAACCGTGTTACCCGTTCTCTTCTGTGGCCAGTTCGCTTAGCTTCCTGAGTACGATGGATATTGATTCGGCCAGATTTCCGAGCTGAACACTATCTGGAATTTCCATGCTGTAGACAATTTTGTTCCTGGTTTCCTCAAGATATTTTATATCCTCAAGGAGCAGTTCATCATCAGTTATGGCTCTTTTTACGGTATTGGCCAAGGATTCTCTGTGAGCAATGCCGGCCTTTGAGTCAACCTTACTGCTTTTTTCCTGTTCAAAACTCTTTATTGATTTCTCCAGTAATATCCATTTACTTATAAAAAAGCTCAGCTGTTCATTTTCCTTTTTCAGCATTATCTGCTTTTGTACAGATACATAGGGATTGTTGTAGCTGGACTCATATTTTGCCTCAACAAAATGACTGTAGTAATCCGGATTCTGATTCAAAACAAGGTCTACAAAATAGTCAACAATTGTTTTGTATCCCCTGGCAGTTCTTATATTGCAGAGTGAATGCAGGTATGAACAGATTTTTCTTGGATTATCCAGCTCTATCCTCTGAAGGAATCTCAATAATATATCAACCCTGCCCATAAAATAGTCATCCAGCAGATCACAGTCTGTCTTCTCCCTTATCAGAGCAGCGAGCTCATAATGATTGTTGAACTGCTGTTCAATTGTTGCAATCCTGTGTTTAAAGGCTTTTTGAAGTCTTTCCAGTGCGATTTCCCCCGAAAGCACCAGGCCGTTCAGTTCATCCAATATAGTGAACTCTTCCTCGGAAAGTCTTCCTATCTGAGGCTTGTAGGCAAGGTCATGCTCTACTTCAGCCCATGCATGCATCAGAGCGGAGGCAATCTGTATCTCTACCTGGGCGTGTGCAAATCTTTTATTGTTTTCCTCAAGCTTATCCTCATCTATCCGCACTCTGTAGTGAACCGCATCATAACCTGTGAAACGCCTCTTGAAGGGATCATCCTGATGAAGCTTCTGTTCTGCACTGGGAAATCTCTTAACCTTTTCCGTATTGAATTCAGATTCTATAAGCTTCCCTATTTCCTCTCTGTCTCCTGGGAAGTAGATGGCTATCCTTACTCCGGAAAGATCCACTATGTCACTGTATATCTGTTCTATACTCTGATATTTCTTTGCTGCATTCCTTTTAATAAGCTTCTCTTTCAGGCTGTCAGGTTTCTTTGCACGATAGGTCACTATAGCCCTTATTCCACTTCTTTGTATTATAGTTTCGCAAATCATTGCTACCTGGTGTGCCAGCTCGTTATAAAAATCATATTCCTTTGCGTATCTTAGCAGAAAGCTGTCAATTATACTCATACAATTTCCCCTTTTTTAGTGTTCGTTAACATAACATATATTCTGTCTTCTAAAATGTTAATAATGCACTTCCTTGAATTACTTGACGAAGCACATTAGTCCTTCTATAAAAATTATACCAATTAAACAGTTGTCGCACAACATACGTAAAGTGCCAAAATATTCTCAGCACTTTTTTCAATTTTAGGCGGACACGCCTATTATTACTCATCAGCTAATATAATTATATGATTATAGAAATTCAAGGTGAGTATATGGAAATGCATAAGAATTTAAAAGCTGCCCTGTATATAAGAGTCAGCACGGAAGAGCAGGCTCAAGACGGTCAATCTGCCTCTGCGCAGGTGGAAACCCTTAAGCAATATTGCTGTGCTTATGGTATAGAAGTATTTGACATATATATGGATTTAGGCCTTTCCGGTAAAAAGCTAAAGGATAGGAAAGAGCTTGAGCGGTTGATGGAAGCTTGCATCAGAAGACAGTTCGATATGGTGCTTGTCTGGAAAATATCAAGACTCTCCAGGAGCCTCAAAGACTTGCTGTATCTTATAGATGTTTTTGAAAGGAATAATGTCCACTTTGCAAGCTGCTCGGAAATGTTCGACACCTCTACTCCCGTAGGGAGGATGACTCTCCAGTTGTTAGGATCTATAGCAGAGTTCGAAAGAAACACTATTGTGGAAAATGTAAAACTTGGACTCAAGGAGTTTGCAAGAAAAGGAGGAAAGGCATCTGCAGTGCTCGGATATGATAATGTAGATAAAAAACTTGTAATAAATGAAACTGAGGCCGGTTTAGTCAGGCTTATTTTCAATCTGTATACTGAAAATGCCATGAATTTTACAGCCATTGCACGTTACCTGAACAGTCTGGGCTACAAAACCAAGAGGGGAAGCGAGTTTAGATGCAGCAACATCTCTTATATTATTCACAATCCTGTATATATTGGCCTTAACAGGCACAGTATGAATACGGAAAGGGAATACAGCATCCGGGGCATGCATCCTTCAATTATTGATTCCGGACAATGGTGCAAAGCACAGAGCTTAAGCTCAGAAAACGAGAAAAGGACGGTCAGTAAAAATAGCAATACAGAGTCATTAACTTTACCGGTTATTTGTATGAGGTGCAATTCGCAAATGAGAGTATTCTATACTTATTCGAAAGGTAAAAGGTATAAATATCTACGGTGCTGCAGCTGTTCCAACTATGTAAATGTTGAAAGGCTTATGAAAGTTGTTTCCCGGGCAATTATTGCACTTGTTGATGACAAGTCTGCACAGGAGCCGGCTTACAGGCTGATCTGCCAGGATACTATGTCTATTAAGTCCGGTGGCACGGAGATAACTGCAATAGAAGCAGAAATAAACCTCCTGCAAAAAAGCAAGGCCCGCTATCTAAGTCTTTTTGAGGGTTATAAGATCTCTGATACCAAAGCTTTTATTGATAGAATTGCAGAAATAGAACTTCAGATAAAAAAGCTTGAGCAAAAGAAGCTTGAATTAAACAGGGCTGCTTTTGCTTCCAATACAACAGCAGATTACAAAGAATACTTTTGTGGGCTTAAGGATAGGCTTTCCGCAATGGAGCCTGAAGCACTTTCTCAGACGGTCTGCCTTATCAGAAGCATTGAAGCCTTCAGAGATGAAATAAAGATAGTTTTGTATTTATAAAGCCTTCCCTGTACAGGGCGCTATTACTAAGATGTCCATAAGCTTCTTTGGCCCTATCGGCTCAGCATCAGCTATAGTCCTTATTGCATCATGCCCCGTTATTTCCTCAAATCTCCTTACCCAGTCTTCTGCTTTTCCGAACCTTGTGTCAATGGAAGCAGCATTTGTAGAAAATATCGGGTATACATTGGCCTTTTGCTGAACAAGCTTTTCCGCTTCAGGTACTAATTTGTCAAAGGTGCAAAATGATCCGGTCACTGCCAATCCAATATTGTAGCCTTCCAGTTTCATATTACACTCCTTTCTGCTAACTATCGCATAGAATTTTCTTTATAGTATCGTATATATAAGCCGCCGCTGACCTGCATGCAATTTTCCCCGGAATTCCAAGAGCGTGAATAGTTTTTATACCTTTTTCCGCCGCATAAGCATAATCAATTCCTCCAGGGTTTGACGCCAGGTCCAGTACCAATGCATCTTCCTTGATCAAATCAAGCAGCCTGCAATCCAGCATCATTGCAGGAGCTGTATTCACTATTACATCCATTTTCCCCAAATACATCGGAAGCTCTTCTATTGGCACAGCCTTCATACCCCTTGTATTTATCCAGGTAAGGTCGGAGTCCTTTCTCGCCTCCACGTATACCTCCGACTTTAAAGCCTTTAAATACCCGGAAAGCAGTTTGCCTATTCTCCCATAACCAAGTACGAGAATCTTACTTCCGAACACTGTCTCTCTCGTCTCGGTGATTATGATGGACAGAGCACCTTCAACCGTTGGGATGGTGTTCAGTATCTGATAGCCTTCATCGTTAAAGTAGTCCGTATATTCTACTCCGTATTTTTCTGCAAGCTCCTTTGAATAATTGTTTATTGCACCTAGCAAAAGTTTCTTCCCTGTACCGAGTTTTTTAAACAATTCTTCGATTTCAATATCAACGCTTGAATACTTTGTATTGATTTTGTTCATGTCCTTGGAAAACGGTATTGGACAGACTAATATGTCGGAATTCTTCAGTGCATCATCAAGAGATAAATAATTTTTTACGTTTCTTATCTCCACGTTATCCATTCCGAAAGTAGAGATATTTTTCCCGTTTCTCTCAAATATTGCTGCAAGTTCAACAAGCCTGTCGTCACCGCCTACAATAAGGTATCTTGAGCTTTTCATATTAAATTCCTCCATTATTAAAGACTAGTATATAATATGTCATTTTTACTTTACTGGTGATTATTCAACGCCTGTACAGGTTTAACCTTTTTCAGCAATATTAAAGAGCTATAAGCATTGCTTGCAGCTCTTTGCATTTTGAATTTCAATGTAGATTGTTTATTGCAAAACATATAGTTCACTTTAAAATATCAGCAAAATCTATTATTATCATGTCATTGCCAATCTTTTTAATTCTTTCCCATGGAATCTCTATATATCTCCTATCAATGAAAAAAGATAGGGAACCTTTATTCTCAGGAACTATAAGGGACTTTATCTTGCCGGTCTCTGCATCAAGAATCAGGTCGCAGTCGCCTAAATATCCCAGCTTCTCGCAGTCCGGCAGCGACACGATCTCCTTTCCGCCTAATTTGCTGAATCTCATGATATCACCTCACCAATAAATAAATATAAATCTATTTTATTATATTAATGAAGTAGACAAATATTACTTTTTATTCAGCCATGGCTGGTCGAGTTCACTCGCCTGTAGATCCGAAGCCACCGGCACCTCTTTCTGTCGCTTCAAGCTTATCTGTCTCCTGGAGCTTAACATTCAGTACAGGCATGAATACTATCTGTGCTATCCTGTCTCCGGGCTTTATGGTGTAATCACTGCTGCCGTGGTTGATTACCGGACAAATTATCTCACCGGTATAATCCGAATCAATTACTCCGACGCAGTTTACAAGGGATATCCCGTGTTTGCTGGATAGTCCGCTTCTTGGAAAAACAAAGCCTCCTATACCACTATGAGGAATCTGTATAGCTATTCCGGTATTCACCTTGACTATTTCGCCGGGTTTTATGCTGATCTCTGACTTTATACATGCACTTAAGTCCATACCTGCCGATCCGGCTGTTGCATATTCCGGGGTTCTGGGCTCCACGCCACTATCACTGCTTGTCCCTATGTATTTTACTATTATCTCGTCCACTGCAATTCCTCCTCAGGTGTTTATTTAAACATACTCCTAATGTCGGTATTGTTTTCCATAGATCCGATCACTGCAGCACCCATGCTGTCCGTATCAAATATATGTCCTATTATGCTGTTCACACTGTCCATATCTACCTTGTCGATTCTCTCCAGTATTTCTGTCGGAGAATATATCCTTTCAAGCAGCAGCTCTGACTTGCCAATGGATATCATTCTTCCGCTGGTACTCTCCAAGCCCAGTATATAACTGCCTTTAAGCTGTTCCTTGGAGTCGTACAGCTCTTCCTCGGTTATTCCGGTTTTTTTGATTGCCCGTATCTCTTCCATAATAAGCTCTGCTACGCTTTTCAGGT
>Ga0209643_1001279_pt1 | contig 25390 bp, 23 predicted proteins | sample AutmiccBRH37_all_FD_187383 | JGI IMG/M metagenome (GOLD analysis project Ga0209643, IMG submission 187383) | Deep subsurface microbial communities from Mt. Terri, Switzerland - Autotrophic microbial communities BRH/37_all (SPAdes) (version 2) | ecosystem: Environmental > Aquatic > Deep... | reverse complement strand
AAGGTAAAAAAACGGTTATTCTTCTTAGCCATCATGATGCTGTAGATTCTTATGATTATCAGACTCTGAGAAAATATGCCTATCAGCCTGATCTATTGGAAGAAAAGCTCCAAAACGTTGAATTGGCAAAGGAGGTGAAAAATGATCTAGAAAGCGGAGAATGGATATTTGCAAGAGGTGCTGCGGACATGAAGGCGGGTATTGCCGTTCAACTGACACTTGTTGAACAATTTTCCAGGCAGCAAAAGCTTAAGGGTAATATTCTTTTTGTGTCGGTTCCGGATGAAGAGTCCTTATCCTTGGGAATGAGAAACAGTATAGAATTGCTGGAAAAAATTAAAAATGAATTTGATTTGGAATATACTATTCTGATTAATTCAGAACCGCACCAGAAAACTGAGAATAATGCAGGGGTGTTTTACACAGGCTCTGTGGGAAAATTAATGCCTGTTGTGTATGTCAGGGGTAAGAAAACACATATCGGTGATATTTTCCAGGGATTTAACCCGGTCCTCTTATTATCGCAGATTGTAGGTGCAACAGAGTTGAATTCAGACTTTTCAGATGTTGTAGATGACGAAGTATCACCACCTCCTTCCTGGAGCTTTTTCAGAGATGAAAAAAAATGCTATGATGCCTCTATCCCTGAAGCTGCAGGCGGATATTTCAGTATATTAACCCTTAAGCGGACACCAAAGCTAATACTGGACCAGTTGCTGGAGATTTCCGAGCAAGCCTTTGAAAAAGTCATATATCACATGAATAGAAGCTACAGCAATTATCTGTGCAAGAGAAATGAAACCGGACACAAGCTGCCATGGAAAACCAATGTCAAAGCTTTTTCCCAGATATATGATGAGGCAATTGCCCAATCCGGAGATAAATTTCTTGAAGATTATCAATTAACTATTGATAGATTAAAAATGGACATAAAGAATAACATCATCAGTATACCGGAAAGCAATCTGGCTATAATCGGTAAAACATTGGAGTATATTGCGGATAAAACACCAATGGTAGTCATAGCGTTTTCTCCTCCCTATTACCCCCATGTGTCAATTAAAAGTATTAATAACCCGGATAATAGCATATCCGATGTTGACAAAGCCGTAGCCCGCATTGCAGAACAGGAATGCAATGAAGTCTATACCAGAAGGAACTATTTTATGGGCCTTTCTGATATGAGCTATACTTCCTTGAATGAGAGCGAAGAAATAATACCGCAAATAAAATCCAACATGCCTCTTTGGGGAAATATGTATGACATTCCCTTTGAAGCAATAAAAAGGTCAGCCATTCCAAGTATAAATATAGGCCCCTGTGGAAAAGACCTGCATAAATTTACAGAAAGAGTTTTGGAGAAGGATGTGATAAGACAGACTCCAAAATTGATAAAAGGTGTCATTAATCATGTATTGGCAAATGATTAATGCTTGCTTTCAAATTCATGGTTATTTTAGGTAAAATATTAAATGAGAAGGAGATGTAAATATGCAACAATCAATAGTGGATTTTATCAATACTGCTACAGGTTTGTTATGGGGACCGGCAATGCTGGTTTTGCTGGTTGGCGGTGGGTTATTTATCTCTTTTCGTATTGGCTTTATTCAGGTACGTCATTTTGGATACATGTTTTCTCAGACTGTAGGTTCATTGTTTAAAAAGAAGGCTGATCAGGGCAAGGGCACCATTACCGCTTTTCAAGCGGTTACTGCAGAGCTTGCATCCACTGTAGGAGCATCAAATATTGTAGGTGTGCCTGTGGCAATTTTCTTCGGGGGTCCCGGTGCGGTATTCTGGATGTGGATGACAGCCCTCGTGGGCATGGCAACAAAGTTTGCCGAGGTAGTATTAGGTATAATGTATAGGGAAAAAAATGCAAAAGGTGAATATGTCGGCGGCCCGATGTATTACCTGAAGAATGGTTTGAAGTCTCCTCTGCTGGGAACTACTTACTCTTTCCTTTTTATGCTCACAATTGTATCAGGTATTATGGTCCAGGCCAATTCTGCCGCCGGTTCAGCAGTTACAATGGGAATGAATCCGACTGTTTCAGGCATTATTATTACGGTTTTAGTAGGTTTGATTGTTGTCGGCGGCGTTTCCAGAATAGGTAAGGTTTCAGAAAAGTTTGTGCCCTTTATGTCTGGATTCTATATATTAGGCTGCCTCATAATTATTTTCAACAATCTGGGTGCCGTTCCATCAGTATTTACTATGATTATTAAGGATGCATTTACAGGACATGCGGCCATAGGAGGCTTCACCGGCAGTACAATAGCAATGGCATTGAGATGGGGAACTGCCAGAGGTGCATATTCCAATGAAGCAGGTATGGGAAGTGCTCCAATTGCTCATTCAGCTGCACAAACGGATCATCCTGTCAGGCAGGGCTTATGGGGTATGTTCAGTGTATTTATGGATACAGTTGTCATCTGCTCAATGACGGCATTTGTTATATTAACCACCGGTATATGGCAGCAGCAGGGATTGGAAGCATCCTCCATGACAACAGTTGCATTTGCAAATTTCTACGGCCCTGTCGGAGGATTTATCGTTAGTTTTTCTGTAATGCTATTTGTTGTCTCCACCATATATGTAATCCTGTTCTATGGGGAAAAGCTTGCTGAATACCTGTTCGGGTATAAGTTTTCACTATTCATGAGATATGTATACCTTGCAGCATGCTTTGTCGGTGCAGTCGGCGGCATGAAATTCCTGTGGATATTCCTGGATTTCCTGTTTGGCTTATCAGTTATCCCTAATATGATCGGACTACTAGGATTATCCGGTGTTGTTGCTTTAAAGACAAAGGAATTTTTCACTACTGAAGAATTCTACTTGCGGGATATTGCAAAAAAAAATGCTGATCTGAACACTTGAATAAATGTTTTCGTATAAATATAAAGGCTTTGATGCTGTCGGTGTCAAAGCCTTTATATTTCATAGCACCGGAACTCTTCAGAAAGAACTGCATCGGGAAATATCGATGCAGCTTCCTCAAGATACTTTCTGCTATCCTCCTCAAACCAGAAATGCGTTAAAAGCAGCTTTTTTACATCTGCCTTTTTTGCTGCTTCCGCCGCTTCTCTTGCAGTAAGGTGAGGCACCTTTGAAAAATCTTTCATGTATTCCAGGGAAGAAGCTTCACAAATAAACAGATCGGAATTCTGAGCCATTGGAACTATATTCTTGTTGGGCATTGTGTCTCCTGTATAGGACAGTACCTTCCCTCCGCTTTCTATTCTCATTCCGTAGCTTTCCACAGTGTGCTTCATTTTGAAGAATCTAAATTTCAAATTCTTGATAATGACCTCCATACCACCAGAAACCGTTGACAGTTTAAAAGCATTTTTATATGTCAGGCTTTTATATTCAGCTCTTGGTGTTCCGGGTGCATATACTTCAATAGCCCTATTCATCGTGCCGTAGGCTCGTTTTGTTTCCACGGCATATTTCAATACATGCATATCCGAGGTGTGGTCTCTGTGCAAATGCGACAGTACTATTGCATCCAGGTCTTCAATTCTGCAGTATTTCTGCAGTCTGCTCATAACGCCGTTTCCACAGTCGATCAATATATTTACATTCCCCTGCTGCAGCAGGTACCCCGAACAGGCTCCCCCTGCGCCGGGAAAGGTCCCGTAATTTCCAAGCACCGTAAGCTTCATATGTCCTCCTTTGGCGTAACAATTGCAAAAGAAACCCTGCACTCCGGTGCAATTATCCGTATACCACTTCCGGTCTTTTCCCATACAGGCTCTAAAAAGCCCTTTTCTATTGAGTACAGCCTTAGCTCTGCTGCACTGTACTGCAGCTCAAAATACCCGCCTTTACCCTCATTGTTGCCGATGATATAAAGCTCTTCACCGCTATTGCCTTTCCATCCGGTAACCTTTATCCCGCCGGAAATAAATGCTATACCCTCTTCATCCATGAAACGGCAGCCGGTCACGTATGGATTGATCTGCTTCCTGAATTCTATGGCCTTCTTCAGGTATTCCAGAAGCTCTTCATCTCCCTCATGAAACTTTACGACGGGATTTGCCCACAATACAGACCCCAGTGTCAGCGCCCTTTCAACATCCTTATAATATTTAGCCTTTCTGAATTCCACATCGTCAGTAATCTTGGGATTTATCATATTTACCTGCACATACTCGGGGAAGGTGTACTTAAAAAGATTGAAGTATTCATCGCGTATTTCGCCGTTCCAGGTCAGGCTCCCCCACACATAGCTTCCGTATATGTCCCCGCAGTTTTCTATCATAAGGAAGGTATCGGAATTCAGTTCATACAACCTGTCTTTCAAAGTTTTAAGCACATTAAGGTATCCTTTGTTGAAAAGGCCTATATCTTCATGGGAATGGCTGCTGTCATAGCAAGGATAGGGTTCCGCAGAGCCCAGCTGATCAAGGTACATTCCTTTTGCGTTATAGCTTTTTGCCATCCAGCAGGCTGTATCTATTATCATCTTCTGCCATTCCTTATTGCCGGGACAGGAAACGGTAAATTTATATTCACCATACTGTTCATTTATCATATTTCCGTCGTTGAGCTTGATTGCCAGGCGCTTCCCCAGAGTATCAAAATAATCCGAATTTATGTCAAAGATTCTGGCATTTATATAAAAAGTAGGCACCCCGCCCTTGCTGTTTATATACTCCACTCCCCTGTACAAATCCATGGATGTACCCAGCTCCAGATCAGGATAGTATTCCGGATAGTTCTGGTCAAACCCCTGCCTGTTCCAGCCTGCCATGAAAAAGTGGTTTATCCCATAGCTTTTCGCTTTATCAAAGAGTTCGGGTATGTCTTCAAATCTGTAGTATATCTGGCCTTCCCGCCTGAATTTGTACATGTTCATCAGCGTATATTCATTATCCATATATTTGGGGTTCTCAGGCATTTTTATATGTTGATCGATCCAGTTTCTATATTCCTTCGCTCCCCAATGCCAATCCTTACAGTTTACCGATACTATATAGGGCTTTGAATTCCAACTGTCATTTTGTTTGATCCTGTGATACTTTCTAATGGCGAAACCCATCCATGGGCTCTTTCCCGGTCCCATTGTCTCCACTCTGAGCCCTGTCAGGTAAAAATCATCATCATATGAGCTTATGTAGAATCCGTTTTCCCTGTCAAAGTAATACATCCACATCATTGAAGCAAGGCCGCAGTAGTTAATCTCCCTGTAATAAACCTCTCCGTCCTTTTTTGTACCGGCTCTCCACAGCTCAGTAAAACAGGGCTGTAAATATTCTTCCACCGGGTTTTGCGTTCTTTCTCCTCCATGATGAGGATAAACAATAACATCATCTTCGTGGGTCTTGCCAAGACTTATCCCCCTGAGCCTGGGATACAGGACTTCTACTATTTCAACCTCACTATTGTTACTGATATCTATTCCCCACTTTATTCTATCATCTGCATCCTCCAGCGATAATACAGCATCTGCACTTATACCGTTTACTTCGAAGCCTATTTTCATGTACTGCATATGCCCCTTCCGGTGAAGCTCAAGCCCCAGGACATTTTCAGGAACCAGCCTGACCAGGTTATTACCGCTGTCCAGACAGGTAAGAGAAAATATCTCAGCAGTATTTTCAGATTTTATATACTCGTCACCGGATATTTTGTTTCTTAGTGAAGTGACTGAAAGGGTGTCTGTATCAAAGGATATTGAAAGCATGTTGTTTTCCATGGTTTTTATCATATATGCCGCCTCCAGTTAATATCCGTATTTCTCATATTCGGCCCATGCCTTGTTATTTATCTGAGATGCCCCGGGCATATGATTGTTCAGATAAACATGAGGTGCTTTGCCCGCCTTAAGCATAAGCTCAATAACCTCAGACTGTACTGCCCACATTATATATGAAGCTGCAATTCCCGATGAGGGACATATGCCCATTTCAAGCTCTTCCACGGGTACTAAAGTATCGCTTACATTACTGCAGTTGTCAAGTACTATGTCGCATACCTCATAAAGCCTCTTCCCGGAAGAGTGGGCCGATTTCAATGCTCCGGAGTATTCCACCGAGGTCAATGCTATGGTTGCAATACCTTTCTCCCGCGCTTTTATTGCCAGTTCTACCGGAAGTATGTTTTTGCCGGACACTGATCCGATCATGAGTACGTCCCCGGGCTCCATATTTGCTTTTCCGATTATAAACTCGGGAAGCCCTGCTATTCCGTCAAGATATACATTGGTCTTTTCTGTGTTTATTCTATTCCTTGTTGGATTTCTCACCTCCACTTCCACATATACCGGACGTACTGCCATCAGCCCCCCTGTCCTTCCTACAGCCTCATGCATAAGCATATGCCCTGTGTCATAAAGGTGCCATATCCCGCCGCTTGTGAGAGATCCGGCAATAACTTCCGCACTTTTTTTTATTGCTTCCATTTGTGTATTCTCTATCTTTTCCAATAGCGTTTTCATATTTTCAAAATATTTATTGCATAACATACATTTCAACTCCTTCATATGAAGTTCTGAGATTTTCTTTTAGTATGTCCGTCAGCTCAATTCCGCTTTTTATATAAGACAGTATAAGACTTCCTACCCCTGGATTGAATTGAGGTTTAACTACTTTTATATTCTTATATTTTGCATTTACCATGTTTGTAAGTGGAGCAAGCATATAATCTCCAAAACAGCTTATACCGCCGGTCAGACAAAGCTCATACCCGATATCGGTCATCTTGAGCCTCCGGATAATTGTTTCAGCCATTTTATATAACTGCTCCGCACTTTCACTTATTATATCCAGGCATACTTTGTCCCCTGCCCTGGCACCTTTAAGCACCGCTTTTCCCAGTGAAGCTATTTTCCTGGTTTGAAGCCCGTTCTTATAGACTACTGATTTCAGAAGATCAATATCATTAATTCCAAAGCATTCCATTACCTCTCCGAACAAGACAGTGTCGGAGCCCGAAGCCTCATAGCGGCTGATTGCTGCCTTTATTGCCTTTATACCCATATAATACCCGCTGCCCTCATCACCCAGCAATGGGCCCCAGCCTCCGACAGTCAGCTTGTCTCCTTTACTGTTTATCCCTGTGGCGAAGGAACCGGTACCGCTGAGTATTACAATCCCCTGATCCTTTACAAGGGCACCGTAAAAGGAATTGTCTTCATCTCCTGTTATCAGGGCTCTCCCTTTATTGGCCAGTTCACCGAACAACTCTATATCCTTCCAATAGTCTTTTATACCCGGTATGCAGACAGATATAAAACCGATCTCCTCTGCTCCGATACTTCCCAAAGCATAAGCAAGAATTCCAGTTATACTTTCACGGGCCTTTATAATCCCTATGGATGAAGAATTGGAACTGTCACCTACAACATGTTTTATTATCCTTCCGCCGGTTTCTCCTATAATCAGCTCAGTCTTACTGCCGCCTCCGTCAATTCCTACATAATAACTCATGATCAAAATCCCTTAATTCTTGTTTTATATTTGTTTATAAGATTTTCATTAAATTCATAACCGCCTTTCACATTGGCAGACATAAACACCGGCGGAATCTCTCCCTTCCCGGTATACCTGTTGACAACAGCAATAATCACTCTTTGAAGAATGTATACTCCTGCAATTGTTGAAACTGCAGCAACCATCTGCCCTGTTTCCTCCACCTTTATTGAGGCATCACTGCTGCTTATACAGTTATCAAGTACAATATCGGCAATATCCATGAGCCTGGCTCCCGATGGGTGCCTTGAGGAGGAGCTTCCTGATATGCTGCAGGAGGTTACTGCTATTACCTTCATAGATCTTTCCTTTGCCAGCATTGCCATCTCTACCGGTACAGGATTGATACCCGAATTTGAGATTATAACAATCGGCTCCCCCTGCCTCAGATCCTGATTGTTAAATATCACCCTTGCATATCCGTCGAGTTTTTCCAGATTAGTGCTCTTTATCACGCCCTCATGAAGCATGACTGCCGGATCCAGTATCGGATTGACAGGAACCAGGCCCCCTGCTCTGTAGAATATCTCCTCCACAAGCATGTGGGAATGCCCGGTAGAAAAAGCATGCAGCACACCCCCGCCGTCCAGGGATTTCTTGATACAGGATGCGGCTTTTTCAATACTTTCCAGCTGTGTTTCCTCTATGTTACTCAGAAGCTCTGTAACAGTGTCAAGATATTTCCTGTTTTCTATCAATTCAACACCTCCAGTAATTAATACAAACAGGATATCCCCCCCTGGACGGGAAGGGAGAATACCCTGTGTTTTCTTTTACTTTCCTGACAGTACATCCTTTGCATTCTTATCTATTTCATCTGCAGCGGCATCAACAGACTTTTCTCCCAGCCATACCAGATCAAGATTGTTTTTTACCAGATCATAGTACTTTGCACTGTTTTCAAAGGTCTGGAAGGGTATACTGTAAGCAAGGGCGTCCGTAAGCGACTTGTTGTCGGGTCTTTGCTGCAGGAACCCTTTTACATCAACATCCTTGCTTGCCGGAAGGCCCATTTTTGTGTCAAGTACGATCTGCTGTCCTTCCTTGCTTGAAAAATACTCTATTACCTTCCAAGCAGCTTCAGCATTTTTTGCTCCCTTCGGCATTGTCCATGCATTTACAAAAGCAGTACTTGCCTGTTTTGCTCCTTTGGGCAGCGGTACCATCATATAATCAACATTGTTTTTATCCAGGGCAACAGACATTGAAAGCCCGCCAATCTGCATAGCAACCTTTCCTGCTATAAATGCCGCTGAAGAATCAGTCCCGAACTGTTTTGCCTCTGTTTCCGTAGGGCATACCTTATGCTTCAATACCAGATCCTGCAGAAATTTTAATGCAGCCTTGCCCTCAGGCTTGCTGAGAGTCCCTTCCTTCCCGTCCGGAGTCGTATAGGCTGCTCCGTTTTGTATAAGCCATGTAAATACGGTATCGTGATATTTGGGGAAATAGTATCCCCACTGTACTGCATTTCCTCCTTCAACTTTAGTCAGCTTCTTTGATATGCTTAAGAAATCCTCCCAAGTCCAGCCTTCCTCGGGTATAGCAACCTTTGCTTCATCAAAAAGCTTCTTGTTGCAGAACATTACAAAGGATGTTATATCTCTGGGTGCTGCATAGACCTTCCCATCGAATTTGACCGCGTCAAAAACTACAGGGTACAGACTGTTTTTGTATTCTTCGTTCATAAGACCGTCAAGGGGTTGTATTGCTCCTGCCTTTGCAAATTGAGGTATCCTGTCCATAGCAAGCATCATAACATCAGGGACTTGATCCCCGCCTCCTGCAACAACAGCCAGCACCTTATCCGCATATTGGGTTGGAATCTGTTCAAATACAAGTTCATAATCCGCATTTTTTGCTTCAAAACCTGCTTTAAGCTGCTGCAGAGGTTTTGAATCGGTATAATTCCACCATGACGTTACTCTGACTTTTGTTTTTTCCACCGGTGCCTCTGTAGGTTTTGCAGCTGTTTCTGCCGCAGGAGCTTCTGCAGCCTTCGAACAGCCGGCCATTGCAAATACAAGGACTAAAATGATTGCAACAGCTGTAAGCTTTCTCGTTGACTTACTCATATTTCTCCTCCTTCATTATATATTCCTCAGGTTTTTTTAGATTTTTCTACCGTCTCCCTTCATTTTTATACTACTTGGGCCTACTTGCCCCCAAAGCCCGATGTAAGCATTCCCTTGACAAAATATTTCTGGAACAATAAAAATACGATTATTACAGGCACAATTGATATTGTGGTTCCCGCCAGCAGAACCCCCCAATTAGTTGAAGCAACACCTCTGAAGTATGAGAGTCCGACTTGTACAGGCATTTTGTTTACATCATTAATAACAATAAGAGGCCACAAAAATGCATTCCATTGTGCATTGAAGGCAATGATTGCGAAGGTCGCAAGGGCGGGCTTCGCATTTGGTATTATTATTTTCCGGAAAACCTTTATCCTGGAACAGCCGTCAATAATAGCCGCTTCCTCCAGTTCCTTCGGTATTGAGAAGAAATACTGCCTCATAAGAAACATACCTGTGACACAAATACCGTTAAAAACAGGCGGTATAAGCAAAGCCTGATATTTATTGAGCCAATCCAGATATCTCATAAGTACATAATTAGGGATAAGGGTTACATGTCCAGGTACCATCATTGTTCCAAGCAAAGCCATAAAAATAATATTCTTCCCCCGGAAATTAAGCCTGGCAAATGCATACCCTGCCATTGAACCTATAATAAGCTGTGCTATGGTTACAAAACCCGATACAAACATAGTATTCAGAAGAAATCTGCCGAAGGGCACGTAATTCCATGCATCACTGTAATTTTGCGGTCTTGCAGGATCTGGTACAAGATCCAGGGGATTTCCGTTGAATAACTGCTGAATTGTTTTAAATGAAGCTGAAACTGCCCATATGAAAGGGTATATCATAGTAATGGAAACCAATATAAGTGCAATATATAATATAAGTTTTCTTAGTTTTTTCTCTTTATTCTTCAATATAATCACATATTCACCCCCACCTAATTGGCTTCATCTTTGCGCAGCTTGAACTGTACCGCAGTAAGAACCACCAGTATGAGAAACAGCACCCACGCCAATGCGGATGCATAGCCCATGGAATATAGTCTGAAACCGTTGTGGTAAATATAGTACATGATTGTGTTGGTAGCCCCACCGGGGCCCCCTTCTGTCATGATGTATATCGCTTCAAAAATATTGAATGCGGCAATCATAAGCATTATTGTCACAAAGAATGTTACGGGCGAGAGAAGGGGTACTGTAATATTTATTAGCTTTCTCCACCTTGAAGCACCATCTATGTCAGCAACCTCATAAAGCTCCTGGGGTATGGTTTGAAGTCCTGCCAGGAATATAACCATATAGTAACCTGCGGATTGCCATGTTCTCATAGCAACCATTGCAGGCTTTACAGTGCCCATATTCCCAAGCCAGTCTACTGACCCTGCCATCCCCAATTTGCCAAGCAGAGTATTCAATAAGCCATTGTTGCTGGGACTGAATACCCACAGCCAAACCATACTTATTGCAACAGTGGATATTACAGAAGGAAAGTAGAAAGCCGAGCGAAAAAAGGCTTTACCTTTTATATCCTTGTTCAGTATGATAGCAAGACCCATGGATACGGTAAGGATTATCGGAACCATTGTGACAACAAAGTATAAGGTATTGCTCATACATTGCTTGAAATACTGATCATCAAGCATGCTTGCAAAGTTGTTAAACCCTACGAATTTAGGGGCTTGAAGCAGATTCCAGTCTGTAAAAGCCAGTATTAGGGATGCCAATATAGGCCCAAAAGAAAAAAACATAAAACCAATAAGCATTGGTGCAATAAAGAGCCATCCTGTCAGCTCTTCCTGCCGTGCAAGACTGAACCGGCTCTTAGTCTTAGAAGATGTACCGGAATATGTTTTAGCAGGTGAAACCATATGTCTCCCTCCCCGTATTTTAATCAACACCAATGAAGGCAGAAGCCTCGCCGGTGTTCCAATGATTTAATTTGTATATAGGTTGCATTAAAGAAGCTTCAAGGAAGAATTAGGCAACCTATGAAATCAAGGAATATGCTTTTGCAATATTTGAATTTCAATGTAGAATGTTTATTGCAAAACATATAGTACGGTAACTTTTTCAGAAATAGTACTTGATATGATGTGAATAAATGAATGAATAGTGTATAACAATTTGAAGTGTAGTGTTTACATATAAATTAGCAGCTTATTTATATATTGTTACATTGAATATGTACTTGTCGCCCCTGTATACAGATGTTACATACTCCAGGGGTGTGTTGTTGGAAAGGTATGAAACTCTTTCTATTTTGAGCACAGATGCTCTTAGCTTGATTCCTAAAATATCCTGTTCTCTTTTCCCTGCGGTGGAAGCTTCAATGGATTGTTCCGCTTTTTGGGGATATAGCCCGTAATTCTTATCCAATATTTCATACAATGACTTTGTCAGGTCATACCTGTCAAGGTCAGAGCACAGATAGTACGGGATATAAACCTTCTCAATGGACATGGGCTCATCATTAGCCAATCTGAGTCTCTCAATACAGTAGGCCTTTGATCCTTCCTCAATTTGGAGCTTGCTTCCTATAATATTGTCAGCATTTATTAGTTCAATATCCAGAATTTTTGAAGAAGCCTCCATACCCCTGCTTTTCATTTCCTCTGTAAAGCCCTGTAAGGAGTTCAGCTGCATTTTTGCTACTCCTGTATTTACATAGGAGCCCTTTCCGTGCTTTTTGATAATATATCCTTCATGCATAAGCTGATTCAACGCATTTCTCACGGTAATCCTGCTTACATTAAAATAAGAGCATAGAACATCCTCTGTCGGCAGCTTATCTCCATCCTTTAACTCTCCGGACTTAATCTTATCGACAAAGTGCTGGAATATATGTGAATACTTTGGCGCCATATCAAATATATTCATTTGTTTATGCCTCCTTCATGGCTGTTTATCACTTTATGTTGTTATAACAACATAACCTATACTTATAATATCATTTCCATAATTGGTTATCAAACTATTTTATGGGTAGAATTTACAGATTTAAGGCAATTTACTCTGTGTATTTAAATATTGCTCAAATTAACTCAGACTTTTGTGCTTTCATTTTTGTCTACAAAAATAACATCGCTACTCCTGCTATGGTTATAAATGCGCCGAGTATTTCCTTTTTCAGTACCTTCTCCTTAAACATCAGTATTGATACAGGAATTATAAGTATCGGTGATATCGAAGTGATTGTCGACACTATCCCGGTTGTTGTGTGCTGAACAGCAATCAGTGAAAACGACACTCCAAGGAAGGGTCCGAAAAACGAACCAAGACTTATGAATTTCATAGCTCTCTGATCCTTTATAGCAGCTCCAAGCTTTCCCCAGTTTTTTGATACGGTAATTACAATAACAAAACCTATAATTGCAGCAATAACCCTTATCTGAGTAGCTGCAAAAGGATTATACGAGCCCATACCAAGCTTGCTGAAAACAAGTCCGAGGGCCTGTCCCAAAGCTCCAATAAAAGCATATGTCAAGCCTTTTACCGGATGAGAAAGCCTTATCTTTTTATCATCAGTACTCCTGCTAAGAATTACAAGCGTAATACCTGAAATAGTAATAAACATTCCCACCGCGGACAATAAGGTTATTCTCTCCCCCATGAGGAAGTAGCCTGTAATCGCTGTAATTGGCGGTACAACAGACATTATAAGCATAGATATTCTTGAACCGATTACAACAAAGGCCTGAAACAGGAACAAGTCTCCGATAACAAAGCCTATCATACCCGAAATAAGCAGCCATAACCAGTTGGCACCTGTGGCATCAATAGGCAGGAACATACCTCTTGTAAAGAAAGTAAAGGTTCCTAAAAGAACAAATGCTATTATAAGCCTGATTAAATTTACCGCCAAAGACCCGACCTTCTTGCCTGCCGATTCAAAGCAAACGGCGGTGAAAGTCCAGCATATTGCTGTAGTCAGTGCGGCAACCTCTCCTAAATGTGCTTGAAACATTATCTTTATGCCTCCATATGTATAAATATAAATTCATCTCGACTAAGAATAATTATATCACATCAGAGCATCCATGCTTTATGACTGCTGATAATTATTTATGCAACAAAAATAGAACCTCATGTTTTTGAGATTCTATTTGCATAACCATATAATTCTTTCAGCTTCTACCCTTTATTCTTATTGCGGTTTTCTACTCTTTCACGATCCCTGAAAAGCAAACTGACGGACCATATGCCTGCAACTCCTACCAGGGTATAAACCAGCCTGCTAAGCAGTGCATCCTGCCCTCCAAAGAGAGCTGCTACCAAGTCAAACTGTAAAAGCCCTACCAATAACCAGTTCAATGCACCGACAATAACTAAAATAAGTGCTAATCTATCCACGCTCTATAAACCTCCTTTCCGCTGCATTGTCATTTAACATGCATTTTTTTTAAATCTGATGAGCCACATTTTATTATATGTATTTTAGCAATTACTATTCTTCTTCTAAAGCTTATGTATGTCAATTTTCAGGGCTTTGCAGAATCCTTATGTCAAAATCTTACGTTGGTTCGCATTATTACATATGTTATAATGTTATGTAAACTAAATTTCAATATGGAGGTTTGCTATGAATATTAAATACACTCAGCTTCTTAAAGGCTGTATTGCATTGATCATAACAGTGGCTGTTTTATACATAGGACAAGCAGCATGGCAGAACTATGCTGTCGACTTGCCTTTGGACAAAGCGCTTCATAGCATTGATGGGGTAGAAAAGGTTACTTGGGATAATAACAATAATATAAATGACGACATTGATATATATGTTACCCTTAACAATACAGCCAATCTTCAAAAAACATTTGAAGAAATAAACAAAAAAATTAAAGAAACATTAAAAAGCAGAAAATATGCACTTCAGATAGAGGATAACCGTTCTCAGGAGCTTGAGCAGGCATACTATGACATTCATTACTATATACAAAAGGCTATTGTCGACGGAGACTTTCCGCTGCTTGATGGAAAAGTGCAGGAGAAAGCAGAATCGACAGGAGCAGCAGCCAAGGTTTATGTAGATGAACAAAACATTTATCTGCAGCTGTCCAAGAATGGCAGTTCCTTATATGCAGTGGTCCCCCGACATTCCGACAGGTTGGGGGGGAATTTCTGATGAAAAAAAACAAGGAAATAATAGTGGGAGCAGCAGCAGGAATAATACTGTTTCTTGTGCTCCAAGGTTTTAATATACTACCTGTACTGTTCATCGCAGGACTCATCGGCACAGTATACTATGTCAACTTCAGCAGGCAGCAAAGCAAAAACACTGACTTTACTTCAGCGGAAAGAAATACCTGCACAATATCCTTTGATGATATCGGCGGCCAGGAGGTTGCCAAGAATGAGCTCTGTGAAGCTCTTGAATTTATGAAAAATAATGACCAGATAAAGCTTCTGGGAATAAGACCATTAAAAGGGATCCTGCTAAGCGGACCTCCGGGTACCGGAAAAACTCTGCTTGCCAAAGCTGCTGCCCAGTATACCAACTCTGTATTCTTATCGGCCAGTGGCTCAGAATTCGTAGAAATGTACGTAGGTGTAGGTGCTCAAAGAGTACGTAAGCTTTTCGACCAGGCAAAGCAAACAGCAAAAAAGCTCAAAAAGTCCAGTGCAGTAGTATTCATTGATGAAATTGAAGTGCTTGGAGGAGCAAGGGGACAGAATCATGGACACCAGGAGCATGACCAGACCTTGAACGAGCTTCTGGTACAAATGGATGGAATATCCTCTGCTGAAGAGATAAAGGTGCTGGTAATCGGCGCAACAAACCGTGCGGACATGCTAGACTCCGCATTGCTTCGCCCGGGGCGTTTTGACCGTGTAGTAAGAGTTGACCTGCCGGATAAAAAAGGCCGGATCCACATACTGAAGCTGCATACTAGAAACAAACCTCTTGCAGCAGATGTCACTATAGATGCTTTAGCCAAGGATACCTTCGGTTTCTCAGGTGCGCAACTGGAAAGCGTCACAAATGAAGCCGCCATCCTGGCTATGCGTGAGGACTCTGACAAGATCACTTCCCCGCATTTCCGAAATGCAATTGAAAAGGTTATGATGGGAGAAAAGCTAGACAGGCTTCCAAGCACGGAAGAGAAAAATAGAATTGCAGTACATGAGTCAGGTCATGCAATAATTGGTGAGCTTAGACTTCCAGGCTCTGTCGCCAGCGTTAATGTAGCCTCCCGAAGCAATGCTCTCGGCTACGTACGTCAGACACAGGAAAATGATATGTATCTCTATACCTGCAATCATATAAAGTCAAGAATTGCAGTAGCTTTGGCGGGAATTATTGCCGAAGAGCTGATATTCAGCAATAGAAGTACAGGGGGCACCAATGATTTCAAATATGCCTCCGACATGGCAAAGCAAATAATATACAGCGGCATGTCTGAGCTGGGAATCATTTCTGCAGAGGATTTGCCAAAGGACCAGCTGCATTCATCAATTACAATGATACTGAGAGAAGTGGAGAACGATACCCGCGAGCTGCTTCTTAAGCACATGAAAGAATTAAGGCAGGTTACTGAACTATTACTGGATAAAGAAACAATATCCGGGGATGAATTGAGAATTGTAATGGAAAACACAAATAATACAGAATGCGCATAAAAGAAAACCTAAAAAAGGTATAAAAAAAACACCTGAACAGCTGCTTCTTATCTAGTGTTAATCCGCTTGTCGCTGTTGAAGGTGTTTTTTTCTTCTACTATGCTTACCCATTGGGGTTTTCTTTCCCTGAATACCGTTACGAATCTGAAGCCCGCTTCTTTTGCCAATTCCACTGCTTCTGCCAGTCCCTTGCCCACATCCTTCGCCAAATGTGCATCAGAGCCGATGGTAAGTATTTCGCCTCCAAGCTTCCTGTAAAGCTTCAGCACATCCAAGCCCGGCATAGCTTCCCTGGGAGTCTGCCTGAGACCTGAAGTATTAATCTCCATACCCTTTCCATTAACTACTACAAGCTGAAGTACTTCCTTTAAGAGCTCATATTGGCAAGTTAAAGTGATGTTCTTCTTGTAGATTGCCGCACTATACCGTTTAATCAAATCCAGATGCCCTATACAATCAAAGTTGTTCCATTTTGCAAGCTCCTTCAGCTGTCCAAGATACATGCTGCATACGTCCTCTTCGCTTATCTGCGTGTAGTCTATTTCTGAAACATCCATACCTGTTGGAAGCTTGTGTGCAGAAGCAAGAACATAATCATAGGGAAAATCCGAAAGTATTGCATTGGATGTCTCCGGAAACAAATGCGGTTGGCCTAGTTCAACTCCCAGCTTTATCTGCAGCTTGCCCTTAAAAGCCCGCTTGGCCTTTGTTATATCCGACCAGTACCCCTTCTGATTGTAGAATAAGCATTGCTCATCTGTCGTGTTTGGTTCGAAATGATCTGTTATGGCTATTTCACGTATCCCCTTGTCCGCTGCACTCTGGCATAGTTCCATTATAGTGCTGTGTCCATCTGATGAAAAAGTGGAATGCATGTGATAATCTATCAAATAATTCATTTTCTCACCTCCTTTCATTTATTATACTATCATATAATATCATATGTACGGTTAAGGAGATATGAAAATTATGTTAAATATTTATTACAATGTTTAGCGTCAAAAGTAATGCACTTTCACAAGTGGTTTCAGCAAAGGATATCTAATGCAAATTATACTACTATTACATCCCTGCAGCCCTCTTTCTCTGCATAATTTTTTAATTCCTCCATCAATTCGTCGGATGGAATGGGGGTCTTTTTCATATTATCCGGAACCCCTATCGGTCTGAACTTTATAAGCTTATATCGTATATTGGGATTCAATTTTGCAATCAATCTGCCTGTTTCAACCACATTGCAACCGTTGTCAAGGAGTCCGGGAACGATTACAGTCCTTATCTCATATAATTTGTCCAGCTCCGCCAGATATTTGACATTCTTCAGAACAATACTGTTGGACATGCCTGTCAGCATTCTATGCTCCTCCTCATCAAGGGACTTTATGTCAAGCATTACCTTGTCCATAGAATTTGTAAGCATTTTCTCTTTTGAAAAATCAATACTGCCATTAGTATCCACATAGGCTGTTAGTCCTGACTTGTGTACCTCCAGAAACAGCTCGGCAAGAAACTCCTTTTGTAAAGTGCACTCGCCCCCTGAAGCAGTAATACCTGAAATAAACGGCCTTACTTTGTCAATAGTCTTCATTATTTCTGCTATTGTCATATAAACTGCCTTGGGACTACTTTTGCTGCAGCATTCTGCAAGACAGGCATCACAACCTGTACAGCATGTGGAATCCCATATCACCTTGCCGTTTCTGGTACCTAATGCACCTGCGGGACATGCGGATAAACACAGTCCACAGTCGGAACACCGGTTTATTGTCTCAGGATTATGGCAATACGCACAGTTGAAATTGCAGCCTTGAAAGAATACTACCGTACGGTTTCCGGGACCGTCTACAGAACTGAAAGGCAGTATTCTATTCACAAGTGCCTCACTCATCATGTCTGACCTTTCTTTCCAATATTCTTGAATTCCGTACAGCTCCCAGCCCTAATGCAACCGTATCATGCAGTGCCTGCTCACCCTTCTCCAGCCTTTCAATATCTGACTTTTTTACAAGATATCCGGTTATTCTTATCAGATCACTGTCTGATGCATAAAAGGAGATATATCTTAAGCCTGCAGAAAACCCGCCTTTTATTATATCCAGCAAATAATCCGGATTATTTTTTACAGTTTCATCAAAGCTGAACACATCTCCAATACCTGATGGAAAGTATTTATGGAAAGGTGCGCTTTGTATCAGATGCTCGTGTAACAGAGGCTCTTCCCCTATAGGAATACGGCAGCCCGGACTGATTCCCAGATCAGTATCTATTCCCACTTGCGCATGCAGTAGAAAATGGTTGCCTGCTGCTTTACAATATTGATTGCTGTGCTCTGATACCAGCAGGTGCATTTTCTCAATTATACTATGTCCAAGTGCATTAGCCTCTTCACTGTGTCCGAATTTATCCTTCTGCTCCTGTGCTCCAAGCAGATGATTTACACATTCCGCAAGACCTACCAGCCCAAACATGGCAGAGAACCTGTCCTTGTACAGCAAGCCTTCTTTTACCAAAAAACTGTTTTCAAAGAATCCGCTATCCTCCATGATGAATTTTATCCTCCGGTCCATGAATTCAGCCATTTTGGAAACAGCCCCGGGAAGTACTTCATTCAGAAAATGCTCTGTATTAGCGGCCTTTGTGGCTAATCGTGCAAGCACAAGTCTTACAAGTGTGTAGCTTCCCCCACCTATAAGCAGACCGTTATAGCAGCTAGCTATTGAGTAATTCCCTCCAAGATCCTTCACAAACATTTCATGGTTTGCAAAGCTGGGCTTTGCAGAAACAAGTGCAGTGCGTACCGCTTCCAATGCAAATTCATCAGGGGTCAGCCTGCTGTATTTGATTGTCAGATTTGGTACAGCATCCTGAAGCTCCCTTTCAGCCTTCAATATAAGCCTCCCTGCTTTTGTCGGCATAGGGCCAATGTTGGCATGACAGAATGAATCAGTAATTGTACGGTCCAAATTCATAAGGAATAACCTTATAGCCTTATATGCCTCTTCTTCATCCTTTATATAAGGCTCCAATAAAGTATCAAGATTCCCCACATATACAGGCATTGTAGTAATAGAAGGTACATGTCTGTATAATATCAGCAGATTGTTGGTGGCTTCCCAAATATCATTGGCAGGCTTAAGCCTCAGGAATTCGCTGCCTTGCTTCATGAACCTTTCATAGTCAGGTACTATATAGCGGGGTCTGTATGGTGCATTCCCCTCATTCAAATCGCATATTATACCTTCCTGCATGTATTCCTGCACTTCCTCCGAAACATGAAGCACATCCAGGGTATTCTCTGCTGCCCGCGCCAGACTCACCAGCTTCTGTTCATAGGTCAGGGTACTGTCTTTGATAATATTCAAAACATCACTCATAATAACACCTTCCATAATATTTACGTTTTAGTTTTGCTATAATTAGATTATACCATTCCAGATAGCAAAATGTGAATTCCGAAAAAACACCGCATTTGAAATGCGGTGTTCGATAATAATTGTATATTAGAATTTGAATTTTGCAATGCCTCTTTGCATCTCTTCCGCAAGCTTTGCCAATTCTTCACTGGCTTCTGCAATTTGCTCCATTGATGCTGTCTGCTCTTCCACCGAAGCCGACGCTTCCTCTGTACCCGCTGCATTCTCTTCCGAGAGGGCGGACAGGCTCTGGATTACATCAATTATTTCATCCTTCTTTAAATTCATTGCTTCCCCTGTCTTATTCAGCATGCTTATAGCGTCTTTTGTCTTTTCTATTGCTTCTGAAATACCTTCGAATTTGGTTTTTGTCACTTCTACTCCCTTAGTCTGCGCTTCGGTTAGAGCCGCTGCCCCTTGCATCGTAGTGACTGCACTATTGGTTTTATCTGTCAGCTCTATTACAATTCCTTCAATTTCTTTAGTAAATCTGTTAGAGTCCTCCGCCAGCTTTCGTATTTCATCAGCAACAACAGCAAAGCCTCTTCCTGCCTCACCTGCTCTTGCTGCTTCTATTGCTGCATTAAGAGAAAGAAGATTCGTCTGTCCCGCTATGCTTCGTATCATCTGGCTTGCATTCTCTATTTTTTTAGCACTGTCGCTGGTATTAAGCACTACATTGTAAATTTCCTTTGAAGCTTTATTGCTTGCCTCAGTTTTTTCCACAAGCTCATTGAGGGTCTGGAAGCCTTCCTCTTTAAGCCGTACTACCTCATCAGCGGCTTTATTCAGCACCTGTCGTTGGAGCTCTTCTTCAGCAATCATATTCCCAATTTCATTGACCTTCACTGAACCGATCTCAGTATCCCGTGCCTGGTCGCCGGCACCCTTCGCCATTTCTTCGATAGTCCTGGCAACCTCTTCGGCAGCTGTTGCCGCCTGCTGGCTTGTAGCCGTCAGCTCCTCAGAGGAAGAAGCCACATGCTGAGAAGCATTTGATATCCCCTTGACAAAGCTCCTGAGGCTATCGGTGACAAGCTGAAAGGAATTTGCCAGAACGCCCAATTCATCCTTTCTTTTCTTCAAAGCTGCAGGCACATCCTGTGTAATATCCAATTCAGCTATTTTCTTGGCAAATAAGCTGGTATCCACAATTGGTTTTGATATATATACGCTAATTATAAATGTTACAGCAATTCCAGCCAATATTGCAACCGCCGAAATAATCAGCATCCATATATTCAATTCGGCTACATGCTCGAGCAATTCATCTTGCTGCATCGCTACTGCAACACTCCATTCAGTGCCGGAAATCGGTGCATATGCCATCATTCGCATACTGCCTTCAAAAAAATAGCTGGATACACCGGTCTCACCCTTTGCCATTTTATTACTCATTATATCTGCAAGCTCTTTAAGCTCCGGCTTGTCCTTGGCATCCTCCACAGGGCTATACTGATTCAGCACATGCTCGGCATTCGGATGTGCCATAACCACCCCGCTTTTGTTCACAACGTATGTGTAGCCCGTATCCCCTGTCTTTATCTGGTTGGTGATATTTGAGAGTGCTGTTCCGTCAGTGACCCCATATACTGCACCTGTTATTTTACCATCTCTGATGATTGGTACGGCTACAATTATGGAAGGCTTGCCGGTAACTTTGCTTATCAGTACATCAGAAACATTTGATTTCCCGCTTATAGCCAGCTTGTAGTAAGCTCTGTCAGTAATATTTACTGAATCCCCTACCAGTCTCCTGGCATTTCCGTTCAAATCAATAATCGCGAAGGTCTCATAGCCGTTCCTTTCAGCCTCAGGCTGCAGAGTGGCTACCTTTTCCTCCCAGGTCGTATCATCAGTTACAATTTTCTGCGCCGCTATCGCTTCCATGAATATGATTTTCTGATCCATAAAGCTGCGTATGAGCATAGATGCTTCCTGAGAAGCAACTTGCAAAGTACGCTCTCCCTCCTGAATTACAGCTTCAGCTGCCTTTTTGCTTGCGGCAATCCCCATAACCGCACATATTATTATTAATACCGCACCAAAGTAGATGATCAATCTGGTTCTTATAGATTTCATGTGATCTCCTCCTTAATAATTGTATAGATCTCTAAAACAAACTTCCCATAGAATTCATGATCTTTACAATATTTTTTATGTAAATACATATTTCTACATATAATGACAAATTCCTTCATTTTTCGCATTTTTTTATTTTATGATATAAAAAACACACCGTACTATGTAAATACGGTGCGTCCACTGAAATGACTACTGCATTTTACTTATCCTCTCCAGATATGCCATAGATGGTCGTTCTGCCCCCTTGCAAGTACATCCAGACGGTTTGGCTGCCAGGATGCAACTGCCGGTGCTGAAGTCAATATACCGCCAAGATCCTCCCATTGACTCCACCCTGTGCCTGTATCTACTGTAATAGACCCAGTGTAAAGCGTATGATATCCCGCATGATTTGATTGATACGGGCATTTGGGACTCCATTCCTTCTCAGTATGGAGAATGCAAGCGCATTGGTTCTCTGCTCAATAGTTCCGGTATAGTTGTCTTCATTTCTCAGCACATATCTTACAGTATTCCTGAAGATATTGCGGGTGTCTGCACGCCTTACCCCATACCGCTGGAGCTCCGCGTAGTAATTATCAAACCTCCTGTTAATCAACGCCATTATGCGGTTGATGTCCTGCGGACCCTGCCTCATTCCCCCATAATCATCCTCGTCATATCCTCAGTAGTATTAATTATCTTCATCCTCTTCGTATATATCTTCGTATATATCTTCGTATATATCTTCACATAAATCTTCGTATTTATCTTCGTATAAATCTTCGTATATATCTTCACTTAAAAGATTATAATACTTTTTCCCACCTGCTTGATCGTGGAGCGGACAGGTATAGAACGGGTTAATAGGGCACATGTAAGGATTCTTTATATACTTCATCCCAGTCTCCTTCCTCATTAAACGAATCATTACATAATATGTAAATAAACCTTATTGTGTTATAAAAATTTCTGAATGAAGCTTCATAATATATAAATGATACATATTATGGAATTGTGTGTACTAATGGCTTCCTTATGTATATAAATCACCTGTATTCCTGGAGGGTCATTATGGATAACAAATTGTATAAGCGGTATATAAAAAACTTTGATGTCAATTTACTGGACTGCAAGCTCCTGGGCAAAGGGCATAACGGCATTGTATATCTTCTGCCTGAAGACAAGGTTATAAAGATATGCTATAAATCCAAAAACTGTAAAAAGGAATATGATATACTAAAAAGGATCAGTAAAAACAAATACTTCCCCAGGGCATACGGTATGATGGGAAATTACATGATACGGGATTATGTGGATGGAATCCCTCTGAACAAGCATATTAAGAAGCATGGCCTGGACAAGGAACTGGCAATAAAGCTTATGGGGCTTTTTGAAGAGTTTAAGAAATTGGGCTTTAAAAAACAGGATATCCGCTGTAAGGATATCCTGTTTCAACCCGGTGGAAGCCTGATGGTAATAGATCCCAAGAAGTTCTATTCTAAAAAAAGGAATTTCCCCAGGCATTTTTCAAAAGGACTATATAAGCTTGGAGTTCTTGATACCTTTATGGACACAGTGAAGGCAGAGAAGCCCAAGCTCTATAAACAGTGGTACAGCCAGATAAATGACTATATAAGTGAAAAGAAAATAGAGTATGATTAGTAGAAGAATGCGAAGCATTCTTCAGACTCGAGATACGGGATACGAGATTCGAGAAAAGCTCGGGTATTCCTTTCAAGCTAAGTAACGGGTAATCGCGTAGCGATTCCGTGTAACAGCCTGTGTGACCTGTTACCCGTCCCCCATAACTTCGTAGCCTGGCCCTAACTCTCGTATCTCGCATCTCGAATCTCGCATCTGCGCACATTAGTGCGCATTCTTATATTATCACGCCAGAGCTTCGTCAAAACGTACATAGTTCAGCAATTTACTATCCTTGGACAGCCACAGGCCTACAAAACCTTCGTCGATTAATCTCTCCTGCTTCTCAAGATCACCAAGAGGTATTCTTAAAAGCTGACTTGTCTTCCTGGCACCTGCCGGCTGCAGATTCCTGTGAAGGATAAATCTCCACATTCCGTCTTTTCCATCTTTATCCGTTCCGTATTTTTTCTTAAGGGCTTTTACTCTTAAACCATTCTTGATTATGTTATACAAGCTGTAGAAATTCTGTGGAGATACAGTACAAAGTAAATGACTGTAACCAAATTTCTTTACCATTGGTATGGCTTGCTGCAGTGTCAAACTCTGCAGTGAATTTCCCCTGTATTCAGGATGTACTACTGTCGTTTCAAGGTGAGCCACCTTTGCCAGATCTTTTCCCGGCATATTTATATCATTTCCCAGATTCTTTTCCGACAAGCCCGGAAATCCTATATATCGATAAGCAATCAATTCTCCTGATTTATTGTATACGCCAATTAGTTTTGCTCCATTTTTCATATCCTCAAGCATCTCTTCATAAGAATCCATGTACAAAACCTGCTTGTTAGGAAGCCGGTCATAGACATATTTCTGGAGTGCAACTGCAGCTCTAAGTTCGTCTGTTGTTGAAAGCCTCATAACATACTGATCCTGTTCCGTTTTTTCACCTTTGTGCTTAATTAGCTTTCCTGTATTTAATACCATCTTATGTCAGCCTCCCTTCAAAATTCTATCGGGTTTAGTAAATTCTTTACATGCTGACAACTTAATACATCGTATTAAGTTGTCTTGTTTACATAATATTATCACAGGCAACTTGTATCTGTCAAATGGCATTGAATGCACGTAAGTATTCACAATGGTTAGAGTGAGAAAATGGTAAAAAAAAATTGTTATTCTTTCAAATAACAATTTTTACGTACAGGATATATATGCAGAAGTATTGTCAGTTCGTTCAAGGTCTTTTATGCAATTCACTCCCGGTTTACATATTTGTCTACCTTATCAGAAATATTTGTATCATTTCCCACATAAAGAATAATATCGTTTGCATAAAAAACTAATTTGGGTCCCGGCGACAGATGCAAATGTCCGGAGCGGTTTATTCCTATTATTGTTGCGCCAGTGTGATCCCAGAAGCGTACCGCACCGATGGACTTTCCTACAAGATGACTTTTTTCAGATATTTTCAGTTCCAGAGGATATATGATCCCAATATTCCTAAGCAGCATCGCCTGTTCAATAACCGAGTCCAACCGTTCAAAAACCAGCTTTTCAATTTCATTCTTTTTGCCCATCAGCTTGGTAATATCTTCTCTCAGGGACAATATCCTATCCTTGGACTGATATTCCTTAATAAAGGTATCCGCAGCCTCTTTTGATTTTATCAGAATACCTTTTTTTTCTATAACATTCACAACCTGCAGTTCTTCCAACAGTTTCAGTGCTCTCCTTATTGTTTCGGGAGAAACACTGTACTTTCCGGACAGTGTAGATCGACCTTTAACCATTTCGCCGACTTTCCATTCATCGTTAAGAATACTATAAGCTATATCCAGTGCTATTTTTTCATATTTTGCTATAGTGCTGCTTTTATTTTCCCCATGGTTCTTCAGATTCATTTCAACACCCTCTGAAATTATTTCTTTAATTATATATTTCGCGAAAAACATTTTATAACGAATAGGAAAGCATAAATTTCAATAATGTTCCGCTTTCCGTAAATGAGTTTCATCAAAGGCTTCCTTGAATGTACAATGTTTAAATTGGAGCCTTTGATACATTCTTAATTCAAGTTTCAC
>Ga0209643_1001277_pt1 | contig 25444 bp, 24 predicted proteins | sample AutmiccBRH37_all_FD_187383 | JGI IMG/M metagenome (GOLD analysis project Ga0209643, IMG submission 187383) | Deep subsurface microbial communities from Mt. Terri, Switzerland - Autotrophic microbial communities BRH/37_all (SPAdes) (version 2) | ecosystem: Environmental > Aquatic > Deep... | reverse complement strand
CGGCCTGCGGCGTCACGACGCTGAACTCCGGCAGATTGGGCTGCTCCCAGCGCTCGAACTCGACATAATAGACCCCGATCCAGCCGGTCAGGCAGATCAGGTAGAGGACGCCGGCCAGGGCGAGCCCCAGTATCTTGTGTCCTTCGAGCAGGCGGCGGACGAAACCGGCGGACGACTTGGGCCAGATCGGACGGGTCATTCTAAAGCCCCAGACCGACCGGAACGGCCGCAGTCAGACCGACCAGAGCGATCAGGCAGAGCGTACGCCACGGCCGCGCGGCGCTGAGCCCCCAGACCTGAAGGGCCGCGAACGACACTAGGAAACAGACCACCGCCCAGACGAAACGGTTCGAATCGTGCCCCGGCGCCCAGACCCAGGCCAGAAGACCCAGGGTCATGCCGACGACAGGCGCCGCCAGGACCGCCGCGAGCGCGCGCGCCGCCGCACCCGACCATGACCTTGATCCCGACGCCGGGCGTTCCGAAGGCGCAGACCGGACAGTGGGAAATCTCGCCAGGGTCTTCAGGTCGGCGCCTCTCAGCACAAGGCCAAGTCCCGTTAGCGTCATCACCAGGATGGCGAACGGTACGCCGACATCGGGCTTGTAGGCCGCCCCCCACATCAGGATCGACCCCGCGATACCGATCCAGGCTGAGGCCACCAGGGCCGGAAGGCGGATGTCGCCTCGCCATTTGAGGTAAAGCAAGGTCACGGCGGCGACGCCGGTCAGCGACCCCAGCAGGGCGAGGAGTATCGGTTGCATCCGCGACTCCTACCAAGAACTACGCTCAGGACAAGAGTATTGCGACGCATTTGCATAAAAGGTCCGCAAGATCCTTTTACGTTACGCTGCCAGCCCGTATCGCCGGATCGACCCTCAAACGTTTGCACCGAGCGCGCACCGGAGGGTGGCGAGGGTCAAAGGTGAAGAGGGCGGCAAGGCAGACGGGGATTGAAGGGGGGCGCGCCGTTTCGCCGCCCTAGAGGACCGTTTCAAAGAGATGGCCGATACCAACGGTCAGGCCTGATCGTGAAAGCATATAGAAGGCGACGACGAAGATCAGCATGGCGAAAATGGTGTTCAGAACACCCTTATGACCCGACAGCGCTTTTGCCAGGCGTGCGCCCAGCAGGCCGCCCAAAACTCCGCCGCCGATGAAGACGGCGGCCAGGGGCCAGTCGATCCAGCCATCCAGGGCGTAATTGAACGCCGTCGTCACGCCGACCAGCGACGAACCGACGGCGTAGTAGATCGGCATGCGGGTGGAGAACATCAGGCTGGGCGTGATCAGGAAGCCGCCGCCGATCCCGAAGAAGCCGGACATGACCCCTGTCAGGACGCCGGTTCCCAGGAGTTTAGGCGCGTTGCTTCGGGTCAGAACCACGTCGGGATCGCCCTCGGCCGAGCGGCCTCTCAGCATCAGTACGCCGACCCCCAGCATCAGGACGGCGAACAGCGACAGCAGCTTCTGACCGTCCACGGCCTTGCCGAGTGTCGAACCCAGAAAGGCTCCGAGGACGCCCGCGACAGAGAACAGGCCCGCGATCTTCCATTTCACGGCCCCGTGCCGGGCGTGGTTCAACAGGTTGGCGAAGGCGTTTGCGGCGACGGCGAATGCGCTGGTGCCGATCGCCAGGTGAGGCTCCTTGATGCCCACCAGATAGACCATCAGCGGCACGGCCAGGATCGACCCGCCGCCGCCGACCAGGCCTAGCGAGAAGCCGACCAGCGACCCGGCGCCGGCTCCGAGACCATATTGGGCGAGTGTCAGCTCCATCAGGATTTTATCTTGGGCGCCGCGGGGATCGTCGGTAGGCCCGTCAAAACTGGTTGACCGGTACCTTCAGATAACTGACGCCGTTGTCCTCGGGCGCGGGCAGGCGGCCGCCGTTCATGTTCACCTGGACCGAGGGCAGGATGAGGCGGGGCATGGCCAGGGCGGCGTCGCGCTGGGTGCGCATGGCCACGAACTCGTCTTCGGATATCCCGTCTCGTACATGGACATTGCCTGCGCGCTGGGCGCCGATCGTGGTCTCCCAGGCGTATTCCGTCCGGCCGGGCGGCGCCTTGTAGTCGTGGCACAGGAAGACGCGCGCCGCATCCGGCAGAGACGTCAGGCGATGGATCGACCGGTACAGGGTGCGGGCGTCGCCGCCGGGAAAGTCGCAGCGGGCAGTGCCGTAATCCGGCATGAACATCGTGTCGCCGGGAAAGACCGCATCGCCGATCACATAGGCCAGACAGGCCGGCGTGTGGCCGGGCACATGCAGCGCCGTGGCCTCGAGCCCGCCGATCTGGAAGCGGTCGCCGTCGCTGAAAAGCAGGTCGAACTGGCTGCCGTCGCGGCGGAACGCGGTCCCCTCGTTGAAGATTTTGCCGAACACCTGCTGAACGGTGAGGATTTCGTGGCCGATCGCCAACTGGCCGCCGAGTTGTTCCTGGAGATAGGGGGCGGCGGACAGGTGGTCGGCGTGGGCATGTGTCTCCAGCAGCCATTGCACCACGAGACCTTCCGATTTCACGTAATCGATCAGGGCGTCAGCCGAGACGGTGGAGGTGCGGCCGGATGCGGGATCATAGTCCAGAACGCTGTCGATGACGGCGCAGACGGTGGACTCGGGATCGCGGACCACATGACTTACGGTGAACGTTGATTCATCAAAGAAGGACCGGATAACCGAGCGATCGGCGGGAGAGTTCAGGGCCTTGTTGATGATCGCCGCCGCATGGTTCTGGGCGAGATTCCGAGTAGAGGTCGGCATGGCGTAAATCCCTCTTGATTGGATCTATTACATATATTTTTTCATATATCGTGCAAGTGTGTATTTTGGGCGTGGCGTTCCGTCGCGACCCGGTTTAGCCATGCGTCATGGATGACAGCTCAATGACCGAAAATCCGACGACCCGCCCCCTGCGGATCAATGATCGCGCGCCGGACTTTTCGGCGCGCACCACACAGGGTCAGAAGCGCCTCAGCGATTACCGCGGCCGCTGGCTGGTTCTGTTTTCCCATCCGGCCGATTTCACGCCGGTCTGCACGAGCGAGTTTATCGGCCTGGCCCGGCGGCAGGCGGACTTCTCGGCGATCGGGTGCGATCTGATGGCCCTGTCGGTGGACAGTCTCTATTCGCACCTGGCCTGGTTGAAGGACATTCACGATCGGCTGGGCGTCAAGGTCGAGTTTCCGATCATCGAGGATCCGTCGATGGTGATCGGCCAGGCCTTCGGCATGCTGGACCCCGCTTCGCCGGACAGCGCCACGGTGAGGGCGACCTTCGTGATCGACCCCCAGGGCGTGATCCGGGCCCTCAGCTGGTATCCGATGACGGTCGGTCGATCGGTCGCCGAACTGCTGCGGCTGGTTCAGGCCCTGCAGGCGTCCGATCGCGAGGGCGCCTCCACGCCGGAAGGCTGGAGCGAAGGGCAGGCCCTGCTGGAGCCCGCCGCAGTCGACCTGGATTCGACGCTTGTGGACGGGGCGCTCGCGGACGGGGAGCTCTGGTACTATCGGGAGCGTCGGAAATGAGCCCCGTCGACCCGGCGGTCATGGAGCAGTTGAAGGAAAAGGCGCCCCAGGCGGCGGATCTGCTGCGTCAGCTCGCCAACGCCAACCGGTTGCTGATCCTCTGCCACATCTCGCAGGAAGAACGGTCGGTGGGGCAGTTGGAACAGGACCTCGGCATCCGCCAGCCCGGGCTGTCCCAGCAACTGGGCGAACTGCGTCAGTCCGGACTGGTGAAGACCCGTCGCGAGTCGCGCTCGATCTATTATTCCATCGCCGATGACCGCGCCGAGGCCGTCATGGCGATGCTGTATGAAATCTTCTGCAAGGACGCCCGGTCGCTGACGCAGCGGCTTGCCAAGAATTCGGACGAGGCGACAATACCAAAGCGTCAGGGCGACGCCGCCCAATTCGCCAGACTCATGTCTGGGGATTGAGCGTTCGTTCCAGGCGGCGCACCTCGTCGATCAATCGATCGACACCGGTCGCGAGGGCGTATTCTCGCCAGGTCGAGCGTTTCCGGCACGAGACGAGGCCGCTGGCCCGCAGGCGGTGCAGGTGCTGCGAAACGCTCGACTGAGCTTCGCCAGTCATCTCCACCAAGGGTCCGACGACACAGGATCCCTCGGCCAGTCTGGTGAGTATCATCCACCGCACCGGACTGGCCATGGCCTTCAGGAGATCGACGCTGGCTTGTGGATCAGCTGGGGTGGTCATCGCGCAGCACCACATAGATCGCGGGGATCACCAGAACGGTCAGAAGCGTGGAAGAGGCGAGGCCGAACAGCAGGCTGATGGCCAGGCCCTGGAAGATGGGATCGAACAGGATCACGGCCGCGCCGATCATCGCCGCCAGCGCGGTCAGGACGATGGGTTTGAACCGGATGGCCCCGGCCTCGAGCAAGGTTTCGCGCAGCGATTTGTCCTCGGTCGTGCTGTGCCGGATGAAATCCACCAGCAGGATGGAATTCCTGACGATGATCCCCGCCAGGGCGATGAAGCCGATCATCGACGTCGCCGTGAAGGGCGCCCCGAACAGCATATGGCCGATCACGATCCCGACCAGGGTCAGGGGGATGGGCGTCAGGATGACGAGGGGCAGGCGGAAGCTTTTGAACTGCGCCACCACAAGGACGTAGATCCCCAGGATCGCCACCATGAAGGCGGCGCCCATGTCGCGGAAGGTCACCCAGGTGATCTCCCATTCGCCGTCCCACAGGATCGACGGGCGGCTTTCATCCTCGGGTTGGCCGTTCAGTCGGATTTCGGGGCGGGGCAGGGCGCCCCAGTCGGCGTTCCGCACCGCCTTGTCGACCGCCAGCATGCCGTAGATGGGGGCTTCGTACTGGCCGGCCAGTTCGGCCATCACCATGTCCACGTCCCGGCCGTCGCGACGATAGATATGGGTCGATCCCGCCTCGTTCCGAGCCGTCACCAGTTCGCCGAGAGCGACCAGACGCCCGCCTGGGCCGGCGGCGGCGACCGGTGTCGAGGCCAGGGCCTCGTCCCAGGTGCGGGCGGATTGCGGCAGTCTGACGGTGATCGCCAAGGGGTCGCGTCCCTCGCCGCGGTGGGCGTATCCGATGGTCTGTCCGCCCACCACCGCGCCGATGGAATCCAGCACATCCCGTTCGCTGGCTCCGAATCGTTCGATCTGGGTCCGATCCGGCGTCAGGCGCAGGCGCGGACGGGCGACGCCGTAGCTGTCGTCGATGTCGACGATGAAGGGCACCGACCCGAACAGCTGCTTCAGCTTGTCGGCGACCGCGCGCCGGGTCGCGGCGTCGGGGCCGTAGACCTCGGCGAGAAGCGTGGCCATGACCGGCGGTCCCGGCGGGGCTTCGACCACCTTCAGGGCCGTGCCGGCGGGAAGGGGCAGGTCGGCGAGCCGTTCGCGCAGGTCGAGCGCGATGGCGTGGCTGGCGCGTTTGCGCGCGCCCTTCGCGGCCAGGGTGATCGAGAGATCGCCCTGCTCGGGCTGGCTGCGCATGAAATAATGCCGAACCAGGCCGTTGAAATTGAACGGCGACGACGTCCCGGCATAGCTGTCGATCGCTTCGACTTCCGGGGTCCGGCGCGCCACCGCCGAGGCTTCGCCCAGAACCCGCTGGGTCTCCTCCAGGCTGGCGCCCTCGGGAAGATCCGCCACCAGCATCAGTTCCGACTTGTTGTCGAAGGGCAGCAGCTTCACCGTGACGGCCTTGAAGTAGAACATCGACATGGCCAGCAGGGTCGCCATGCCGACTACGATCAGGAAGGTCCACGCCGACCGGCGCGTCGCGATGATCCCGCCGGCGACGCGGCGATAGGCGCGCCCCAGCCAGCCCTCGTCATGTCCGTGGCTCCCGGCGTCATGGTCGCCGACCAGCGCCTTGCGGGCGAACCGGACCATGAGCCATGGCGCGATGACCATGGCGACGAAGAAGCTGAAGATCATGGCCGCCGAGGCGTTGACCGGGATGGGCGCCATATACGGTCCCATCAGGCCCGAGACGAACAACATGGGCAGGAGGGCGGCGACCACAGTCAGGGTGGCGACAACGGTGGGGTTGCCCACCTCCGCGACCGCCTCGATGGCTGCCTGGATACGGGGTCGCTCATCCTTCATGGCCCAGTGGCGTGCGATGTTCTCGATCACGACGATGGCGTCGTCGACGAGAATGCCGATCGAAAAGATCAGCGCGAACAGACTGACGCGGTTGATGGTGTAGCCCATCAGGTTGGACGCGAAGAGGGTCAGCAGGATGGTGGTGGGGATCACGACCGCCGTGACGGCGGCTTCGCGCCAGCCGATGGCGAAGCCGATCAGGGCGACGATGGAGGCCGTGGCGAGGGCGAGGTGGAACAGTAGCTCATTGGCTTTCTCGTTGGCCGTCTCGCCATAGTCGCGCGTCACGGCGACGTTCAGTCCGTCGGGCAGCAGGTCGCCCTTCAGGCTTTCAACCCGTTGCAGCACGGCCTCGGCGACCACCACGGCGTTGGCGCCTTCACGCTTGGAAATGGCCAGGGTTGCGGCCGGGGCCTCGGTCCAGCGGCCATTCGCGTCGCGCGACCAGCGCGAGACGCGCGACTGGTCGTCGGCCGGCCCGCGGGTGACCTGAGCCACGTCGCGCACGGTGACGACCCCGCCGCTCGCGGTCGGGATTTCCAGAAGCTCGATGTCGTTGACGGACGACAGGGTTCGGCCGGCGATAACCGATCGAACTCCCCCGTCCTGCCGGACATAGCCGCCCGGAAACGCGCGGTTGGCTTGACGGACCGTGTCCATCAGGCCGCCGAGCGACACGCCGTTCAACGCCAGGCGGGCCGGGTCCGGCGCGATGCGGATTTCCTCGGGCTGACCGCCGACGATGAAGGTCTGGCCGACGTCCTGAACCTTGACAACCTCGGTCTGGAGCTGGTCGGCGATGGTGCGCAGGGTGGCCTGGTCCCAGCGGTCCTGGTGCGCGGCGTCGGCCGAGAGCGTGAGGGTCAGCATCGGCACGTCGTTGATGCCCTTGGCCTTGACGATCGGCTCCGGCACGCCCTGCGGAAGCCGGTCCATGCTGGCGCGCAGCTTCTCGTGGACGCGGACCACGGCGTTGTCGGGATGGGTGCCGACCTTGAAGCGCGCGACCACCATCACCTGATCGTCGTCGGCGAAGGTGTAGACGTGATCGACGTCCGGGATCGCCTTGACGATGGCCTCCAGCGGCTTGCCGACCAGTTCGACCGCGTCCGGCGCCGCCAGGCCCGGCGCAGGCGCGATGATGTCGATCATCGGCACGCTGATCTGAGGTTCCTCTTCGCGCGGGATGCTCATCACAGCCAGCAGACCCATGGCCAAGGCCGCCATCAGGATCAGCGGCGTGAGCGGCGAACGAATGAAGGCGGAGGTCAGCCGGCCCGACAGTCCCAGGTTCATCGGAAGCTTCCTATCGATGGGTCGCGGCGGGCGCGGCAGGCGGGGCGACGCGGTCGCCGACCCGCAGTCCGCTGAGTATCTCGATCGAGTCGGGGTCTGGGCCGGGCGCGGTCTGGACCGGCGTCTCCTGGCCGTTGGCGAGGCGGACGTAATCGACGCCGAACCGGGTCGCGACGAGGCGGCGCGGCAGCACTATGGCTTCGCGCTCTCCGACGGGTAGGCGAACGCCGATCCGCCGCCCGATCAGAGAGGCGTCGAGGCCTGAGGCGTCGATGTCGGCCACGATCTGGCCAGCCTCGATCGCGGGATAGACCTGAATGACCGGCGCCTCGACCACCGCCTGGTCCGGTCCGTCGGGGGTCATCTGAACCCGGGTTCCGACGCGAAGCGCGCCGGCCTGGCCCTCCGGCAACTGGACGCGGACGACGACCGGGCCCGAGGTGACGACCGCGACCGCCTGGCCCGGCATCACCACCGACCCCACCGGCACGTCCGCGCGCAGGACGCGTCCGGCGCTGGGGGAAAGTATGGCGCCCTGGGCGCCCATTTCGGCGCTGGCGGCGCGCTGGGCGCGCGCGGCGTCCAGATTGCCGCGCGCGGCGCGAGCGGCGGCCTCGACCTGGTCGAGCCTGGCCTGGGCGTAGACGCCCTTTTCGAACAGGCCGCGCGTGCGGTTCAGATCCGCCTGGGCGCGTTCGGCCTCGGCCTCGGCGGCGCGCGCCAGGGCCGCATAGCTGGCCGTTTCGAAACCCGTACGGGCGTCGCGCACGACGCCGAGAACCTGGCGGGCCCGCACCCTGTCGCCTTCGCGGACGTTCAACTGAATCAAGGTGCCGCCCGTGCGGGCGACGGCCTGGCCCATGTCGCGGGTGGTGATCTCGCCGGCGACGGGCTTCATGTCCGGGATCATCCGATGAACGACCGTGACCGAATTCGCCGCGGGGGCGGGCGAGGCCTCCTTCTCCGGCTCCGGTCCCTTGCCGCAGGCGGCGAGCGGGGAGGCGGCGAGCAGGGCCGCGGCGACGAGGCGGACGGTGGTGCGGTTCATGTCGACGTTCCCGGGGCGGGGTTCAGAGCGGCCGGCCGGTGGCCGGGTCGGTTTGAAGGGTCGGCAGGCCGGCCAGCTTCCAGGCGTTGATGCCGCCCGCGAGATGTCGATCCGCCGGAAGGCCGGACAGGCGGCAGGCGAGCACGGCCTTCATGGAGCGCATGCCCGAGCCGCACTGAAAGATGACCTTTCCAGGATCGACCACGGCTAGAAGGCTGGAGGGGTCGAAGCTGGACAGAGGCAGGTTGAGCGCGCCGGCGATGCGTTCGACGGCGAACTCGGCCGGTTCGCGCACATCGACGATCAGCACCGCGCCGGCCTCCTGGGCCGCGAGAGCGTCTGGCGCGGGAATGTTCAGGATATCTGCGGCTTCGGTCACTGGGCGCTCCTGCTGTTGCGGGTTATTATTTATACAGTTGCATATATTATATATAATAGGTATGGGTCAAGTCACATTGGTCGCGGCGCGGCGGCGCTCCGACCTAGAAAAACGGGAGGACCAACATGAACCACGCCGCCAAGCCCCGCATCGTCATCCTCGGCGCCGGCCTCGGCGGGTCCATTGCCGCGTTCGAAATCAAGGGCGCTGTGAAGGACCGCGCCCAGGTCATGGTGGTGAACAAGGGCTCCACCTTCCATTTCGTCCCGTCCAACCCCTGGGTCGCCGTCGGCTGGCGCGACCGGGAGGCGATCGAGGTCGATCTGGCGCCGGTCATGAAAAAGCGGGGCATCGGCTTCGTGGCCTGTGGCGCCGCTCGCGTGCGACCCGCCGACAACCAGATCGACCTCGGCAACGGAGACGCGCTCTCGTACGACTATCTGGTGATCGCGACCGGACCTGACTTGGCCTTTGATGAAATCGAAGGCCTCGGTCCGCATGGGGGATTCACCCAGTCGGTCTGTCACGTCGATCACGCCGAGTCGGCCAGCGACGCCTTTGACGCCTTGGCCGCCAATCCGGGACCGGTGATCATCGGCGCCGTTCAGGGGGCGTCCTGCTTCGGTCCAGCCTATGAGTTCGCGCTGATCCTCGACACGGAGCTGAAACGGCGCAAGGTCCGCGACAGGGTTCCCATGACCTTCGTTACCTCGGAGCCCTACATCGGTCATCTCGGGCTGGACGGCGTCGGCGACACCAAGGGCCTGCTGGAGAGCGAGCTGCGACAGCGCTCAATCAAATGGGTGACGAACGCCCGGGTGACCTCTGTCGAGTCCGGCCTCATGCACGTTGAGGAGATGGCCGAGGGCGGCGGCGTCAAGGCCACGCACGATCTGCCTTTCGCCTTCTCGATGATGTTGCCGGCGTTCCGCGGCGTGGAGGCCGTTCGCGGTGTCGACGGCCTGGTCAATCCACGCGGCTTCATCCTCGCCGACAAGCACCAGCGCAACCCGACCTTCACCAATGTCTATTCCCTGGGGGTCTGCGTCGCCATTCCGCCCCTCGGCCCGACCCCCGTCCCGGTGGGCGTGCCGAAGACCGGTTTCATGATCGAGAGCATGGTCACCGCGATCGCGCACAATCTCGCGGAAGAAATCGCCGGCAGGCCGCCGACGAACGAGGCGACCTGGAACGCCATATGTCTGGCCGATTTCGGCGACGGCGGTGTCGCCTTCTTCGCACAGCCCCAGATTCCGCCGCGTAACATCAACTGGGCGGCCAGCGGCAAATGGGTGCACCTCGCCAAGGTCGGCTTCGAGAAATACTTCATCTCCAAGATCAAGCGAGGCGAGAGCGTGCCCTTCTACGAGAGGATGGCGCTCGATCTGATCGGCGCCCACAAGCTCAAGGAATGAAGTCGCGGCGCGGAGGCCGGACCTCCGCAGTGGTGTCCGTCGACGGTACGGCGGTCTCTCAAGAGGAGGTTCCCATGAATATCGATCGCGCCGTCCTTGCTTTCGCGGGTCTCGTGGTCTTGATCGGCGTCGGGCTTAGCCTGACCGTTCATCCCTGGTGGATAGGGCTGACGGTCTTCGCGGGGCTGAACATGATGCAGGCGGCCTTCACCGGCTTCTGCCCGGCGGCCATGGCGTTCAAGGCGCTGGGCCTGAAGTCGGGCAGCGTGTTCCGGTGAAGGCTCTGGCGGTCCTTGCAGGCCTGATCGCGATCGGTGCGCCCGCGTCTGCGGCCGCTGATGATCTTGGCCAGGCGGTCGCCTCCGCGCGTGCCGGCAATCCCCGTCTCGCGGCGGTATCGGCCGACGGCGACGCCGCCCGGGCGCGCCTGTCCAAGGCACGGGCGGCCCGTGGCCCGACCGTATCGCTGAACGCCATGGCGGCCCAGGGGCGCAACGATCTCGACGGCTTCTTCGGGTTCGACGCGGCGGATGTCACGCCCTCGACGGCCGCGATCGAGGCCGTGCAGCCCCTGTTCGCGAGCGGCGCCCTCGACGCCGGCGTGGCCGGGGCGGTCGCGGACCGGCGTCGGGCGGAACAGATTCTGCGCGCGGCCGAGGCGGAACTGACGGTCGCCGTGGCCCAGGCCTACGCCAATGTCCGCCTGGCCGAGCAGGGGCTGGAGACGGCGCGCAGACAGGCGGGCCTGATGGCGGAGATCGCCCGGCAGGCGGCGGAGCGGTTCGAGGCCGGCGAGATCGCGCGTTCGGACTATGCCGAGGCGACGGCGCGGCGGGTCCAGGCGACCGCCGGCCTCGCCCTGGCCCAATCGAGCCTGGAGGGCGCCCGGGCCGAATATCGACGTCTGGTGGGGCGCGCCCCCTCCGCCCTCGCGCCTCTGCCCGACTTGCCGGAGCTTAACGGAGATCTCGACGCCTATCTGGCCGCCGCTGCCGCATCCAGCCCGGACATCGCCGCCGCCGAGGCTGCGGCCGACGCCGCAAGGGCGAGTGTTCGCCGCGCGCGCGCCGGCTTTGGTCCACAGGTCGCGCTGACGGCCAGGGCCGCGAGGGTCCGGGACGAGTTCTTTCCCGGCTACAGCAGCGACGAATGGCGGGTCGGCCTGCAGGGGCGATGGGTCCTGTTCGACAGCGGTTCGACCGCCGCCAGCGTCTCCGAACAGGTCGCGACCGCGCGCGGCGCTGAAGCCATGGCGCGGGCGACACGCGATGCGGTAGAGGCGCGGGCGCTGTCCGCCTATCATACGGACCGGTCGGCGAGGCTGCGTCAGGTCGCGGCGATTGCGGCGCTCGAAGCCAGCGCCATCGCGGCCCGAAGCGTATCCGACGAGGTCGACGCGGATCAGCGGCCCCTGGTCGATCGTCTCGACGCGGAGACGAGACTGGCCGATGCGGAGCGCGCCCGCGCCGAGGCGGATCGCGACGCTCTCGTGGCGCTGTGCAGTCGCCAGGCGGTTCTCGGCGACGCCACCTGCGCCGGACTGGCTCCCGAGGACTAACGGAAACATGCTTGCGGCGAGGCGTGACGATGCCCAGGACGGTCAATCTCAACACCCACCCGATGCGCGAGCAGATCGTCGACGAGATGCATCTGCGCCGCATGCCGCCGCTTCCCAGTCCTTGCCGCATGCTGCAGGTGGTCCTTCTCGTCAGGCCGGAGGACCGGGAGCGGGAGCAGGAACGCGTGGGGACGCTGGCGGGGCGGGAAGGTCATGTATTTCCCCGACATGGCAGGGGTCGCCGCAAATCTTGCGAGTGGCTTTGGGAAAGACACAGCGAGGCGTCGACCTACACGCTTATCTGCCACGGGAAGGGGGCGGTCTTCTCTCCGGAGGGGTTCGAAGAGGAACTTCTCGCATGGCTGGAACAGGCCCCCGGCCAGGTCGTGCGGGCCGTGCAGGTGGTTGTCGACGAGGACGAAAAGGTGCTCGTCCCGGCGGTTTCCCGCCTTGAGGCGGAAGACACCATCAGCGTTCGCAATGGGGCGCTCGGCCTCTGGTCCGACTTCAGGATTCACGAAGACGGCTGGGGGCGACTGGTGATCGCCAGCGGCGGAACTCATCCCGCAGATCTTGGACGATGGGTTCAGAGGGTCCAGGAACTGGGCAATTATCGAAACCTGGCGTTGCTGACGCTTCCCTTGGTTCGGAGCGCCGGTGAGAGGCTGGACGCCCTCGAGGCGCGTCTGGTCGATGTATCGAGGCGGCTGGCCCGGATCGACGGCGATGGGACGACCCTGGAGGAGCTAAGCAGGATTTCAGCCGCCACCGTAGCTCTAGACGAGGAAACGGGCTTCCGGCGCGGCGCGATGCAGGCCTATGCGAGGATCGTCGCCGACCGGCTTGGCGAGCTGTCGTCGGAACCCGTGGAGGGATATCAGGGGTTGGAGGATTTCATCGCGCGCCGCTTCACGCCCGCGGTGCGAACCTGCGAGGCTTTCTCTGGACGGCTGGAACGGCTGGCCGTGAGCGTCGAAAGGTCGACAGCCCTGCTGCGAACCCGCATCGACATGAGGCTGCAGTCCCAGAACCATGTCTTGCTGACGTCTATGCGGGAAACCGGCGCCCGTCAGCTCAGGCTGCAACACATGGTCGAAGGCCTGTCGGTGGTGGCGGTGAGCTACTACGTCTTCGGCCTGGTGAATATTATCATCAAGCCTGGGGTGAAATACGTCGGCGCGCAGCAGGAAATGGTCGCCGCTGTCCTGCTGGTCCCGATCGTGCTCGTCGTGTGGGGCTATCTGCGCTGGAGGGTGCGCCGCGTGTCGTCCTCTAGCGCTTGAGGAAGCGTGCGAAAAAGCCGCCGCCGGTTTTTGCGTGACCCTGACAGCGCCCTTCCGGCGGAATCCCTTTCAGTACCTGCTCGACATGCTGACCGCACCCGGCCCAGCCCATTTTCCCGCACGTCCTGCAGCGTACAGCTCTGCACATGATGTCTCTCTCGGTCGTCAGTTCGGTGATAACTCGAGCCGGACCGCTCGGCGGTCCGGCTCGGCTTCGTATCAAGCGGCTTTCGGTGCGTCGGGAAGTTCGCGCGTGGAAAAGTACCAGTCGGTATATTCGTAGCCTTCTGAGGCGCGGGCCTCAGCTGCGGCGGCGGTCTTCGGCGGGGGGACGATGGCCCGTTCACCCGGACGCCAGTTCTCCGGGGTCGCCACGCCGTTGGCGTCGGACGCCTGAAGCGCGGTCAGCAGCCGGACGAACTCGTCGATGCTGCGCCCGTTGCTCATTGGGTAGTAGACCATGGCGCGCAGCATGCCTTCTGGATCGATCAGGAATGTCGCGCGTACCGCCGAGGTGTCGGCGGCGCCGGGATGGATCATCCCATAGGCCTCGGCCACCTCCATCTTGAGGTCCTCGATGATCGGGAAGGGGATCTCAACGCCGAACTTCTCCTTGATGTTCCGCGTCCAGGCCAGGTGCGAGAAGATGCTGTCGATCGACAGGCCCAGCAGTTCGCAGTTCATAGCGGCGAACGCATCGGCGTGTTTCGCGAAGCCAATGAACTCCGTCGTGCAGACAGGGGTGAAGTCGGAGGGGTGGGAGAACAGGATCAGCCACTTGCCGCGATAGTCGGCCAAGCTGCGGTCGCCGTGCGTGGTCCGAGCGAGGAAGTCGGGGGCGGGTTCGTTGAGGCGGGGAAGTCCGGTCATGTGAATGTTTCCTTCAGACGCCTCACTCAACAATTACATACATATTTACGCAAACTAATAATTCTTATGAGCTGGAAAGGGTCGGCCTATAGGCAGAAGGCGGATCAATGGCGCTGTTGGGATGAGTGTCGGTCTTGCCCGGCATGGCCCAGGCGACGTTGGACCAGGCCGCTGACGTTGCGACGTCGTGGAATTCGGCTGTTCATCGGCCTCTGCAGGACCTGTCCAGCCGGCTTCCGGTCGCCCCGAGGGACTCGTGTAAATTGTCGGTGAATTCAAAAAAGACGATGGTGGGTGATCACAGGTTCGAACTGTGGACCCGCTGATTAAGAGATGCCGATGTACGGCGTTCCGAACACCGCGAAATCAGCGAAAGTGTGCGATTCAGCCTATTGATATAATTGAGTATTTTCGCGCTACGGCGTGGGCTATCGTAGATTTACGGGTTGAAACCATGCTGCCTCCGGGCGTCAATTTCACCGTTTTTCTCACCGTTTTTCTGGCGCCGATCTCACCGTTTTTCACGCGAAAAAGTCAGCAAATGTCGAACCTGCGTTTGACCCTCACAGACAAGAATCTGATCGGCCTGCCCCTGGCCCGCGATCGCCCCTATATCGCCCGCGACACCGACCTCGGCGGCTTCTTCGTGGTCGTGGGCAAGACCTCCAAGACCTTCACGATCCAAGCCGATCTTCATGGTGAGGACGGCGCGCGGACCACCATCCGGATGGCGGTCGGCGAGGTGGGGTCCATCAACTCGCGCGAGGCGCGCAGTCGGGCCAAGGCGCTCATCGGCCGGATCGGGAAGGGCGAGGATCCTCGACCGCCCAAGGCCAAGAAGGTCAAGCCGCTCCCCGCCGAGATCGACGGAGCGCCGATCACCTCGCCCGATGGCGTGCCGACCCTCGGCGAGGCCTGGCGTCGGTTCAGGGCCTCGCATCTGCTGCGCAAGAAACGCGCGGAAGGCACGCTGCGGGGCTATACGGATCACATGGAGCGGCTCTTCGCCGACTGGCTCGACCGGCCGCTGTCGGAGTTCGGCGACGCGCCCCTCCTAGTCACCGATCGGCACGACCTCATCACTCAGAACAACGGCCCGGCGATCGCCAACGGGGCGATGCGCAGTTTCCGATCCGTCTACAATCACGCCCGCAAGACCTGTCGAAAACTCCCGGCGGAGAATCCGGTGAGCGCGGTGGACTGGAATCCCGAGCATCGCAAGGATACCGCCATGGGGGTCGCCGACTTGCCCGCCTGGTTCGAACAGCTCGCCAAGATCCAGAACCCGATCCGCAGGGAGTTTCACCTCTTTCTGCTGCTCTCCGGATCGCGACCCGAGGTGATGAAAAATGTCCGCATCGCCGACCTCGATCTACGCGAACGCGTCTTGCGCCTGACCAAGCCCAAGGGCGGAGAGGCCAAGGCCTTCGATATTCCCCTGTCTCGCGCCATGATGGAATGCGTCTTCCGCCTGCGGCGCATCGGGCCGATTATCTATCCGGACAGCGGACGGACTTGGCTCTTTCCGAGCGACGCGCCGAGCGGTCATCTTCAGGAGCATAAGGAAAAGCGCGGGGTCCTGAGCCACTGGGGAAACGATCTGCGCCAGACCTATCGTACCCTGGGTCAGGCGGCGGAGGTGTCGGAGGTGGACATGCACCTCTTGATGAACCACTCGCTGCCCGGCGTGAACGCCGGCTACATCACGCGCTCCAAGCTGATGCGCGATCATCTGCGCGCCCAGCAGGAAAAACTGTCCCGGTTTATCCTGGGCGCCGCCGTCGGACGCGGCAGACGCCCCAGCGACGATCTCAGCCGTTGGCTCAACAGCACAAGCCGCGCCTTGCTCGAAGACTTGATGGCGGAGAACCCTGACGTGGCGCGGTTGAAGGGCGGATCGCGCGCCGCATTGCGCAAGCTCGAGGTTCAGGCCGCCCGGCTTGCGGTTCACGCTCTGCCGTCAGTTCTGATCGACGCTCCCTCGCGGCGCAGTCGAGCCGGGCGGACGGGCCTGGAAAGAGCCGCGGCTGAGGCTGGGTGCGTCAAGCGCTGATGCGAACCGGGGGAGGGGGCTCCGGGGCTCGGACCTGCCCTTCTCGCAAACGGGGCGTCGACGTGGCGGCGTCAGAATGGGGCGCGGGCCAGGAACTTCTGCGAAGAAGCCCGGCGTTTCAGGACCGGCCTCCGTCGACGTCATAGACGTCCCCCGGCTCCCGGTCGGCCCCTATCGTTCCGGAGCCCGCCGTCAATCAGTCTAGCGGACACAGGCGGCGCGCGTCACCCGGTCCGATAAATCCGGTCCCCAAATGCCTCAAGCTTTGCTAGTGTGGCGCGTCAGGGCGCGCCGACCTCGCGCTTCGACCTGCGGCCCGGCGCGCTCATCCCCTGAGGCCGGGCCGCACCCTTTGTTTTTTCTGAGCTGAAGTGCGGCTATTGGCGGGCGACGCCGCGACGGCGTCAGCCGTCGGCCTTAAAAGCCGATGAAGAGACGAACGACCAGGGCGCCTGTGGCGACGTCACTGTCGACATAGTCCAGGCCAAGATCGATCGATCCCAGCGGCGCCGTCATCCCGACGCGCCAATCGGTCTTGCCGTCAGGCGCATACGCCCCGTCCTCGAAGCCCAAGGCGCCGTGCAAGGTGATCGGCCAAGCTGCATGCGCAAGGTCAAGTCCGCCCCAGACATAGCGATTGTCCCGGTTCCCAAGCGCGGTCTGTCCGGCCGGCGCCCAGGCTGCGCCCAGCGTCCAGGTCAGCGGACCGCGGGTCTGGCCGATCTGGACGGGGATTTCTGCGTAGGCGACATCGACGCCCCCGGGATACTGATAGGTCGCCACAGCAGCATCGACGGCGAAGTCGCCCAAACTTCCCGCCCATCCGAGCGTCAGCGCCGCCTCGATGTGGGCCCCGTCTTCGTCTTCTGTCCCCCCATAGGCGGCGATCGTTGAGACATGGAGGTCGCCATACAGGCCGCCCGGGCGGCTGACAGTCAGACCCGCCTGCCAAGCCGAGGCCTCGTCCGACAGAGAAGCGCCTCGATAGCGGTAGTCGGACACGACTCCGGTCTCCCCCTCCAGCGCCCAGACGGGAGACGGCGCCTCCTGCGCCCGAACGGGAGCGAAAGGGGCTGCGGCCATGACGCCGGCCAACCAGAGACTTCGCCGCTTGCGGCACCCGCGCATAGACGGCCTCACGCCGCCGCACCTTCAGCCGCGGAACGATTGGACCGTGCGTCGTGCTGTACTGCTTGGATGGCCGCGATCAAGGCGGCGGGCCGAATGGGTTTAGCCAGGTGCAGGTCCGCCCCCGCTTCAAGGCTTCGAGAGACGTCATCGGGCATGGCGTTCGCCGTCAGGGCGATGATCGGGGTGGGCGGGGCGGCATGCGACCGTTCAAAGGCGCGGATCTCGCGAATAGCGGTCAGGCCGTCCATGACCGGCATCTGGAGGTCCATCAGGATCAGATCGAATTCCGCCCCCCGCGCCGCCTCAAGGGCCTCGGCCCCGTTCTCGACCTCGAGCAGATCGACGCCGAGAGGCTCCAGGATCAGGGTCACCACCTTGCGGTTGACCGCATGATCGTCTGCGAAAAGAACCCGTAAGGACTTGCCTGTGATCGGCGCCGCGCGCGGCGGCGTCGCGGCGGCCAGGTCCGTCGCGACGTGGACGTCTCCCAGCCGTTCCAGCGGGAGACGGGCGATGAAGACCGCGCCTTTTCCGACGACGGCGCGAGCGGCGAGGGCGCCGCCCATCATCTCGACGAGGGATTTGCAGATGGACAAGCCAAGGCCCGTGCCGCCGTACTTGCGGCTGACCGAGACATCCGCCTGCTCGAAGGGCTGGAACAAGCGCTTCGCGATGGCGCGATCAAATCCGACCCCGCTGTCGGACACCGCGATCCGCACGCCGGCTTTGATGCGTCGCGCGCTGATGCGCACAGCGCCCGTTTCGGTGAACTTCACCGCATTGCTCAGCAGATTGGAAACGACCTGGGAGACGCGGTAACGATCGCCTTCGTAAAGGCCTTCCACCGATGGGTGGAGTTTCAAGACCACCTTGACGCCCTTTACGGACGCGGCCGCGCCGTGGAGCGCCGCCATGTCCTTCAATGTGACGGCAAGGTCGAAGGGTGCGCGTTCGAACCGGATCTGGCCTGCATCGATCTTGGCGACGTCGAGGATGTCGTTGACGACGCTTTCGAGCGTGCGCCCGGAAGCAATGATGGTGTCCGCCATCTCTTGGGCCTGCCGATCTGCCTGCCGACCCCGCAACAGCTCAGATATGGCGATGATGCCGTTCAGAGGGGTGCGCAGTTCGTGGCTCATATTGGCGAGAAACTGGGACTTGGCCGCGTTGGCGGCTTCAGCCGTCTTGAGGCTTTGGTCCAAGGCCGCTTCGTTGGCGGCCAGGGCGTCTATCAATCGATAGACCCGACATCCAGCCGCGATGACTGCAAGAATGACGCCGACGCACAGGAGGCCCAACAAGGGCACGGTTCCCATGAGTCGTTCGCTGCCCGGCCGTGTCTGGGTCCAGGTAAGGCGGGCGATCGGCCGGCCCTGGGGATCCCGCAGATCCACCGCAGGGGCGCCCGCGAGGGGAGGGCCGCTGATCAGCCGGGGGGCCCTTAGGCCCAAATCCTCCGCCAGGCTGGGCACGAAGTGCGCCACCCGCTTGGCGGAGACCACAACCGGATCGGCGCCGGCGTGCAGGGGCGACCGCCCCTCCTCACGCACAACGGTGGAGGCGACGACGAAGTAGGGTTCGCGGCCGACTAGGACGACGGCCTCGCGCGTCGTCGCGCCTTCCAAACCCGTGGCGGCGCCCTTGCGAGCGGCCTCCCGCCTCACTGCGTTGACGATCGGCGCGATCACCCGGTCGAAATCCGCTTCTGTCGCCACATCGACGGGTTGGCTGTCGCGGGAGGCGAAAATCGGCCGGTCTCCCCCGCCGAAAGCGAGGGTGACATCGTGGTGCAGGTAGTCAGCGTAATAGTCGCCGAAGTTGAGCTGCATCCAAGCCTGATCGTTGCGGCCCATGGCGCTATAGGCGTCGTCCCAGACGGCGGCGGACAGCACGTCCTCCCGCAGCCGCACGAGCGCCCGGTTCACGCGGCGCTCCGCCAGCTGGACTTCATTGGCGCGCTGGACGCGGTCGATCACGCGGGCGGAATAGACGGCCATTCCGCCCACGACGATCATGAGCATCAAGGCCGCCGCCGCCAACAGGGCCAGTATGCGGCGCAGGCGCTTCCGGTTGAAAGCAGAATGGTGCGACATGAGCGAACGATGTCGTGCAAAGTTTAAGATGTAATGCATTGCCTCCACAGACGGGTGCGGCGCGTCCTTTCAAGCCGGAACCAGGGGACGCCTCGGCCCGCCTTTGGGCGAGCGGGTTCTGGGACGGATCTCTGTTCTCAGCCCTCCTGTCCCGTGCTTTGCTGAAGCGCTGCGGTGTCGCACGACGCCTCGGCAGGCGGCCGGTCATTGCGAGGACATTTCACGGGCCGGTCGGCGACCCTGCGCCCTGATGCGCCGGCCCAGCCGCGAACTTCGACCTTCTGGCGGAGGGGGGCTTCGCGGCGAGCCTGGCGCCCCTTGCGGCGTCTGTGGGGGCGGGGAGCCAGGATGACGGGCTGCGCCACGTCGGTGTCAAGGTCAAGCTAACCCCAGGGCGCTGGTCGCCGCTGGATGAAAACTCAGAGGCAGGACATCGGCATTCGAGCCTGGAGGTTGACGTGGCCGCTGTGACGCGAGACGGCAAATCATGAAATCACCTGAACCCAAACTGACCTCCCTGGCGCATGGCGGCGGCTGCGGCTGCAAGATCGCGCCGGACGTGCTCCAGTCCATATTGGCGGAAACGCCGCAGGCCGCGCCCTTCGCCGCCCTGATGGTCGGCGCCGAGACCTCCGATGATGCTGCGGTCTGGCGCCTGAACGATAGTCAGGCGCTTGTGGCCACCACCGACTTCTTCATGCCGATGGTCGATGACCCCTTCGATTTTGGGAGGATAGCCGCGACGAACGCCATGTCGGATGTCTACGCGATGGGAGCCACGCCGATTTTCGCGCTCGCGCTGGTCGCAATGCCGATCGGCAAGCTGTCGGTCGAGGTGATCGGCAAGGTGCTGGAAGGCGGGGCGGCGGTCTGCGCCGCTGCCGGTGTCCCAATCGCCGGCGGTCACTCGATCGACAGCCTCGAACCGATTTACGGTCTGGTCGCCTTGGGTCTCGTCCATCCCGATCGGGTTCTAACCAACCGCGGCGCCAGACCGGGCGACGTGCTCATCTTGACCAAGGCGCTGGGCGTCGGCGTCCTCAGCGCGGCTTTTAAACAGGGGCGATTGGGGGCCTCGGGCTATGACGCCTTGATCGCCTCGACCACCCAACTGAATACGCCCGGTCCACAGCTTTCCGCCTTGTCCGAGGTTCACGCCGTCACCGACGTCACCGGCTTCGGTCTCCTCGGCCACGCCCTGGAGATGGCGCGTGGCTGTGGAGCGACCGTGGAGATCGACGAAGATGCGCCGGACTGGCTTCCGGGTTCCGTCGATCTGGCTCAGGCCGGCGTGCGGACGGGCGCGTCGGTTCGGAACTGGTCGGCCTACGGCGATGCTGTCTTGCTGCCTTCGGAGACACCCGATTGGCGCCGTGATCTTCTAACCGATCCCCAGACGAGCGGCGGCCTCTTAATCGCCGTAGCGCCCACCGGCGTTCAGGCGGTCATGGACCTCGTCATGGGCATGGGCTTCCCGTCAGCTCGTCGTGTTGGCCGGGTCGTCGAAGGCGTTCCCAAGGTCGTGGTTCGCTAGGTCGATCAAATGATCCGCAAAACCGAGGATCTCACACCCGGAGCGCGCCAGACGTACGACGCCATCGTCGATGTTCGCAGCCCCTCAGAGTTCGCCGAGGATCATCTGCCGGGCGCGATCAATCTGCCGGTGCTGGATGACGCGCAGCGCGCTGAGGTCGGAACCCTTTTCGTTCAACGCTCCAAATTCCTGGCGCGACGGCTCGGGGCCTCCTACGTGGCCCGGAACATCGCTGACCATCTCGACGGCCCGCTTTCCGATCGCGGCGGTGGATTCCAGCCTCTGGTCTATTGCTGGCGGGGCGGACAGCGATCTACGGCCATGGCCACGGTGATGGATCAGGTGGGATGGCCGGTCACCCAGCTCGACGGCGGCTACCAGACCTGGCGCCGCCGCGTGGTCGACGCACTGTATGGCGGGGGCGAGGGGGCGGGCGTCTCCCTCCAGCCGGTGTTGCTGGATGGTTTGACCGGCAGCGGAAAGACCGACGTCCTAGGACGTTTGGCGATGCTCGGCGTCCAGACGCTCGACCTGGAAGCGCTTGCGGATCATCGGGGCTCTCTGTTTGGGGCGACGCCGACGCCCCAGCCGAGTCAGAAGGCGTTTGAAAGTCGGCTGTATGCCGCGATCGAGACGCTCGATGTGTCCCGGCCTGTCGTTGTGGAAGCTGAGTCCAGCCGGATCGGTCAGATCACGCTCCCGCCCGTCGTGTGGGCGGCCATGAAACGCGCGCCTCGCGTCCAGCTGAACGCTCAGTTGCACGCTCGCGTCGCCTATGTCGTCGATCAATACGGGGCGATCGGCGCAGACGCCGAAGCCCTGGAAGCGGCTCTGCGGCGTCTGCCCCGACATCACAGCCGGGCGCTTATCGAAACTTGGCGGAACCTCGCACGGGACGGCAAGCTCGCCGCCTTGGTCGAAGGATTGATGACCGAGCACTACGATCCGGCCTACCGCCGATCGCGTAGCGAGGCCGGCCAATGTCTCGGTCAAGTCGAGGTGACCGACATGACGTCGTCGGCGCTCGCTGCTGCGGCTGAGACCGTCGCGACACTGGTCGCGGGCCGAGACTGACATGATCAGGCGCAACGTCCGGTCGCAGGATGCGGGTCTATCGGGAGCAGGCGTCACTGGACCTGACTTTTCATCCAGGCGCTGATGTTTCGCAGGGCCTCGAGGTCCAGAGCGTCTAGTCTCGGCTGGCCGTCCATTTCCAGTCCCCTGGCGATCAGATCGAGGATCGCCGCGCCTTCGGAATGGGGCGTCGCCCGCTCTCGCAGGAGGTCCGCCACCACCCCATCAATGGCTTCCGCCACGTCCTCGATGTCTTCGACATCCAGAAGATCCATGGCCGTCCTACAGGGTTGCACCAGCCCTATGTCGACGCCCTCAAAGTTGTGTAAGACGCAGCCATAACGGTGCTATTCCAGAGGAACTGTCAAGCGCTCCTTCCTGTAGCTTGGCAGGTCGAAGCCCCCTTGGCTGGATCGAGCGAGGACGTCCGGCCTCTCGAGGCGTTGAAAGCCATGGTCGGCTGCGGGCTTGGCTCGAGCATGTTGCGCCAGATTTGATGCGCCGCTTCGTGCGTAAATGGTGCCGGGTGATCGTCTGGCTATCTGTTGCTCCATGATGACCAACCCGAGCGCCTGAGTGTTCTTTTGTTGTTCTGCTTGCGGCCTCTGGCTTGACCCTATCCCCATGCCGTTGCCATCTGTGGACATGTCCGTTCCTCAGATCGATTATGAAAAGCGACTGGATGCTCGCATCGGCAAGGCGGTGCGCGAGCGCAGAGAATCCGTCGGCATGACCCAAGCGGCTCTGGCGGCCGCCATCGGCGTCACCTTTCAACAGGTTCAGAAGTACGAGCAGGGCCGAAACCGCGTTGCCACCTCAAAGCTCGTGCGGATGGCCGATGCGATGAAATGCGACGCCTCCGAGCTTCTGGGCGAGGAGGGCGATGGCGCGCCGGGGGCGGGCCGTCTCATCAGGGCCTGGAGCCGGCTCGATATCGAACAGCGCGAGGCGGTCACACGCCTGGTCGAGGCCTTTGGGCGTTAGGGGGCGGGCGGATTCGCCTAAGGCAGATCGGAGCGGGGCCGGCGACCGGTGCGCCCACCGACACACAAATAGGGGGCGGGCCAGGAACTTCTGCGAAGAAGCCCGGCGTTTCGGAACCGGCCGCCGCCGACGTAAGAAACGTCCCCCGGCTCCCGGTCGGCCCCTATCGTCCCGGAGCCCGCCGATCCGCAACCTAACGGAAAAAGCCCGTCCGAGTCACCAGCCCCCCCCATTGGCGAAGCCTGACGATGGGGATCAACATCGTCCTCTCCTCAAGCTTAGTGCGCTCGGCCGCGCGTTGCCGCCCGCTCTCAGGTCCTGGCGGTCGGCCAGTGAAAGAGGCATGGCAAAGGCGTGGGATCTCAGGCGCCGTGTGACCGCAGACAGTGACGTCTTTGAAAGTGTCGGAGAGGAGTGAGGGTGGCCCCAGGTTTCAGGGTGTTATGCCTGGCTTCAACTGTGACGACATCGGCAAGGCCGCGCATTCGGTTCTGGTTCACGGTCGCCGCTTCCGAACCTGCGTTAAAGTCGGTCCATCAAACGACCTGTGTTCGACGGGGCGGTCAACAAGCGAGGCGTCTCTGATCTACTCACCGATGGTTCATGGTCAGCTTGGTTTCGGAGCCAGTTGCCGAGGCGTGTGAATTACGAGCCAGCAGAGGCCCGATGCGACGAAGCCGATGTTGACCATGGTGGCGGCAAGGATCACGCCGGCGCCCCGATGGTCGGGGGACAAGCTCAAAATCCCGGCCACGGTCATGCCGATGCCGGCCAGGGTCATTGCGGTGGTGAAGAGCGAGGCCAGCGGACGCTCGCGGCCGCGCCAAAGGATCATCCCGGCGGTCAGGAGGAAGGCGGCGTCCAAAGCAAGTCCGAACATCGGGGACGGCACGACCGATGGGAAGCGGCTGTGAATGCCCACGATGAATAGCGCCGTGAGCGGCGCGAGGGGAATCCACCACGGCTCCAGGGCGCTGGCGGGCTTGGGTTTCATCCATTGGATCATGGTTCGATCTCCTACTGAGACCGAGCTTGGCCTTGAAAGAGGCAGGTGTGCAACCTTGAGGGTCGATGCGTTCAATCTTGCGTCTCGATCTGGTCGTCCGTCGACTGGGTGACCCAGGTGGTCTGACGGCGGTCTGGGTTCCGGACGAAGTACATGAGGCGATGCGCGACCTCGTCCGGGCGAGGGGCGACGCGGTGATGGCGCTGATGCGGGCCCGCCAACAACTCCTGGCGTTCCTGCTGCGGCACGGCCGGACCTACCCGGTCGGCAAGCCATGGACCTTGAGGCACCGCCGCTGGCTGGCGGGTCAGGCGTTCGAGCAGGATGCGCACCGCATCGTCTTCCAAGATTACGTGGAGGCCGTCTGGGCGGCGCAGGACCGCCGGGAACAGCTCGAAGCGAGGATCTCCGCCATGCTGGCGGGCTGGTCGTTGTCGCCTCTGGTCGAGGCGCTTCGGGCGTTGCGCGGCCTCGACACCATCTCGGCCGTCAGCTTCGTCGCGGCCGTCGGCGATCTCGGCAGGTTTGAGAATCCACGACGGCTGATGGCCTATCTCGGCCTGGTCCCCTCGGAGCATTCCAGCGGCGACCGGATCCGGCGCGGAGGCATCACCAAGACCGGCAACCGCGAAGCGCGGCGGATGCTGGTGGAAGCGGCCTGGAGCTATCGCTACCCGCCGCGAGTCTCGACCGGCAAGACCGACGTCGTCTCTCGCCAGCCGAAGGTGGTGCGGGACGTGGCGTGGAAGGCCCAGGTGCGCCTGTGCGATAGATATCGCCGTCTCAGCGCCGGCGGCAAGCGGCCGACTGTCGTCATCGCCGCTATCGCTCGTGAGCTGTCGGGCTTCATCTGGGCGATCGGTCAGGAGGTGCGGCCAGCGGCGCCTTGAGCGCCGAGCCCTGGCCCGTCAGGCCAGGCCGCGCCGGACAAGGCGCTGATCGTCGTCGTCCACGCCCTGGCCCTGCAGGTCTTCTATCCGGCCTGGGGCGTCTGGACCCCGTTGCAACTGCGCTTGTCCGTCGCCGGGTTGGAGCGGCTGGCGCCGGGCGTCAGCGACAGCCCCGCCGGTCGGCGGGTGGCGGACCGGCTTGAGCGCTGGGGCGCGCGGCTTCCGCGCGAGACCCGCGACCTGTGGGCGGCGCTGACGCCCCTGCCGCCCTCGGACCTGCTGGACCTGATGGCCTGTTGCGCGGGCGTCGGCCTCTACGCCGTGTGCGATCCGCACGACCGCAAGCCCGAGGCCCTGGCCCAGGCCGAACGGCTGGCGACGGCGGTGGGACTGGACATGACCGGGACCTGGACGGCGACGGCGGCGGGGTATTTCTCGCGGGTGTCCAAGGCGCGGGTGCTGGAGGCGGTGGTCGAGGCGACGAGCGCCGAGGAAGCCGGACGGATCGCCGGGTTCAGGAAGGGCGATATGGCCGAGGCGGCCGAACGGCTGGTCGAGGGCAGGGGATGGCTGCCGCCGCTGCTGCGCACGGCGCCGCCGCCCGAAGAGGACGAGGGCGGCGAGCGGGATGCAGCGGCGCCGGTCACCGAGGACGGCTATTCCTTCGCCGCCGAATGAGAGCTGTTCCCCTTGCCTGAAACGCGCCGCGCGCTTACGG
>Ga0209643_1001275_pt1 | contig 25477 bp, 22 predicted proteins | sample AutmiccBRH37_all_FD_187383 | JGI IMG/M metagenome (GOLD analysis project Ga0209643, IMG submission 187383) | Deep subsurface microbial communities from Mt. Terri, Switzerland - Autotrophic microbial communities BRH/37_all (SPAdes) (version 2) | ecosystem: Environmental > Aquatic > Deep... | reverse complement strand
GAATTCGTGTAAGTATTTATTAGACATGAAGACGGAGGCGAAAGTTGTTATGAAGAGCCGGATGCCTTAATAGGGCACGTCCGGTTCTGTGAGAAGCGGGTGCAGTGATGCACTCCGTTTACTCGACCATGCCGCCCCGCAAACAGAAAGGATGACCCCAAATGAAAATTGACTCAAACAATAGCATAAATAAACTAACCCTTGCTAATAGCAAGATGAACAATTCCGAGAATAGCTTTGCAGAAATACTTAATAAAGTAGAAAAGGGTAAAGAGGATGATGCCAAGCTTATGGATGCTTCTCAGCAGCTTGAAAGCGTCTTTATTCATCAAATGATATCACAAATGCGGGCAACCATTCCTGAGGGAGGTCTGCTTGGCAAAAGTCAAGGAGAAGAGATATTTCAGGATATGCTCGATGAAAAATATGCCGAGAACATAAGCAAAGCCGGCGGCATGGGCCTAGCCAAAATTCTCTATGACCAGCTAGCAGCAAAAACTCCGCCACTTAAAGATTAGATATACTTTTTCTAAATATTGCTGTGCCCTTTTTTATAAGTTATAATGATGATAAGGCAGGTGATATTTATGAAGTTCCTGACCGTGGAACAATTAAATGATAAATTAAAGAATAAAAAAATTCTTAATATGTCAGATCTTATACAAGTTATTGAAGAAGAATTTGAGGTTACGATATCTGTTCAAGCAAACGAAGAAAGTAAAATAAATGTTGAAGCCATTGCAAAAGATTCAGATATAATAAGGCAAATAAAAGAAAGCAAGAAAGATAGAATAATGGATAGAACATATAGCGGAGAAAAAGGACTAAAATTTTTACAACAAAAAATTAAGGATTTTAATAATGGAACAAAACTATAATATTGGATGGTCAGAAACAGCATTAAACGAACTTGCGAAATTTTTTTATCCACCCCAAATTAAAGAAAAAATATATTTAGACTCGTTGAGAAAATTATCATTTATGCCAACACTTAGCGCAAAAAGGATACCTTTTGGGGAATGGCAAAATTATTGGGCAAGATTAGGATTGTATAAAGTAACTTTAATTTTTGAGCTAGATGAAAAACATAAAGTCGTCTACATTGATGCCATTAAACATAAAAGGCAAAATAAATACTGGATTAAGTGATTAATTATAGCAGCCCCAGGGCTGTTTTTTGTTTTGGGGAAAATCAATCAGGGGAATTCCATCTCTCCCTCCGTTTTAAAACCTCACTTTATGTCAATACTATTATCTATCGCACTTGATATGAGGTGAATTACCATGTATAGAAAAGGCGCGCCCTTAATTATCGCTATGGCTTTGACCTTAGTACTTATAACAAGTCTTACCTTTATGCTGACAAATGCCAATGGCACCAATTTTAACCAGCAAAACCTTCAAGATAATATAGTATCTGAAGCTCCGGAGGAAGAGGACATCAAGATTAGCCCTCAGCCTCCACAAACTGTTGAACCTATAATAGAAGAGATTCAAAAAGAGCCCATAGAATCCATTAACCCTCAACAGAAGCTAGTGATTGAAGAAACTAATGAGGAAATAAAAGATGAGCCGATCGTAAAAAGTGGAGAAGAAAATAAAGAAATAGCAGTAAAAGAAGCAGATAAAAAAGCACAGGTAATTCGGGAAGATAAGTTTTTAAATAAAGAAACCAAAAATACCAATATACTATGCCTGGGTGTTGCTGATAAAGCGTTAGAAATGATCTCAATATATTCGATTAATAAAGACAATAAAAAATCAGCAGGTATTTTCTTGCCTACTAGGACAAGCCTAAAAGTAAATGGAGAGCTCTTAACATTAAAAGAAATTTATCAAAAACATGGTGTATTGAATCTGAAAAAAATAATCAGCCAATGCCTTGAAGTAGATATCCCCTACCATATGATAGCTGATAAACAGGGCTTAGTTGAGCTTAGTGAGTTAATTGGTCCTCTATATGTAGAAAATGAAAATATTAACATTCCCAATCTCTTTGTCCGACCCGTATCTGATAAAGATGATGAAATCCTTCAATCATTAGCAGAGAAAATCGTCCAGCCCAAAATGCTACTTCAGGTTCCGAAGCTCATTAAAATCTTTATCGCCAATGTAGAATCTGATATTGGAGTAACCGGCCTGTGGGATCTATATTCAGTATTTAAAAATCTCAACCACTCCGAGCTATCCAAAATCGTCCTTTGGGGAGAAAAAATGAACCTAACCAGCCAGGAATACTGGCTCATCGACCCCTACGACTGGCACAATGTCATCTATGAAATGACGCAATAAGCACAGCTTATTACGTCATTTAGGTTAAGGTTGAGGTTAAGGTTAAGAGTAAGATTAAAAAGTTTTATAGTTATTTCTCAACCTTAACCTAGCGAAACAAAGTGAGCGAAACCTTAACCTTTATTAAAACAAGTATAGGCATCGGCCTATACTTGTTTTAATAACTGAATATTATTTTTCGTAAACTTTCTTTGCTTGGGGGATGAGCTTGCGGGTAGATATTCTTCCAAATCCTCATCAATATCACTAATGCGCATTAAAATTGAATTCTTTTGTCCGCTACTGGCTATGCGCCAAGCATCAAGCAGTTTACCGCGCTCTTTTTTTAAGTTTACTATCTGCATATCAGTCATGTTATTTCCTCCTTAAATAATCATATTTTAAGTATAATATTACCTTAGTGACAATCTTCACTTGCTAGAGTAAAAAATAGTCATTAATCCTACCCCCAAACAAATAGTAAAAATCGTTAACATCCAATAAAAAAATATCAATAAGGATGCTAAAAGAAAAACAACCACCACTTAAGTTATTTATAGTATAACACAAGAAAAACAATTGCGCTATATTTCACTAGTATATTTCTATAATATTTTTTAAAATCCTCTAATTATTTATAAATTTTCTGATTATTTTTTTACAATCTTTCTATTTATTGTCAGTGCCTAAGGACCAGTGCCCAGCGTCCGGTGCCCAGTGACCAGAAAAAGAGTACTTGTCATTGCGAAGGAGGCACGACTGAAGCAATCTCAACCCAATAAAATTACAGATCGCCGAACTACATTCGCGATGACATGCAAAGCTATTCTACATATTCCCTATAGCCCACGTCCAAAGCCCATTCTCAATTCTCAATTCTTAACTCTACATTCTCCATTCTGCCCCCAACTTTAACCTCAACCTAGCGAAGCGAAACCTGAGGTTGTCCCCATTAACTAACTAATAGGGAACGCACCCGCCGTTCCGCTTTTTCTAAACCTTGCTTATACAATTTGCCTTAACCTCAACCTAGCGAACAAAGTGAGCGAAACCTCAACCTAGCGAACAAAGTGAGCGAAACCTTAAATTTTGGAAAAGTTAGCCCCTGCTAACTTTTCCAAAATTTAAATGCAGGATTACCACCCCCCGCGTAGAAGTTAAGCATAACAAATATTACTAATAGAGGTACAAATATGAACAATATCTCAAAATGGCGCAGCCGTTTTCTCATAATTATTTTCATCCTACTCCTAGTAGCTACCCCCGTTAAAGCAGCAGAAATTCCCTTAGACCATTGGGCAGCAGTAGATATGCTGGAGCTGGAGGCTCGAGGTGTATTACCTGAGGGGAAAATCGAGCCAGAAGCTTATGTTACCCGTGCAGAATTTACCAGAATGATTGTTACAGGTTTAGGCTTAAAACTTGAAGCCCTAAGACTTCAGGGTGCTCCTTCACCTTTTCATGATATTCCCAACAGCCATCCCCTAAAAGGCTACATAAATGCAGCTAAAGAAAGAGGCTTAGTAGGAGGCTATACTCCTCAAATTTTCAGACCGGAAGAGGAGCTGTCGAGGGATCAGATGATAGTTCTCCTCCTAAGGGTTATGGGTATAGACCAATTGGTAGGAAATAAGGAAAACCTGTCTTTTAAAGATGTCGATGCTATTCCTGATTATGCATTACCTTCTATTAATGAAGGAGTCCGTCTGGGGCTAGTCGCCGGTTATGGTGACAATACCTTCCGACCTGCTGATAAGGTTACCGTTTCCGAGGCAGCAGCCTTTATTAATCGCTGGTTAGATTTAAAAGGTGATAGATACGACTACCATGGTCAATACAAAACAGTTGACTTAGAGAGAAAACTATTATTTATTGAAGTAAATAGGAGCTTAATTTCTTTACCTATAGCCGACAATTTACGCCTAATTGCCGGGGATAGGCCCGTTTCCTGGACCGACTTAAAAATAGACCAACCCATAGCAGTTAAATTAAATGTTCTAGGTCAAGCTGTTTTCCTCCAGCAAAAGAACATTGAGCTCAGCGATATAAAAGTCAGCCTAGATGTCCGCAAGCTCCCTAAGTTACACGGGGACTATTCCCAATTAACGGAATTAGCCAAATATCAGTCACTAGCCACTAATAATGCCACTAGCAGCCTATTCAACCCCCGCCTTCCAATGGATCTAGACAATATTCAAAAAAGCCTAGCCATTACAAAGGCGGAAATAAACCTCCCCTCTCTGCAGTCAGTAGCAGGGACAGATGGTACCGGCAAGGTTATTGCAATTATTGATACCGGTGTTGACCCGTCTCACCCTGACCTAGCTTTGACTACTGCTGGTAAGGCAAAAATTGTTGACTGGGTTGACTTTACTTTAGAGGGATTAGTTAATACATCTTTGGTTCCCAAAGCAGATAGCCAAGCTAAGGTAAGCTTCCAGGGTCAAGAATACAATCTGGGGGATATCCCCTCAAAAAGCGGATTTTACAGGCTGGGACTAATCCCTGCCAATGATATAGCACCTTTGGATTTACTTGACTATGGTCCGTCTCCGGTAAATATTGCCGTACTTCTTACTGACTCCACTGAGGCAGGACTTTATGATACAGTATATATCGATACAAATCAGGACAATACTTTTATGGATGAAAAAGCTCTGCAGATTTACCGCAGGAGCAAAGAATATGCAACGCTTTCCTATAAAGGGAAGGATCTGGCTTTAGTTGTTGCTGATATTGACTCTAAGGGGAGATATATCCAATTTGCTAATGATATTTCCGGTCATGGAACACATGTGGCAGGTATTATTGCCGCAAATGGAGCCTTAAAAGGAATGGCTCCCGGTGCTGAGCTGATGGTTTTAAAGGCTGTTGACCGGGACGGCTTTGCCAATCCCCAAAATATAGTTGAAGCTATCCGTTACGCAGCCCTCCATGGTGCCGACATTATTAACATCAGCCTGGGCCAGTACCAGGATGTCAAACCGGGGCAGAGTGATTTAGCACTGATAGTAAATGAAGTTGTAGAAAGATATGGAGTAGTAGTAGTAACAGCTGCAGGCAATATCGGACCGGGGATAAATACAGTAGCGGCTCCTGCTGATGCCAATAGTGCTATTAGTGTAGGTGCTTTTGTTTCACCCCGGATGTGGGAGGCTGATTTTGGTTATCGAGTAGGTCAGGATAGCCTGTACTATTTTAGCTCCATCGGACCTAGAAGAGATGGTGCCTGGTATCCAACTATTATTGCTCCCGGCAGTGCCGTCTCCACCGTGCCCAGCTGGATGGAGCACCCTTACATGCTGACAGAAGGAACAAGTATGGCAGCACCCCATGTCTCGGGGATTATAGCCAATCTTCTAGAAGCTGGTGAAAAACTGGGAATCAAAACAACCCCTGCCTTTATTAAACGGATTATTGAAGAAGGAGCCAGGGATTTACCTAACTTTAATTCAATTGAAGATGGTCATGGTGTTTTGGATGCCTATAAGGCTTGGCAGAAGATGAAAAGCCTTAAAGAGGAAAGAAAATTAAGCGGTACATTATATAGCCCCGAATATGGCTCAGGCCCCGGAGTATTTGCCCGGGAATATGTACCCCAGCGCTTGATGCTCAGGCTGACCAATCATGACAGCAAAGACTATCATCTAGAGTGGTCAGCAACAGCCAAGTGGCTAACATCAGAACTAAAAACAACCCATGTACTAAGAGGCGGTCAGCGGGAGATACCTATTCTTTTTGACCTCCCGGAGAAGGCTGGTCTCTACAGTGCAGTTCTAAAAGGTGATGACCTGGATATTCCTGGAATTGAGATAGAAATTCCTGTCAACATAGTTATCGGAGAAAAAATATATAAACAGCGACCTTATGTTTATACAGCAATGGGCAGCCTAGATCCTGGTCAGTTTGCCCGCTATTTTATAACTGTTCCCGATGGGACCAATTATCTAAATGCCCAGCTGGAAATTTTCCCAAATACCAGCGGGAGCTATGAAGGCAGAGGCAGGCTTCACCTCATTGATCCCTTCGGCTTTGAAGAAGATATGAGTGACTACGCCGGCCTAGCACCATATGCCTTAGGTAGGAAAAATAAAGCAGAAGCCATGGCATTTGTTCCTGAGCCTGGCACCTGGGAAGTAGTGGTATACAGCTCTGCTTCATTAAGTATTTATAATTCCAAAGCGACTAAATATCAGATGACAGTAGACCTAGGCGATGTAGTAAACATTGGCTCCTCTGTACTGCGCCCTGATTTAGACCTGGCATTTTCCCCTATTCCCCAAGCAGTTCTCAAAAAAACCAAAGGCACCGTCATCCTCCACATCTGGGATCGGGAAAAAAGCGCCCCCTATAACGGAGCCCTAGAAATAAACGGCAAGTTCTACGAAATCGAAAACGGCCGAGTAGAGTACGACGTCAACAAAATCAAATCCGAAATGCGCCTCCGCCTAACAATCCTAAAGTAGGGGCGCCCACTGGGCGTCCGCTTCTACCTATGTTTTTCTCAACCTCAACCTTAACCTTGTGGAGGTCGGCATTACGGCTCACAGGATATACAATAAGTCGGCATGACGTCACCTAAGCTAATCCTTTGGTCGGCATGATGTAAACATAACAAAAAGCGGGGCGCCCACTGGGGGTCCGCTTCGACCTTCTCCGTAGGGAACGGTGCCCTCACCGTTTTGCAACAGGCACATCCCCAATAGCCTATATATTGTTTATTTTTAGCTGTAGCACTGTAGCCTGTACAGTTGGGGACATTCCTCTAGCCTGGGGACATTCCTCTACCTCAGAGTAAATCCCGGATTGAGGTGTGTCCCCATTCCCCGTAAAAAAACGGCTCCTTCCCTTTTTTTAAAATCATATCCTTAGGCAGTAAAATTTGATATAATTGGTGCAAAGAAAACACGTGATGCGAACACATCAAATCGGGGATATTCCTCAGCTTCAGGTGTTTCCCTGTTTGAGGTGTGTCCCCATTCCTTAAAAAGAAAACACTTGATGCGAACATATGTTCGCAGTATAATAAAAGCAGGAAGTTAATATTTTTGGGGGTGTTAGAATGAATGATAACCAAGTAATCGATCTTTTAATGAACCTTACAGAAAAGGTGGACATGCTTGTTACAGGTCAACAAAGACTAGAGACTGATGTTGCAGAGTTGAAAGAAGACGTCAAAGTGCTAAAAGGAGACGTCAAAGTGCTAAAAGAAGATGTCAAAGTGCTAAAAGAAGACGTTACGGAGCTAAAACAAGATGTTACAGTACTAAAACAAGATGTTACAGAGTTAAAGCAAGACGTCACAGAGCTAAAACGGGATGTTAACAAACTTACCGCAGATACAGAGATAATGAAATCTTTCCTGTTTAAAATCGATGATGAAATGACCGATCACCACAAAAGATTAAGAAGCCTGGAAAGAAAAATGGCATAATGTATATTTTGGGAATATTCCTCAACATTAACCTAGGGAAGCAGTGAGGTGTGTCCCCATTGGCTCATTGTTTGTTTTTTCCGTTTTTTTAAAGCATATTCCTAATATGAGGAGGTAAGAGATGGATGAAAAGTTGATTATCGAATTATTAACAGATGTTAAGGGAACGGTAAATAGCTTGACAGGAACAGTAAATGGCCTGACGGAAAATGTAAATAGTCTGACAGGAAAAGTAAATGGCCTGACAGAAAATGTAAATAGCCTGACAGGAACAGTAAATAGTCTGACAGGAACAGTAAATAGTCTGACAGGAACAGTAAATAGTCTGACAGGAACAGTAAATAGTCTGACGGAAACAGTAAATGACCTTAAAGGGACTGTGGGTGGACTTACCGAAAAAGTGGACATGCTGGTTATTGGCCAGCAAAAGATAGAAGCCGATGTTGCCCAACTAAAAGACGACATGACTAACGTTAAAATTGATATTAAAGAATTAAAAAACGATGTTGCAAATATTAAAGGTGAAAATAAAGTTATCAGGTTTTTTATGGAAAAAATTGATGAAGGTATAAATGATCATGAACATCGCATTCGAGCAATGGAAAGACGATTGGCACTACACTCATGAATAATTCTAAAATATCTAAGCAGTCGGAACCCCCGGCTGCTTTTTCGCGTCTAATATAGAAGGTTAGGTTTTTTTCTGGGGACATTCCTCAGCCCATTAAGTTAAGCTAAAATTTATCTCAACCTCAACCTCAACCTTAACCTTAACCTTGCGAAGCAGCAAGGTGTGTCCCCATTCCTTTATGTCCCCATTCCTTTATAGGCAAAAAACTCCTCTGGTCGTTTTTTAAAGAGGATTAGTACTATTCTTGTAGAATATTAAGGGGGACATTACTCGTTCAAGAGGCATTAAAAGATTAATATCAGGGGAGGTAATTATGAAAAAGTTCTTTCTTATTATAACGTTGACTCTAGCAACAGTTATTATAATTGCAAGTTCTAATCCTCCTACACTAGTAACAAAAAGCTATCTCGATAACCTCATGTATTCAAAGCTAAATCCAATTAATCAACAATTAACAAACCTAGATACTCAATTCAAAACAATACAGCAGCAGCTCGCTTTTATAAAATCTAAAGTATCACTCCAGGTAGCTGTGATTATCGATAAAACAACGGCCTATATAGATCAGCAGCCCAAAACCTTAGACGTTGCCCCCCGCATAGAAAATGGCAGAACCTTTGTCCCAGTCAGGTTTATCGGTGAAGCCTTTGGGGCAGACTTTAAATGGGACGAGAAAAATCAGAAGGTTACGTATAGTGTGGGTAGCAATTATATTGAATTATTTATTGGGAAAAATACCGCCCACATAAATGGTCAAGCAGTACCCTTAGACGCACCCCCCTTCATTCACGAAGGCCGTACCCTAGTACCCTTCCGCTTCATGGGCCAATCCATAGGAGCCCAAGTAGAGTGGAACGACGCAACCAGGACGGCAACTATTATTAAGTGAGTGGGAAGTGCCAAAGACGTGCACGGTGTCCAGGGACCAGGGCCCGGAAAAACAGTCAACCTTAACCTGGCGAAGCCATGTTAGTGGGTGAGTGGACGAGAAAAAATAAATTTGTGTCCGGTGCCCGGTGTCCAGAAGGGCAATTCTTGTCATTGCGAGCGGAGCGAAGCAATCTGTCTTTTCTGTAGCACTGTAGCATTCGTTGGGGACAATTAGGTTGTTTTTGCGTTATCATATTAGTTTAAACTAATGTATTTCTCAACCTTAGCCTTAACCTTAACCTGGCGAAGCCAAGAGGTGGGTTTCCTCTTAAGGTAAAATTTTCACTTGTTACTTTAAGATAATCAGTGCTACAATTATCTTTGCATATTATTCTTATTTTTGTCATTAAACAAATACAAAAAGTTTGCAGTTCTTTAACCGTGTGTATCCGTGTGCCCCGTGATTATAAAATTGTCATTGCTATGAAAGTGATTGATTATTGCTGTGTCATCCTGAGGAAGGTACGACCGAAGGATCTGAGATTTTTAAGTACGTAAGATCCTTCGCTATCGCTCAGGATGACAGGAAAACTTTAGTTTATCGTGGTGCGGGCAACGCGTGATAATTGCGAGCAGAGCGAAGCAATCTCGCTTTAATGTTTTATGTTTTTCTGTAGAACTGTAGCACTGTAGAACTGCAATTTTCTATATTTCAACAAAGAAGGTGCTTTTATGCGAAACAAGAAAACTCTTTATCCAATAGTCATCATCTCCCTAGCCTTGGGTCTTTTCGCCTCTTGGCTCTACAACTCCTATTTCACGCTAGACCCCAACCCCCAGCGGGCTGACATTGATCCTGGGCTGGAACAAAAAAAACAAGATGAACAGGAAAAAAATGAAATAGCTCAGCAGCTGGGTGAATATACAGTTCTTTTATTAGGTGTAGATACACCTAAAGGCTTTAAAACCAGAACAGATACTATCATGCTGGCTACCGTAGATACTGAAACCCGCAAGGCACGTTTAGTATCCATCCCCAGAGATACCCGGGTAAAAATTAAAGGTGCCTGGGATAAAGTCAACGCCGCCTTTGTTTACGGTGGAATTGACTTAGCTAAAAAGACTGTAGAAGACTTCTTAGGAGTCCAAGTAGACCGCTACATTATCGTCAATTTCAACAGCCTAACACAAATTGTTGATGCTGTTGATGGGATAGAAGTAGATGTCCCTATCCGTATGCTTTATAAAGCAGAAAATATAGACCTTTACCCAGGCAGGCAGACCTTAAGTGGTGCCGATGCCCTGGCTTATTCCCGCTTCCGCTATACTGATGATGGAGATATCGGCAGAGCTAAAAGGCAGCAGGAAGTAATAGAAATCCTCTCCAAAAAAATCTTTGGTGTCGAAGGCCTAAAAAACCTGCCCGAGCTGGTTAAACTCATGCAGGAAAATGTAGAAACAGATGTCCCGGTCCGGGAAATATTTGCCCTAGCCAAGCTAGCTCCCGATATCATTAATAATAAAATAGTATCAGTCGTAGTCCCCGGCAAAAACGAAAAAATCGACGACCTCTGGTACTGGTCCCCCGACCTAGCCAAACTAGAACAACAACTCCGCACCTCAACGGATGAGATTCATACAATAGCGAAAAGCGAAACCAATCAAAATAATAACTTGTAATTTTGATTGGTTTCGGTGTTCAGTGTCCAGTTGCCCGGTGCCCGGAAAGATATTTTCTGAACCTGGAGGATAATTGAATGGTTATTAAGAGTTTTGAGGATCTAAGAATATGGAAAGAGGCCCATGCTCTAGCTAAGGAAATACACCAAATGGTTAAAAAGTATCCTCCCGAAGAAAAATATGAAATTGTTCCTCAGTTAAGACGCTCGTCAGTTTCCGTTCCTGCTAACATAGCTGAGGGTCATGAGCGTGAGCATACTAAGGAATATATTCAGTTTTTAAATATTGCAAAAGGCTCTCTAGGGGAAACAAGATATTATATAATTCTATCATTCGAATTGGGATATATCTCAGAGGAGGAATACACAACATTAAATTGTAGGTGTAAGATCCTGCTTAAAATGATTGGCAGTCTAATAAATAAGTTGAAACAAAAAATAAAGTAGTATGTACAAATAGTCCCTGAATCATTTCTGGGACCTCTATGCCTTTTTTTTACCGGTCCCTGAATACTGGTCACCAATCACCGTTCCATGGACGCCGTTCCCAGGTTACTAATCACTGGTCCCTGGACACTGACTGGTCACAGTCACTGTCCCCGATCACCGTTCCCCCGGACCCTGGACCCTGATCCCTGGGCACTGATCACAGATCATTGATCCCTGGTCACAGATCACCGATCCCTGGACCCTGATCCCCGGTCCCCGGTCACTAGACGTCATGTATTATCTTAAATATGGAGGTGACACAATTGTCCGATTTAAGCAGATCAAGTAAAAAAAAGAAGAGTAGTAAGTCTAGGGTCCGCCCCCCCTTCTTCCTCTTCATCATGATAGCCTTATTCTTCGCAATGGTTGTTTTTGGATTTAAGTGGGCCGATAGTATGTTTTCGCCAATAACAAAAGCTGATACAGACTTAATAGATACGGAAACAAAAGATCTTATTGAAAAAGAAAATAACGGTCCTGTAAATGTCTTGATTATCGGTACAGACGAGAGGGAGAACGAGCCCTCTCGCTCTGATACTTTAATTTTGGCTTCCCTTTTCCCTGATGAGAAGCAGATTAAGCTTTTATCAATCCCCCGTGACACCAGGGTAAATATACCTGGAAGAAAAGGGTTTGAAAAAGTTAGCCATGCCCACGCGTACGGCCAGGCTGATTTAGCCGTCAAGACAGTAGAGGGCTTTTTAGATACTAATATTGATTTTTACATAAAAACAAACTTTCAAGGCTTCAAAAACATCATAGATCACCTAGGGGGGATTACCCTCAATGTAGAAAAACGGATGCTTTACCCCGAAGAGGACATCGACTTAAACCCAGGGCTTCAAACCTTAAACGGCTATGATGCCCTTGCTTACGTCCGCTTCCGCAGCGACGGCCTTGGAGATATAGGCAGGGTAGAGCGACAGCAGAAATTTATTTCTGCCCTTACAGACCATGTCACAAGGTTTGCTACAATTCCTAAAATTCCTACCCTAGTGAAGGAAGTAAATACCCACGTAAAAACAAACATGAGCCCGAAAGATATACTATACTTTGCAACAAAATTTATTACCATCGACCATAATTCCATCGAAACCATCATGCTCCCCGGCCAAGCCGAAACCATAAACGGAGGCAGCTACTGGGTCCCAGACATGGTAGAATTAGATATAGTACTAGAGAAGATGCAGAGTATATCTAATTCTAATAATTAAGGTTGATGTTAAGATTTATTGATAATCAAGGTTAAGGCTAAGACTCATTGATAATTAAGGCTGAGGTTGAGGCTAAGATTAAGTATTTTTTCGGGTATTTCCTTAACCTTAACCTAGCGAACAAAGTGAGCGAAACCTTAACCTTAGTAATGCGTTAGCATTACTACTCAACCTTAACCTTCGATAAACGGTAGTTTATCGACCAAGGAGAGTATTATGTATAAAAGCTTTGAAGAAATGCCGGTATGGCAAAAGGCCTTTGATTTAGCTGATAAGATATATGATTTCACAGAGGAATTTCCAAAAGCTGAAATGTATTCTCTGTGCGACCAATTAAAGCGGTCTGCAGTATCTGTTAGTGCCAATGTAGCAGAATCTTTTGGCAGACAGCATACTTCTGATAAAATTAATTTTTATTAGTTTGCTAGGGGTTCATTAACCGAAACTAAAAGTCATTTGCTTTTTGCCCTAAAAAGAGGTTTTATAACAGATGAACAATATAATACTGATCAACAAATAATTGAAGCTATTTACAGAGATATAAACAGTATTATAAAATCCCTAAAAACTAAGTCAAAATCATTGTGACTTTCGAATTACTTCCTAATATAATATAGCGAAATCACTACCAGTTATTAATACTAGGTACTAATTAAAAAAGCGGTTAAATATAGGCATAATTAGACAAGCACTACCATAGAGATAAATAAGCTTCTTAATTATAAATTTTACACTGGATTTTTAATTAACCTAGTGAAACGAAGTGAGCGAAACCTTAGCCTTAACCTTAAAAAGTTCCTACCCAAGAAGGTATTCTATAGCGGGAACTTTTTACACGACATACAAGCATTACCATAGACATTAATAAAAATATTGTTTATTATTCTATTTAATTCATTAATATTGTTTTTAATTTACTTTAGTTCTTGCTACTAAGGCTTAACCTAAAAAACTTAACCTTAACCTAGTGAGCTAAAGCGAACGAAACCTCAATTTTTATGTAGTTTTACTCAACCTAGCGAAACGAAGTGAGCGAAACCTTAGCCTTAACCTTAAAAAGTTCCTGCCCGAGAAGTTATCCTATAACGGGAACTTTTTACCGAAAGTGAGCGTCTATATATGCAAAGAAACCGAATCTACATATTAGGCTCTTTAATAGACAAAGTAAACACAAAACAAGCACTAGAGCGAATAAACGATTTCATACAAGAAGCCACCCCCCACCATATAATCACAGCAAATGCTGAAATTATATTTCATGGGCGCCAGGACAAAAAGCTGAGCCGCACCTTAAATAAAGCCCATTTGGTTACAGCCGATGGAGCGGGTGTAGTATGGGCAACCCGTTATCTTAATGACCCTGTTACTGAAAGGGTTACGGGTATCGATCTATTACATGCTATCTGCAATCAGGCACAGCAAAAAAACTGGAAGCTTTATTTCCTAGGGGCTGCCCCGGGGGTAGCCGGAAAAGCGGTTCTAAAAGTATTGGAATTATACCCCAATTGCCATATAGTTGGCTATGAAAATGGATTTTTTTCACAAGAGGAGGAGTCCAAGGTCATAGCGAATATAAATAGTATAAAGCCAGATATTCTTTTCGTAGCCATGGGTGCCCCCAAGCAGGAATTTTGGATTAGAGAGCACCTGCAGGAACTAAATGTTCCCGTTTGCATAGGAGTAGGAGGCAGCTTCGACGTCCTCGCCGGCAATGCCCAGCGAGCCCCGGAGTGGATGCAGAAAAAGAACCTAGAATGGCTCTTCCGCCTCTACAAAGAACCCAAACGCTGGCGCCGCATGCTATCCCTCCCCCGCTTCGTCCTAGCAGTTGTAGGACAAAAGGTGAAAGGGAACCCCAAAGGGGATAATTAAGGTTGAGGCTAAGGTTAAGCAAGATTTTTTTAAAGATTTTTCTCAACCTCAACCTAGCGAACTATGTGAGTGAAACCTTAACCTTAGTAATGCGTTAGCATTGCTACTCAACCTTAACCTAGCGAAATGAAATGTAGCGAAACCTTAACCTTCAGAAAAAAATATTTTTTTTCTGACTGAAAGAAGGATTTCAAATAAACGCATAGAATATTATCATAGCCATATTCATCACCAATTCCGAATTTTCCAGTATCATACTATTGACGGCTAAAGCTTGTATGTTATAATTACAATGTAGACTGGGGTACCTTGCCTCTATTGGATAAAAGTGCCAACATACATAAAGTTACAGGTTGTCGGCAAAAACAAAAAATTCCACATAAAAAGCAGGAAAAAGGTACAAGCACATAGAAGTTTATTTATCCAAAGAAAAAAGCTTGTCGTTGCACTAAAAGCTTGTCATTGAAGCTTGTCATTGCGAGGAGCAACAGCGACAAAGCAATCTCGATTTTAAGGTTAAGGTGAAAAAGTATGGATACTGAAAAGTTTCAAGAATTAGTACTGCAACAACTCCAAGTTTTAACTGAAGGTCAGGTAAAACTTGAAAATGGTCAGGAAAAACTTGAATTAGGCCAACAACGCTTAGAAGGCAGATTAACTAATGTTGAAACTGGCCAAGACCGACTAGAAAGCAGATTAACCAACGTTGAAAATGGCCAACAACGGTTAGAAAATAGATTAACTAATGTTGAAACTGGTCAAGACCGACTAGAAAGCAGATTAACCAATGTCGAAAATGGTCAGCAACGGTTAGAAGGTAAAGTTGCTACTCTTGAATCAGGCCAACAAAGATTAGAAAGCAGGTTCGTAAATCTTGAAGCTGGTCAAGAACGGCTGGAAGGTAGAGTAATAAATCTCGAAAGTGGTCAACAAGACCTAAAGGCAAACATCACAAGTCTTGAAAAAGGCCAAAAAGAGCTTGAAGTAGGTCAACAAAGTATGAGTGGTAGTATGGTCAGTCTCTTAAAAGGACAACAAGAGATCAAAAGTCAATTAAAGTTCATCTGGGAAGACATCAAGAAACTTGATAATAGATTGAGCAAACAAGAAGAAGAAACCGCTTACCTAAAGCGTCTAAAATAGATTTTCGCGGTTTGTCATTGCGAGGAGCGATAGCGACAAAGCAATCTCAGCTTTTAAGGTTTTTCTGTAGAACTGTAGCATTGTAGAACTGTAGGTGCTGCAGAAAAATTAAGAAATTAATTTTTCTGCATAAAAAAATGCAGAAATTAAATTAAAGTGACCCCTTAGTTTCCCCCGAGAAAGCCCTTCCAGGGCCCTGGACACTGAGCACCGGTCACAGACCCCGAAGCATAGCTTCGAGGTACAAAAACGTCATTTTTAGGTTAATTGCAATACTAATTTTATGGAAGGGGGGATTGGGCCACATAGCCTAGTCAAGAAGAGTTACATAAATAACTCGAGAAGACATTTTTTCGCGGGGGATTTAAACACAAGCATAGGTGGGCAACCACCCTATGTCGACCCGACCCTAAGCTGCAGAAATAAACTCTGTGGCAAGAAACTTGGGTGAAAGCCCACACACATTTTAAGGAGGGAATTAATCTTGAAAAACAGAAAATTATTTGCCATCTTAACGCTTGTTGCGTTTATGATGACATTACTTCCAATGGCGGCATTTGCAGCACCAGCAGGTAATATTTATGCATCTACATTTACAACTGATAAAGAGTCCGCGGCTGTAAGTGACAATACTGGTGGAGTGAAGTTAATTGTTAACTCAGCAAATAGCGTTGCTGGTACTGTGTATGCTTTAGGTAGCCAAAACGTTATCTTGGTTACAAATCGTGTTGGAACAACAGATAATATTGAAGTATGGAGTGGTACAGCAAAAGGTACTGTAGTAACTGCAGGAACTGAATTCCAAACTGCGGGTGCCGGTGCTAACGAAGGTCTTCTTGAAGCAAGACTTTATACTGCAATACCTGGGACTGTTAAGGTAGTTGCTGCTTTGCGTGATACAGCTTTTGGTACTGTTGCAGCTCAAGCAACAGCTTTGCAAAACTACTTAAATGGTAGCGATGCTAATACAGCTTCTGCATTAGGCGTTATTGCTCAAAAAACTGTTACATTTACTAGTGCAACGACTGGTAACGTAGTCTTAAGTGTAGACCCAGGATCTACAACTGCAAATGGTTTAGCACAAAAAACAATCGTTGCAACTGTTAGATCTGGATCTGGAGTTGGTCTAGGTAGCCCTGTTGTTGGTGAAGAAGTTACATTTACTGTAAACAAAACAGGCTTAGACTTTGATAAGGTAACTTATGTAACTGATTCTCTTGGTAGAGCAACTGCAAAGATTAGTTCCACAAAGTCTGGTACTTATGAAGTAACAGCTCAGGCAGGTGGAGAAGTTTCTACTCCTGTAAACTATGTGTTTGCAGCTGATGCAACTCCATACAATTTAACAATTGTTAAACAACCATCTGATGTATTGGCTACAGGTGCTGTTGCAACTAACGTAATTAAGCTTAAAGTTACTGATCTTAACGGTAACAGAAGATCTGTTCACGGCGAAGTCACAACTGTTAAAGTAGAATCTAGTCCAGCCGATTCCAGTGCTGCTGATCCTGCTACTAACGGTTTAGATGCTGAAAATAATTTGCAATACAATTTCAGACCTGATAAAGAAGGTTCTTATGTATTAAGATTTGCTTTAGCAAATGGCAAATTTGTAGATGTTCCAGTTGAAGCTGCTAAACAAGGCAAAGTAGCATCTTTAACAATCAAGTATGATGAAAAATCCATAACAATTCCTAGTGCAGCTCCTGGTGCATGGAGTACTGCTCCAACTGTTAAACAACTTGATGCCGCTAGTGTATCCAGAACTGCTGCTGGTTCACTTCAGTTTTCCTCTAGCAACCCATCAATATTAGAGGTTAACTCTGGTAATGGTCAGGTAAGAGTTGTAACTGCTGACTCTAAAGATGCTCAAGTTGTAACAATTACTGTAGTTGATACTACTAATAATCTTGTTGCAAGTACAGAAATGCCAGTAGTTGGCGCACCAGTTGCCATAGAAGTAACAGGTGACGGTGTTGCTGAAACTAACGCAAAAGCTAACTTTGATGTAAGATTTATTGATAAAAATGGTAATACTGTTGCTCTTGGTGCAAACCCAACACTTTATGCGCACACAGTAGTATCTAAGCCAGCTGGTGCTGGTATTGATGTAAGCTATGCTGGTACAAAAGATGCTGACTTCAATGAAACTGGTAAATCTTCTGTAAGTATTACTTCGACTAAAGCTGGTGTGGTTGAAGTATTATTAAGAATTACTGCTGGTGGTCAAGTATATGTTGGTACTGCAAAAGTAAATGTTGGTGTTCCTGCTTCTGAGAAACCATCTTATGGTGCTAAGAATGTAACTATGTTCATTGGTTCCGCAGGTTTTGTTAAAGATGGTAGTGCAATGACTATGGATCAATCTCCATTCATCCAAGACGGACGTACTTTCGTACCTGTTCGTATGGTTGGTGAAGCTCTTGGTGCAGAAGTTGAGTTTGATGCAGCTACTCAAGTTATTACATTAACTAGAGCTGACATGACTATTACTATGACTGTTGGTTCCAATGTATTAACTAAGTCCGACGGAACTACTGTTGTAGCTGATGTTGCTCCATTCATCGTTGCAGAAACTGGACGTACTGTAATTCCTTTCCGTGCAATCGCTGAAGCTTTCGGCGCTACTGTAGAAGCTGTATTCGCTGCTGATGGTACAGTAAATGCAGTAACTTTTGCTCAATAGTTTAAAATAATGATGAAAGGGAGGACTTAAGTCCTCCCTTTTTTTGTTGACATAATAAGATATAAATTATAAAATACTACTAGACTGACTCAGTGGTCGGAAAAGGAGAAATGGAAATATATGATTACAAGAACACATAAAATAAAGGTTTTTATTTTCACCATTATATTTACATTAATGTTTACAACCCCTTTGTTTGCGGAATCTATCAACACAATTGATCTTGAAACTGCAAAGGAATTGGCAATTGAAAAGAGTAGAACATTCCAAAGAATTGAATTAGCAACTAACAAGGCAAAAGTTTATTCGAATCAAGCTGATAAAGCATATAAGGATGTTTTGTATAACTCGTATAATATCTTGCTTTATGAATATATGATTTTAAAAGATATCTCTAGTAGTGGTGACAGTTCAGTGAATGGGCGTATTGCGCAACTAGAAGCACAAATGAATGTTTTAAAAGGAACAGATACTTCTAACTCGGTTGCTAATTTAAACGATAGTGCTAGAGATGCTGAAAACGCATATAATGATGCAGTTGTTGCAAAAAATGAGTTTGAAATGCAATTAAAGTATAATATTGAGCAATTATATACGAATATAATTGCTCAAATTAATAATCTTAGTCTATTGCAAAAAAACTATACATTAAAAAATACTCAACTTCATATTGCGCGATTAAAGAGAGACTTGGGAATGGTTACAAATAGTGATATTGATACAATCGCGGTAGAAGTTTCAGATCTAAATACCCAAAATAAGGATTTAAAAACAACAATAAATATATTGAAAATACAATTAAACAGTATGTTAGGACGCGGATATACTGAGCCCTTAAATTTAGTACCTTTTGAAATTAAAGTAGATGGCTTAGTTATAAGCTTTAATGAGTTGCATAGTAAGTTAAACCAAAACTATAATAAAATTCAACAGATAGAACGGGATATTAAAAATAAAAAAGATGATTTATACGATGAGAATATTAAAGATGATGATAATAAAAGGGATATAGTTAAGTTGGAAATTAAAGAAAAAGAGCTTTCATTGTTAGATGAGAAGATGACATTGGAAACTACAACACATGACCTTCTAAATAAATATACTTCAAAACTGAAAACATATCAATTAACTGACATTACCTATAATACAGCAAAACAAAGTTATGAATGGGATAAAAAGAAATATGAATTAGGTCTAATTTCAAAGTTACAATTAGATGGCGCTGAGTTAGCCTATATTGAAGCACAGAATAAGAGGTCATTAGCTGGTTATAATTTCTCCATAGTTAAACACGAATTAGCACTTGCGGAAAAGGGTATATTAATTAATAGTATTTAAAAAGATTGATAAATTGGGAATGTAAATAATTTTGTGTAAATGGTTTTTTTACTTTTGAATTGGTCATACTAAAAAATAGCTTTTCTCACTAGAGGGATAGGGCATATTCCGTTTTTTAATGTATTCCGATTATTTTTCAAACCATGCTGGGAACGCAAGACAACTCATTACGCTCCCAGCGATATATCGGGATATTGTTTTAGCCCAATCCAAGAAGACGCTTGACCATTTCTTCGTTGCCGTCCCATGTAGCTTCTTCAACTTCCGGACTAACTGAGCCGGTTACAGCCGATGCACTCTCAATGGCTTTGCGCTTCATCTCATTATCTGCGCGAGCATAGATCAATGTCGTCATCGGATCATTATGACCCAGAAACTGAGCTAGCAATTCTAGTGGCATTCCTGCCTGATACAGAAGCATGGCACGCGTTTTTCTGACCAAGTGTGGGTGAACACAATCAGGGACTTCTGAGCACTCAGCTTTTGCAGAATCTCCATATTTGCTGACAAATCTGGCCACGTTGTCATCAGACATCTGCCCCTTACTGCCATGCCGAATCGTATAGAACATGGGATCAAATCCGTCTTTTTGGGGATGGAATGTTTTCGCGTATCTGTGAAAATGCTGAATTGTATCATCGCTAATCGGGACACTTCTCGGTTTATTCCCTTTCCCTAACAAATAGACAACTTTTCCTACCGGATCAAAATCGCAAAAACGCATGGATAGCATTTCGCAGTCACGGGCAGCTGAGTCATACATTAACACCAAAAAGAATAAATCGCGAATACCAATTTTCTTGGATGGGTCAGGTTGGCGAAGAACAGCGGTTATTGCATCCTTGGACATATACTCCAGCATGAAGGATTTGTTCACATCTTTTTGCATCGGGATACCCCGCAGGTCTTCCAGATAAAAAACAAGTGTTGGTTCGATGCTGGCTACATAACGAAAAAATGAGCGGATGCGTGCTAGTCGGTGATTTCGTGTAGACGGAGTCCATCCTTTTGTCTGCTGCATTTTATCCAGAAAATTCATCACGTTCTCGCGGGAAAGATCCGCAAAGGTGAAGTTCTCAACACGCTTACCGGTTGCGCAACAGACGAAGGAAAGCAGCATATTCCACACCTGCTGCGTGGCTAGGATCGTATGCGAACTGCGCCGAGCCTGTTTAGGTAGGAAAATGGTAAAAAACTCTCGCAGATGTGAGAACAGGTTATCTTTAGTCTTCTTCAAAATCATAAACCTCCGGTATGATACCGTCTGAGCGAGTGAAGTCCATAAGCGCTAACCGCTCTGGCAGTAAATGAATGTAGTAGTATGTGGCAGAAAAGCTTTCGTGCCCCATATAGGTACTGAGGTATGGGATCATAGCGTCCAGATCCCTTCCCTCTTCAATCCAGCGCATTAGTATTTGTGTAGCGAAATTGTGTCGGAGAGCATAGGGAGTACAGGAACCACGGCTGTTTTCATTCCCGCTTATCTCCCAGCACATACGGAAAGCATTGCAGAGCCAATCGGTTGTGTAGGCACTTCCCGATTGAGCTTGAAAGAAATATGTTCTGTGGGGGATCATTTTTTTCGCTATTCGGCTGTACCTCTTGCACATCTCCATAACTTCTGCGTTAGCAGGCAGGCACCGATCCTTGTGGCGCTTTCCATCGGCGATATAAATGGTATTATCGGTGAAGTTGAAATCTACACACCGCAGACACCGGACCTCTTGTGGACGCATTCCGCAGGCATACTGTAAACGGAAAATGACCCGCACCGTAAACTCTTGTAGAACGTTTTTCCTACTGCTAGAGTAGCAATCCGTCGCCTCAAAAAAGTTCGCTAGTTCAACATGATTCATGATGATAGGTTGTTTGGCCTTTGGCATAGGAAAGAAAGACGGTGGCATGACATACGCTTCTTCGCCTGCCAGGATGATATACCGAGCGAATCCTCGAAGTGCACTTGCTCTATTAAAGCCACCTTTGCCATTGCCTTTGGCATTATTACACCAAGCGAACGCAATTTTTTTCGTAAGAATGGTTTCTTTCGGGAAATAATTCATACAAAACCGATCAAAGTTCGCAAGGATACTATTGTAATCTTTCACTGAATGCCCCATTGCGGCTCTATGTTCCAGCATTTCTTGGATCTGCCTGGCAAATTCGCTTCTAAATTCATATGTCATAACAGACCAACTTTCTTGGTTCTGAACATGGAAATGTCCAGACAGCATACGCGGAGACCTTCTATGTCTAAGGCAACATAACGTTTGGCAGAGTCCGGATTTGCATGCCCAAGCATCTCACCAACGGATCGAATAGGAACTCCTGCCCGAACAAGTCTTGTCCCAAAAGTTCTCCTTAATGCGTGAAATGACTTGCCATCCCAAGCTTCATGAGGAATACCTGCTTCGCAAAGAGATCTGACCATTATGTCCTTGCCTGTGTAATCACTTAACCTGTCATGAGGTCTTCTATGACGTACAAATATGTATGGAGAATCCGTTTCGGGGCGACCGTTCAGAATATAGTCTGCTATAGCGTTGCCTACTCTCGGCGATAATTCCGTTTGAATACCCACAACGGTTTTGCCTTGGACTACATTGATCACCTTGCGATTCCAGTCAATGTCTGATCTCTTTAGGTCTAAAATGTCTACGCCTCGAAGCCCTGTCCAAAGCGCGATCATTAGGATAGCATAATCTCGTTTCCCGATAGGAGTAGTTATGTCCACACTATCAAGAATGGCTTCCGTCTCTTTGTCGGAAAAGCAAGGTAGCAATTTTCGATGTCTGGGTGCCGGGTTGATAAGGGTCCATTCAGCGTTGATAAATGCAAGTCCGGTATCAGCTAGGTATGAAAGGAATCTTCTTGTTGCACCCGTGAGCATTGATATGCTGGCTTTATGGTTTGGAGCTACGTTCGCAATAAAATCCTTTACATTCTCGGACGTTAGTTTGTTGAAATTCTGCATGCTATTTTGCTCAATGAAAACAAGAAACTGCCGTATTATGCATATGTGCCTCCGGATAGTCCTGAGTGCTAAAGTCTTTGAGATGTGGGTGCTGTAGTCAGCGAGAATTTCTTCAAAGTAATCGCACAACTTTCTCTGTTTGTAATTCTTGTGCTCCCATACAAGCTCCCTGCCTTGCATGCAGTCTGCCAGTAATGCAGCCGCTCTCCTTCGGTGTATAATAGTAGATCTGCTAAACTCACCGTTCTTTGCCTTTGACATCTGTTCCTCTGCATAGGCCTGCATTTCGTCATCAGAAAAGCTCTCAATGCAGTTGGCTTCGCAGTAAGGAACAATGCTACTCCGCAGATAAATCTTATACTGCTTAATGCTACTATTACTGAGAGGGATATTTCGGAGAAATGCCAAAACACACTCGATTGCTTCCATAATCTTTTGCATAGAAAAACCTCCATAAATAGATTCGTCTTGGTTGACCGCCAGACGTCTCTATTATGGAGGAATAAACAAAATAGTAGAATATAATATTCCGATTCTTTTAATCGAAAGGATAGTGACTGTGTTGCATCTCCCAATTACAAAACATGGTTTGAAAAATCATCGGAATACATCAAAAAACGGAATATGCCCTAAAATTCCGATATCGTAATATTAGGGCCATGCTGGAGAGCAACCTGAGCATCTAGTGAGGTTTTGCCGAGGATAATGGGTGATAATATTGCTCATTATCTTTTTATTTTATCCATTATCCTTGGGAAACATAAGCGATAAACTCCGGGGGTTTCGGGGGCAGAGCCCCCGTCTATATTACTAGCTCCATTGGCATTCTTTCTTCAAAGTGCAATACAAGCTGAGATATACAGTTGTGCCAATTCCTTACCGGTTTGTGCCATTTCTTACTGGCTTCCATGGTAGCAAGATAAATGATTTTTCTTAAAGATTCATCGGAAGGAAATGCATTTTTTGTTTTGGTTACTTTTCTAAGTGTCGATTTTCAAATTAAACCAGAAAAATTTCGCAGATTAAAATAGATGGAATTGCATGGTACAAAGCTAAAATTGCAAATTGTAATGGATTATCCTGAGGGAATTTTCAGAATCAGGTAGAGAATTAAGCCAGCAATACCATTTTGATGATATACCCGCGAAAAAAGGCCGCCAGATAGCCGCCTTTAACGAGGTGCTAATATCCCAATTGTTCAGCCATAGCATTTAAGGCTGTAGCAACAGTAATACCGTCAACCTTTCCTAGCGAACGGCATAACTGCTCTGAATTCCAAAACAGATCTCTCGGATTAACGAGGTGACAACCGACTCCGAAATCCGGCATACAAGCGAATGCGCCATGGGTGGTTTTTCCGAACAACACCAAGATTCCAGATCTGCTTTCAATTCTAAACTCACAATGTGTACCATAGTTTTTAAACACCGTGATTGTGCCCGCCCACTTCTCATATCCGCTTTTTCGTTTGTTGATACATTCAAATACCATAATTCCGCCCTCCTAAAAACCAGTCTCAATATTGGCTTGGTAGACAGCTTCTTCATCAACCATTTGAATTCTCCTAGCGGTGCAATACATTAAGCTAGCTACAGCAATATTGTTAATATTTCGTAAGAATCCGCCTGAAATCGTGTGTATTGCCGTAAGTGCAGCAGGGGTGAAAACTTCATTATCGCACCCAGCAATTTTCATTCTGTTTACACAATAATCCGCAGTTTCTTCTGACGTGAGGCCTTGCATAGAATATCTCATAGATATCCTCTGACGCAGTGGATGGCAGGTGTTCAGAGCAAGTTTGTTTCGGATTTGTGGTTGTCCCGCAAGAATTAATACAAAAGGATTCGCAGAATCAAGCTTGAAATTGAATAAAAGCCTAATATCATCCAAGATGGATGTTGAGGCCATATGAACTTCGTCGACGATAATTACCGGAGTGATTCGCTGCTCATAGTACAACGTATTTATGCAATTCTGTATTTGATGGAAAAGACCAATTTTTTTATGGGTCGGAGTCTCACCTAAAAGACTTGCCAAGGCCTGATAAAATTCTTTAACAGTAAGTGTCGTAAGTGGTAGGTAGCAAGGCTTGTAGAGAGAACGATTGAGATTTTCAGTAAGTTTTCGAAGACTAGTAGACTTGCCTGAACCTGGTTCTCCAACGACAAGGCAAATCCCCCTAGAATCAAGCATGTATTTAAGTCTTGATTCTAGTTCTTTCGTATCCCGCGTTGCAAAGAGCTTGTCGGTGGGGATTTCCTTATCAAAAGGATTGAATTTTATCCCGAAATGCTGTTTGAACATTATCTCTCACCTCCAACAATATCGCTGTAGGAGATGGAATTTTTAATTGAATCCTCAACAAAAGCAGTAGATGCATCATCCTTAGCAAGGATTGCATTTTTCTTCTTGTTCCATTTGGACTTTCTTGCAGCATGAGCATTATCATGGAAGCGAACGACTTTAGCTTCTCCCAATCGCTTTCCATCTTCGTAGATAGGAAGGGCTTTTGTCGCATCACCTAACCACTCAGGCTCATAGCGAAGTTCAACTCTTTTCCCACAGAATTTGAAGTCCGTTTCATAGAGGATATTTTCGATTTGAGTGGTTGCGTCTGGCTGAATCTTTCGCATAATCCTTAGATGGAAGCTTTCGGTGGTTCTCTCAATATCGGTAACCAGCTTAAGCTTAGAGATTTGCGACATTAACACATCGTGAGGAGACAACCCGTTTAATCCACTATGAGCCTTTCGCTTGTAATCCACCTCTAACCATTTAAAGAACCGTTGATTAAGGTCATCTAAGTCTTTAATTGTACTTGGATCAAGGGCACTTAAAAACCTCGTCCTCACCGTTCCGAATATACGTTCGACCTTGCC
>Ga0209643_1001274_pt1 | contig 25507 bp, 24 predicted proteins | sample AutmiccBRH37_all_FD_187383 | JGI IMG/M metagenome (GOLD analysis project Ga0209643, IMG submission 187383) | Deep subsurface microbial communities from Mt. Terri, Switzerland - Autotrophic microbial communities BRH/37_all (SPAdes) (version 2) | ecosystem: Environmental > Aquatic > Deep... | reverse complement strand
GCACTTATCTTGGCAATTCTTTCCACAGGTACGGTTGTGGGGCAGGCGGATCCTTTTTCGGAAATCAGGGAAAAAATGGCCGGAATATCTGAAGATGAAAAGGAGATTCTGCAAAATCTGTTTACCCTTGCTCAGGAAATTGAATTGATGGAGTCTGAGGAAAAGAAATTTGCCCGGGAAATAGAAGTAATAAACCGCGAGATCAAAGATTTGGAGGCTGCTATAGCAGAGAGCGGACTTGCCTATGCAAAAAAGCAGGAGAGTCTCAAGCAGGTTCTCAGAAGCTATCAGAGGATGGGGCCGGGGTCCTTCATAGAAATAATACTGAATTCGGATAGTCTCAGTACTTTCCTTCAAAGAATAAACACCCTCAGGGATCTTACGCGTAATACCGGTGAACTTTTGGAGCAATTGGAGACAAGTGGCGAGAGATTAGCTGCAGAGAAGGTGAAGCTGTCTGAAAAACTCGTTTTGGCAGAAGAAAAACAGAAACAGTCAAGAGAAGCACTGACAAAAAAAATGGAACTGAAGGCGGAAAAGGAAGAGTATCTTGCATCCCTTAAGGGGGAAAGTGAGTATTATCAAGCATATCTTGCCGGTATAGAGCAGGTGTGGGGTGAACTCAGGCCTTTGTTTTCAGAGGTTGTAAGGGATTTTTCCCGCATAATTGAAGAAGGGAATTTACCCGTTGATGCTTTGAAAATCAGTTTTTCCTTTTTTGAGTTAAGGGGAGCTATAGAAGATAGGACCATTAATAAAGTAGTTTCAGAGCAAAGCAGTCTTCCAAAGATTGTGTTTGCTTTTCACTCTGACAGAGTTGAAATAAGCTTGCCTGAAAAATATCTTGTTCTGTCAGGAACATTTGCTGTTATGGACGGACACGCTCTTGAATTTCAAGCTCAGGAAGGCAGCTTTTATGGAATGCCCCTTGCGCCCGGGTCTATAGCAGAATTGCTGAGTGAAGGTGAAATAGTGCTGGATATTGAGCCGCTGCTGGCCGGAAATGTCATACATGATTTAAAGCTTAAGGATGGTTATCTGGAATTGATACATAAGCTGAGTTTATTCTAGTGCAATATATATATGCCTCGTAAAGTAATTTATTGCTGGGGTATGCGAGGCACAAATGTTAATAAGCACTATTTGGAGGGGAAACAATGATTGAAGCAAAGGGTGTATGTTTGAAGTATCCGGAAGGTACAATGGCTCTTCAAAATATCAATCTGCAGATTGAACATGGTGAATTGGTGTATATAACCGGTCCCAGCGGATCGGGGAAAACCAGCCTCTTAAAGCTTTTCATGGGAGTTGAGCATCCTACGGCAGGTACGTTAAGGGTTTTGGGACAGCCTATAATGAAAGGACAAGCCATGGAAATCAGGAGATTGCGGAAATTGATCGGGCCGGTTTTTCAGGAATTCAGACTGATAAAAGGAAGAACCGCATTGGAAAATGTAATGCTGGGCATGCGGTTTTTAGATGTTTCTCACCGTTCTATAAGGAAAGATGCTCATAATGCACTGGTAAAGGTGGGGCTGGAGCAAAAAGTACTTTCATTGGTAGAGCACCTGTCATGGGGGGAGTGCCAAAGGGTGGCAATAGCCCGGGCGGTAGCGAGGAAACCCGCATTGATCATAGCAGATGAGCCTACAGGGAATTTGGATAAGGACAATGCAATGAATATTTTAGCACTGCTGAACTCCTTCAAGGACAATAAAACAACAGTAATAATAACCACCCATGCAACCCATTTGATTGAAGGTGAAAAAGCAGCCGGACATATCAGCATGGATAAGGGTAATATGAGCTGGGAAAGGTTGGGATGAGCTTAGATGAAGAATATCTTATATAATACCGGTTACTTTCTCAGGGAAGTAAAAACAATAATCCGGATAAATCTATTGTCCAACGTTTTTTCGCTTTTAAGCACCGGACTCATTTTCTTTATTCTTGCCATGGTAATTTCAGGCTGGTGGGTGAGCAGTCAAGTAATTGAGACCATACAGGGAGAGGCTGAAGTGAATGTATATTTCAAGGAAGGCCTTGATAAGGCCGGATCAATAAAGCTTGTTGAGGGGATCAAAGGTATTGCAGGAGTGCGGGAGGCAAGACTGGTTGATGAGGCTGAGGCCTACAGCAGGATGGAGGAAATTCTGGGGAAGGAAGCTCATGTCCTTGCATATTTCGATGATAATCCTTTTAGTCCATTTATTGAAGTGAAAATCCAGATAGATGAAATCGGTGCTATTCTGAAAGAATTAGAGTTTATGACCGGTATTGAGCATGTGAGAGATAACAGAGAGGTGCTGGAGCGTCTTCGCAGCATTGCAGGAGTGCTGAGAGTATTAGGGTATCTGGTAGTAACTGCAGTGGGAATATCCACAATGGTTATAATATCTCATATTATAAGAATGGGGATATATGACAACAGGGAGCAGATAAATACCCTGAGGCTGATGGGGGCACCGGAAGCCTTCATCGGGTTTCCCTTTATGCTGGAAGGACTGCTTCTGACACTGGGAGGTGGTGCAATCGCAGCTGCGATGTCGGTATTCTCACTGAAATATTTATATGCTCAGATGGCAGGACCGCTTCCTTTCATTCCGCTTACACCACTTGGGACCATGACATCACAGCTGGTTATTCTGGTCATGTCCATAAGTGCGGCACTGGGGATTGCCGGCGGTTTTTTCGGGCTGTCATCGGCAAAAAGCAGCTAGTGTGACAACTATTTAGTAATGCAAAAAACTGCAACGCCTTACCTATGTCATTCTGAGCTTGCGAAGAATCTTTTACTTCAGAGATTTTTCCGTAACAAATACTTGAAGGCATTCCTTTAGGGTCTAAGATCCTTCACTACGTTCAGGATGACATTTGTGTTACTTTGTAGTTGTCACACTAGAGAGTATAACTTCTTTAGTTTTGCAGGTATAATACTCAGACTTGAAAAGGTGAGAATTCCGTGTTAGAATGATAGTAAATTAATAATTTTTGTACTAGGGGGGCTGGAAAGGCCAGCTGAGATAGAGAACCGACAAAGTCTCTGACCCTTTTACCTGATCTGGATAATACCAGCGTAGGGAAGTAACATGTTTATGAAGATATATAAGCATAAATCCTTATAAGTGGGTTTATGCTTTTTCTTATGGCCCCTTCTAGTACAAAAGTAATAGGAGGGGTATTTTTATGCAAACCAAAAAACTTACATTTTCAGCATTGCTTGTAGCGATAGGTGTAATGGCAGGCAATATAATCTATATACCTGTCGGAGCAGCCAAATGCTTTCCGGTGCAGCATACAATCAATGTCATATCGGGGGTGCTGCTAGGACCATGGTATGCTGTAGCAAATGCTTTTCTGGTTTCCTTGCTGCGGAACATGCTGGGTACAGGTTCGCCCTTGGCTTTTCCGGGGAGCATGATAGGAGCTTTTTTAGCAGGGGCCCTGTATCTTAAGCTCGGCAAGAAATCATGGGCAGTGCTGGGGGAGATATTTGGAACAGGCATATTGGGCGGCTTATTGGCATTCCCGATAGCGAAGCTCATATTAGGAAAGGATGTTGCGGCTTTCTACTTTGTAATACCTTTTCTGATCAGTACTATAGGGGGCAGCATAATTGGGTATTCCATTCTAAAGGTCATGGAAAGAAATAATGTATTAAAGAAGTTAAATGCTTAAGGGGGATGGTAATATGAAAAATGTTTTGACCATAGCAGGCTCGGACAGCAGCGGTGGTGCAGGAATACAAGCCGACTTGAAAACCTTTTCTGCTCATGGTGTCTATGGCATGAGTGTGATAACTGCGGTTACCGCCCAAAACACGCAAGGTGTCTTTGGGGTGCAGGACATATCGGCTGAATTGATCAGCAAACAGATAAAAGCAATATTTGAGGATATAAGAGTAGACAGCTTGAAAATAGGCATGGCATCTCAAATAAGCACAATTAATGCAATTGGTGAAGGGCTCCAATATTACAAGCCTTCGAATATTGTTTTAGATCCGGTTATGATATCAAAAAGCGGATATCAGCTCTTACAGCAGTCGGCAATTGAAGCATTGATCGGTATATTGCTTCCTTTAGCAAGGGTAGTTACCCCAAATATCCCTGAGGCTGAAGTTATTACAGGTATAAAGATCGGAAGTATTGCGGAAATGGAAAAGGCTGCGGGGATGATTTTCAAAATGGGGTCCGGGAATGTATTGGTTAAGGGCGGCCACCTGGAGGATGAGGCAATAGACATACTGTTTGACGGTAATAGATTCACCTATTTGAAAAGCAGGAGAATTGATACAAAAAACACCCATGGGACGGGTTGTACCTTGTCCGCCGCCATTGCCTCCAACCTGGCAATAGGGGATTCCGTTGAGGAAGCTGTGACAAAAGCAAAGGAGTATATTACTGTTGCAATAGAGAATTCCTTATCCATAGGCAAAGGGGCAGGGCCTACAGATCATTTTTATACCTTGTACAAGAAGGCAGGTGTATCATATGAATAAAGGCGGCAATAACATTTCACTCCTAAGCTTTTTCGCTTTATGGTTCGGGGCATCTGTTTCAATAGCTGAGATACTTACCGGAGGACTGCTTGCACCTCTTGGCTTCAGGAACGGCCTGACAGCAATAATAATCGGGCACTTAATCGGAACAGCAATTTTAGTACTGGGCGGGATAATCGGTACTGAAGAAAGGCTCCCTTCCATAATGTCAACCGGCATATCCTTTGGTACATACGGTGCTTACTTGTTTTCAGTACTAAATGTGCTGCAGCTGATCGGATGGACTGCGGTTATGATTATATCCGGTGCAAGGTCAGTGAATGAAATATCAAAAGCATTGTGGTCCTTTGACTGTATTAATCTTTGGAGCATTATAACAGGAGGGCTTATCTGCTTATGGATCTTGTTCGGCAAGAATGGGTGGAAAAAGCTGAATCTGGTTGCTGCAGCTCTGCTTTTTCTGCTTACAATCCTGCTGAGTACTGTTGTTTTCAAGAATAGTGAGTTGTTTGCCAAAGGAGTTGAAGGTACAATGTCCTTTGGAACGGCTATAGAGCTTAACGTAATAATGCCTCTTTCATGGCTGCCCCTGATAGCTGATTATACAAGGTTCGCAAAAAGAAAAAGGGACGGTGTCATAGGAAGCTTTCTGGGTTATTTTTTAGGAAGTTCATGGATGTATACCATAGGCCTTGGCGCGGCAATTGTTGCAGGCAATCCTGACCCCGGCGCAATGATGCTGGCTGCCAATTTAGGGTTTACTGCCCTGGGAATAGTTATCCTGTCCACAGTAACTACAACATTTCTTGATGCATATTCGGCAGGGGTGACATTTTTGAATATATTCCCGAAGCTGAGTGAAAGAAAAGCCGCCTTAACTATGGGAATAATAGGAACATTGATTGCTATAGCTGCACCAATAGAGCAATATGAGAACTTTTTATATGCAATAGGTTCGGTTTTTGCACCACTTTTTGCAATACTGCTTACAGATTATTTTATTATAAAAAAGAACAGCAGGCTTCAGGAAGGGCTTCTGGTAAACTGGACAGCGGCGGCAGTCTGGATTATTGGTGTAATACTGTACTATCAATTTATAAAGCTTGACCTCGTACTGGGTGCAACAGTTCCTGTAATGGCAGCAACAGGTGTGATTTATACTCTTTCCTGGAGGTTGACTGAAAAATGGAAGCTATTAAAAAAGTAACTGTGCTCTTGAAAAAAATAAAAGAAAGCAGACCGGTAATACATCACATAACTAATTATGTGACTATGAATGATAGTGCAAACATTGTGTTGGCTGTTGGAGGTTCGCCGATTATGGCAAATGACATGGCCGAGGTCGAAGAAGTAGTGGCAATATCAAGAGCGTTGGTGCTCAATATAGGAACCCCCAACCATGATAATTTCCGGTCAATGCTTCTTGCAGGAAAAAAAGCCAACGAACTGGGTATTCCAATTGTATTTGACCCTGTTGGCGCGGGTGCTACGACTTTTAGAAAGGAAATATGCAGCAGGCTGCTGACAGATATCAAACCGGCGGTTATCAAAGGAAATATTTCCGAAATCATGCAGCTGGCCGGCTTGAATGGTTATTTCCACGGAATAGACTCCTATTTGGATATTGACAATGGAAAAGAGCTTGTCCGGGAGCTGGCCGGGAAGCTGAATTGCATTGTTGCGGCTACAGGCAGGAGGGATATGGTTTCTGACGGTGAAATAACCTTCATTATAAATAATGGACATGAGATGCTTTCAAGGATTACAGGGACAGGGTGTATGACTTCATCCCTGATCGGCGCATTCTGCAGTGTAACACAGGACTATCTGACGGGGGCTGCCGGCGGTATAATGGCGATGGGAATTTCAGGGCAGCTTGCTTTTGGCAGCTTACTTCCCAATGAGGGAGTAGGAACGTTCAAAGCAAGGCTTTTTGACAGTGTATGTAAGCTTAGTGAAGACACATTTATAAAGGAAGGTGAGGTAGATGTTGAATAAAGGGCAGATAAATTATTCATTATACCTGATAACCGACAGAAAGGTATTGAGGGGTAAGGAGCTGCTTGGCAGTATAGAGGCGGCTGTAAAGGGAGGAGTGACTTTAGTACAGCTGAGGGAAAAAAATATAAATTCACAGGATTACTACAATCTGGCTGTAAAAGTCAAGGAGATAGTTGATAAATACAATGTACCGCTTATTATTAATGACAGGGTTGATATAGCTTTGGCTGTCAATGCCCATGGGGTGCACCTGGGACCGGAGGATTTGCCGGTAGCTGCTGCGAGAGCTATTATGGGTCCTGATAAAATTATTGGAGCATCTGCCAACTGTGTTGAAGAAGCGCTTTCTTTCCGGAGACAGGGAGCGGATTATCTGGGAATAGGTGCTTTGTTCCCGACTGAAACGAAAAGCAACACCGAGCATGTAAGTCTTGAACAACTGAAAGCAATTAAAGAAGCTGTACATATGCCTGTGGTCGGAATTGGCGGGATAAATTCTGAAAATGCCCTTTCGGTTAAAGCTGCAGGGGTTGATGGGATAGCAGTGGCTTCTGCTGTTTTGGGCAGTGAGAATATATTTGAGGCAGCACAGTACTTGCGCAATATTGAGAAAAAGTAAATATTTCGGATTCATATAGAATCCTTCCTGTTTTATCAATTGGTATGAGCATTACCCTATTGTCACTTATTGGTTACTATTGTAGAATTAATATGATAGTTAATATTTGCTTGCTTCAAAAGCAATACTATTATAAAAGTTATGGAGGGATTCTAAATGATAGTTACAACAACTCCTTCGGTTGAAGGGAGAAAAATTATTGAATACAAAGGCATAGTTTTTGGTGAAGTAATATCAGGAGTAGATTTTATCAAGGACTTTGCAGCAGGTCTTACCAACTTTTTTGGCGGGAGATCGGGGTCATATGAGGGTGAGCTTATAGAAGCAAGGGAAAAAGCGATAGCTGAAATGATCAACCGTGCCAAAAGTGCCGGAGCCAGTGCTGTAGTCGGCGTAGACGTTGACTATGAAGTCCTTGGGCAGGCCAATAATATGCTTATGGTTACAGCCTCGGGTACTGCAGTGGTTGTGGAATAAGCTTGAGGAATACAAAGGAGGAAAGCAATATGGGCTTTAAAATGACTGACAAGGTTACCTGGGTGGGTAAAATCGACTGGGAGCTGCGCAGATTTCACGGGGATGAGTATTCGACCCACAGGGGTTCTTCTTACAACTCATATCTGATTAAGGATAAGAAAAACGTGCTTATCGATACAGTCTGGGCACCCTTTGCAAAGGAATATGTGGAAAACCTGAAGAAGGAAATAGATCTGAATAGAATTGACTATATAATAATCAATCATAGTGAAGTTGACCACAGTGGAGCATTGCCGCTGCTATTGGAGGAAATACCGAATACGCCTGTATACTGTACAGCTAATGGTGCTAAGCTGTTAAAGGCCCATTATCATGAGGATTGGAATTTTGTACAGGTTAAGACAGGAGATACTCTGGATATCGGCGGGAGCAAGCTTACATTTGTGGAAGCCAGGATGCTTCACTGGCCGGATACCATGTTTACTTACATGGAAGGAGAAAACATATTGTTCAGCAATGATGCTTTTGGACAGCATTACGCCTCAGAGCTGATGTATAATGACCTGGTGGACAAAGCTGAACTGTATCAGGAAGCAATAAAATACTATGCAAACATATTGACACCTTTTAGTTCCTTTGTTACCAGAAAAATAGAAGAAGTATTGAGCCTCAAGCTGCCGGTGGATATGATCGCTCCAAGCCATGGAATCATATGGCGGGATAACCCTGTTCAGATAGTTGAAAAATATATGGATTGGGCTAAGGATTATCAGGAAAATCAAATAACTATAGTTTATGACACCATGTGGAACGCCACAAGAAGAATGGCAGAAGCTATAGCTGAAGGAATCAGAGCTGTCGATAAGGATGCGTCAGTTAAGCTCTTTAATGCGGCGCATTCCGACAAAAACGATGTGATAACAGAAATATTCAAGTCCAAGGCGGTACTGTTTGGTTCTTCCACGGTAAACAAGAGTATAATGCATGCGGTGGGAGGAATGCTGGACATGATAAAAGGAATGGGCTTTAACAATAAAAAGGCGGCAGCCTTCGGCTCCTATGGATGGAGCGGAGAGTCAACAGCAATACTTAATGAAAGGCTGAATGCCGCAAAGTTTGAAGTGGTAAGCGACGGAATAAGAGAGCTGTGGAATCCGGATAATGAAGCAATGGAAAGATGCAGGCAGTTCGGAAGGGATTTTGCAGGCAAATTATAATACACAGTGAATGGTTAGAGTGCCGGAAACTAAGAATATCAGTAATGTTTCCGGCACTCTTTATCTTAATTCCAAGACTCCACCTTACAGTATTCACGATTTGGAACTTTTTTTGAAATGCTTCGTCAAAAAAGAGGTATACAAAATAATATCAAATTCGCCAATTAAGGGAGTTGAATGTCTAGCATGTTTAATAAGAAAGTTTTTTTAAAATCAGTTTCATTGAGTATGTCTGCCATTGTGCTTGTAAGTGCCGGATTACTGACGGGCTGCACTACAATAACAGACATCAATGATACCGACAGTGGAATTCAAGATAAGAATCCGCCTGCTGTGGAAGAAAGCAACCAGGATAAGATAATGCCTGAGTTTATAGCACTTCTGGGGGAGAAAGCCAAGCCTGACAAGCTAATTGAGTATATTGACAAGAATATTTCCAGTGTTACAGCCAAAGATGCATCTACAATGCTTGAAGAGCTTGAAAAAGCTCAGAAGGACTATTTGCCTCTGCATGAGGACAAATACTATACCGGAGAGACTATACAGAACAGCCTGAGCAAGGTATACAAGCCGGGCTTCGATCTGAATAAAATTGATGATATACAGGATTCCGAGCTTAAAAGCCTTTTAAAGGAAACCCTGGACATGGGCTACAAGGTTGAGACGGCAGAAGGAATGTATTTTCCTATAATGAATTATGAATACCTTAAAATATATAGTCCATACGCTTTGGAGGATATGAAGGATTATATTGATATAATGGCAGCAGAGACCAATAAAGTCCCGGCAAAGGATGCTGCTCTTGTGATCGGCTGGGATGAGGTAGTTGGGAGAGCGCTGACTCAGGAGCGCTTTATAAGCAGTCATGGAAGCTCTGCAAAGCTGGAAAGTATCAAAGAATTGCAGAAGAGATATATTACATTTATGCTGTATGGTCTGAACAATACTCCGCTTTTCGGATATGATACAAAGACCATGGACCCGGAAGCAAAAGAAGCTTACTTAAAAGCTGTGAAAGATAATGGCGATAGTGATCTGATGCAGATGTTGAGCAAGTATATTGAGATATTGAAGAAATCAAACTACAAATTATCAGATGAAATAGAGACATTCAGAAAAGATGCGGTTGAAGGCAAAACACCTTGATAAATCTTATCATCTTTTGGAAAGAATTTTTATTGATAAACATTGATAATTTTTATACAATATGTTAAAATGATAACATAATAAATTTTTTTCAAACAGATGGAGGGGGAAACATGAAAAAAATATTGTCAATCGCTTTGGTGCTTACATTTGCACTATCAGTTCTAGCAGGATGTGCAGCACCGGCAGCAGCACCAGCACCGGCACCGGCACCAGAGGCTCCGGCAGCACCGGCAGCAGCTGACGGAAGTATAGTAAAATTAGGTCTTGGGCATATAACTACAATTGGAAAGTCAGCAGACCTTGGAAGCAAAGACGGCAAAGAGGTTCTTCCACTTGGTCAGGTTGACACAGTTATGGCTGCAGTTGGCTTTGACAAGGATGGCAAGGTTGTTTCAGTTACTATCGACAATGCACAGACGAAAGTAAACTTTGATAACAAGCTTCAGGTTACATCAGATTTGAAAGCTGAAAACAAGACTAAGGTTGAACTTGGGGATGCATACGGTATGAAAGTGGCTTCCACTATCGGCAAAGATTGGTATCAGCAGATCGCTGAACTCGAAAAGTGGATGGTTGGCAAATCAGTTAGCGAAATCAAGGCTATGAAGACTAAGGAAAAGGATGCAGCACATCCGGCAGTTCCTGACGTAGCAGAGCTTACTTCACTTGTAACAGTATCAGTTGAACACTATATTGGAGTGGTTGAAGAAGCTTTTGCAAACGCAATTGATGTTACCGGCGGTGTAAAAGTAGGCCTTGGACATGAAGTAGATATAGCTAAGTCCGTTGGACTTGGAAAAAATGCAGAAGGCAAAGAAGTTCTTCCCCTTGCACAGGTTGATACAGTTATGGCAGCTACAGCCTTCGACAAGGATGGCAAGGTTGTTGGAACTATCATAGACAACGCACAGACAAAGATTAACTTTGACAACACAGGTAAGGTGACTTCAGACAAAAAAGCTGAATATCCAACCAAGGTTGAGCTTAAAGAAGGCTATGGAATGGTAAAGGCTTCAACAATAGGCAAGGAATGGTATCAGCAGGCCGATGCCCTTGGAAAATGGATGGTTGGCAAGTCAGTAGATGAAATTAAAGCTATGAAGACTAAGGCTAAAGATGCAGCACATCCGGCAGTTCCGGACGTAGCTGAGCTTACATCCCTTGTAACTGTGTCAGTTGAGCATTACATTGCAGTAGTTGAAGAAGGTTTTACAAAAGCAAAATAAGCTAAGCTGAATAATAGCCAATATAGTCCTCCACCACATAGGTGGGGGACTTTTGCATAAATTATCTGTTTTATATTATAATATAATAGCTTTGTTAATATAATTAAGGGTGATATATATGAAGAGGACAATTTCTTTGCTTTTGGCGATAGTTTTGCTGACACTGGTTTTTACAGGCTGCCGGAAAGTACCGGAAAGCAAGTATAATAAATATAACGACACTTTTTTTGATACCTTTGACACCTTGACTCAGGTAGTAGGTTATACCAGGAGCGAAGAGGAGTTTATAGGCTATTTTGATAAGCTGCGTACACGTTTTGGGGAGCTTCATAAGCTGTACGACAAATATTATGACTATGAAGGTATAAACAATATAAAGACGATAAATGATAATGCAGGCATTAAGCCAGTGAAGGTGGATAAGGAAATAATTGACCTTGTTGTGTTTGCGAAGGATTGGGCTAAGCGTACAGGAGGCCGCACAAACATTGCAATGGGTCCGGTGCTTGAAATTTGGCATGACTATCGTGAAGAGGGAAAAGATAATCCTCAGGACGCCAAGCTTCCTCCCATGGAGGCATTACGGGAGGCTGCAAAGTACACCGACCTTGATAAGGTGATAGTGGATGAGAAGAACAGTACGGTCTTTCTTGCCGACGAACATATGAGCCTTGATGTGGGAGCTATAGCCAAGGGCTTTGCTGCTGAGCTTGCTGTAAAGGAGATTATGGCTGAGGGCTTTGTCTCTGGTATAATAAGTCCCGGGGGAAACATCAGAGTACTGGGGAAACCTCTTGATGGAGTACGCCAGCGCTGGGGCATAGGCATACAGGATCCTGAAAAAATGATAATTACTGCTGAAGAAAATCTTCTTGATATTATATTTGTAAATAATGCAGCTGTAGTCAGCAGCGGCGATTACCAAAGGTATTATGTCGTGGATGATAAGATTATCCACCACCTTATAGACCCGGATACATTAATGCCGGGTAATTATTACAGGGCAGTGACAGTAGTAGCGGAGGATTCAGGACTTGCAGATTTTTTATCTACTACAGTATTCCTGCTGTCCTACGAGAAAAGCCGGGCACTTGTAGAAAGTATTGAGGGAGTAGAGGCTGTTTGGGTTATGCATGATGGGACTGTTGAAGTGACGGAGGGTATGGAAAAAATTATGAAAAGCCATGGGGCAACCGATGCTAAAGCTGAATAGCAGATATAATACATAAGTGGAGTGTAAACTCCGCTTTTTTGCTATGTAGCTATTAAATATGGCATTTCATATATATGAAATTGACAAGCATTTTTTATCAATATAGTATATTTACATAACAAGTAATTAAGGGGGCATCAATATGAAATCCTTCGTAGCAATAAGTGAGCTGGACAAGACTGGTGGAGTGAAGCTGCCTGAAAAGCTGTTGGGACTTTGTCAAGTTGAAATAGGGGATACACTTGAAATGCGCCTGGAGGGTGATAATGTAGTTATGAAGAAATACCCGCCGACTTGTATATTCTGTGGGGCTGAGAGGGATTTACAGGAATACATGGGCAAAAGCTTTTGCTGCTGTTGTGCGAATGAACTGAAGAATTATTGATATCTATAAAAAGAAAGGCAGTTTGGCTGCCTTTCTTTTCATAGCCTTATAATATTGAAATTATCTTCAAGCAGAGCCCAGTTCTGGGGGAATGGATAACCCAGTGCCCAATAGCTTACACCCCTCAAATTGTAGCTTTTTACCGCATCGAATTTTGCCTGTGCGCTCCGGGCATCTTCAAACCACACCTCATGACCTCTTCCTTGCTCATCGGTGTAGCGGAAGTATGGAGAATCTGTTACAGTATCATACTGTATAGTGACAAAATACTTTCTTGCTATGTCCATAGCCTCCTGCATACTGAAGGTTCTGGCCTCCCGCCCCTTCACATGGGGAAGCAGCCAATCCCTTGCATACAATTGAAAGCCGAAGAACAGCTTATCTCTTGGCATAACGGAAACTGCATAGTCAAGAACGCGTTTTATCTGATTCAGTGGAGAGATGGCTTGCGGAGGACCGAGCCGCCAGCCCCATTCATAAGTCATTAGTACAACAAAATCAGCAATTCTTCCATGGGCAGGATAATCATGGGCAGTATACAACAACCCATACTGCTCGGCGCTTACCTTGGGTGCAAGGGCACTGGAAACGGAATACCCTTCCTTATGCAGACTGACAACTGCGCGCTGCATAAACTGATTATAAAGCTCACGGTCATCAGGAAGGACATTCTCAAAATCAACATTTAATCCTGTATAGCGTTTTTCCTTCATTACATTAATTATATTCTGTAATAATCTCTCTTGTATTTCCGGGCTTGATAATACAACATGAGCCAGATTTTCGCCCAATTCGCTGTAGGTGAAATTTGTAATGCACATTATTGGGGATACATCCTCTGCAATAGCCGTATTTACTGCTTCAGTGTCCTTTATCGGGGAAAGGCTGCCGTCCTCCTGGATTCTGTAGGCAAAAGGACTTAAATAAGTGAGATGCTCTCCATCTTCTTCTACAATGGGTATTGCAGCTTCTCCAAGAATATATATATAACCGTTCACCTCGATGGCAGGCCTTTGTTTCCTGGGTATAACCAATACATATCCCGGATATATAAGGTTGGGGTTTTCGATGTTGTTAACCTTTAATAGGGTTTGTACGGTTGTACCATATCTCTGGGCAATCCGCCACAGTGTTTCTCCCCGCTCAACACGATGGCGGAGTGCAGGTATATAAAGCTTGAGACCCGGATATATGCTCGCCGGATCTGCTATTTTGTTAACCTGCACGATTGACTGAATTGATATACCATAGGCTTGCGAAATTTTCCATAGTGTTTCACCGGATTTAACAGTATGTACCGTATCTTCTGTTGGGATGACCAAGGCTTGGCCGCTCAATATCAGGTTTGCATTCGGCAGCTCATTTATACTGACTATTTCAGATATCGGAACCTTATAAAATGAGGCAATCTGCCAAAGGGTTTCCCCTGGTTTAACTACATGAATGAGCATGTGACAACCTCCCTGTTTTTCCTTTATATAATTTATGCAGGATAGTGTTCCCACAGAATAGTAATTGCTGTGCTTCTGTAACAATTGCTCCTTACTATGAATATTATGATATATGCTATCAATTTTACGGGGTGGTTATATGGAAACATTGAGATTGGGCTCCAGGGGTCCAAATGTTAAGCTTATACAAAGCCTGCTGGCAAGAATTGGCTATAATCCCGGAGTCGTGGATGGAATATTCGGGCAGCAGACATTGGAGGCAGTGAGGGAATTTCAATTGGATAACGGACTGGAGCCTGACGGAGTTGTAGGTCCGGCCACTTGGAACTGGTTTGAGAGATTCCTGAGAGGCTATGATACCTACACAATACGTGCAGGGGATACTTTTTACAATATTTCCAGAAGGTACTACACCACGCTTAATGCTGTACTTACAGCCAATCCGGGAGTAGATCCCAGAATGCTCAGGATAGGTCAGAAAATCACAGTGCCTTATGGTATTGATGTGGTTTTTACCGATATTGACTATACTTATGGAATAATGGAGAGGGATATAAGAGGGCTTAAGGCAAGGTATCCCTTTATAGAAACAGGGATTACGGGGAAAAGTGTGCTGGGAAAAAACCTATACTATATAAAGCTGGGTAACGGGCCGGTAGAGGTGTTCTACAACGGTTCACACCACGCTCTTGAGTGGATAACGACTCCGCTTCTGATGAAGTTTATAGAAAATTATGCCCGTGGATATTCAAACAACTCCGGTATACAGGGCTATAATATCCGTAATATCTGGAACAGAAGCAGCATATATATAATGCCTATGGTCAATCCGGATGGAGTGGACCTGGTGCTTGAGGGACTGAAAAGAGATAATCCGTATTATAATCAGCTCCTTGCATGGAATGATACCGGTCTGCCTTTCTCCCAGGTATGGAATGCAAATATCAGAGGAGTTGATTTGAACCGCAATTATCCGGCGTCCTGGGAAGAAGCCAAGGCACAAGAGCCTCTGCTTGGGATAGATGGTCCGGGGCCTACCAGGTATGGCGGGCCAAGAGCCCTTTCCGAGCCGGAGACTCAGGCAGTTGCCAATTTTACAAGACAGCGCAATTTCAAGCTTGTTATTGCATATCATACTCAAGGAAGGGTTATATACTGGTTGTATAAAGGGATAAGACCTCCCAGGGCATTGGAAATAGGAAGAATTTTTTCGAATGCTACCGGATATGCTTTGGCAGATGTGCCCTATGAGGCTGCTTATGCGGGTTACAAGGATTGGTTCGTGGAAGAGTACAGAAGACCCGGCTATACCTTTGAGGTGGGAATAGGGAGAAATCCTATACCAATATCACAATTTGGCACCATCTACCGGGAAAATGAGGAAGTAATGCTGCTGGCGCCTATAGTATAGCTTAAAGCTGAATAAGAAGTATAAAACACCTGTCAAACACAATTGGCAGGTGTTTTTGCAGCGCGCACCAATTGACTAGCCTTCAGGTAATACTGTATACTGTTTACGTAATATTATTAATCTGTGTTTTAAGAAAAGTATATATATTTCTTAAAATCACCTAAGGGGTGATAGAATTGAGGATACTGCTTTATATAGCTATAATTTTTATAGGGGCATGGATTGGTGCCGCCGGCAAACTTTCGGGGAAATTTACGGACAAGCTGTCCAAGCTTCAGTATGTCAGCTTGCTGTTTATGCTTTTCGTAATGGGAATCAATATCGGGGTTAATGATGATGTGATAAACGGATTCTATAAGCTGGGGCTGCAAGCAATTGTGCTTTCTGTTTTCTCCATAGCCTTCAGTATTATAGCTGTCAGGCTTGTATCGGGCTTTGTACAGCGGAGCAGAAAGGACAGTAAATGATATGAATGCAGGAATAATAGCAGCTGTGGCATCGGGTATCATTGCAGGGTTATTCTTGTTCCCTCAGTACCTGGTGCAATACATAGGCTTTATAATTGACCTGGGACTGTGTGCATTGCTGTTTTTCGTAGGTATTGACATAGGCAGGAACAAGGATATTATCAATCAGATCAAGTCATGTGGCTTCAGGATACTGCTGATTCCGGTAATGATAGCCATGGGCAGCATATTAGGCAGTATTGCCGGAGGCTTTATAATAGGGCTTCCTGTAAACGAATCAGGCGCAATAGGAGCCGGCTTTGGCTGGTACAGCCTTTCGGCGATTATATTGTCCGACTACAGTGCAGAAACGGGAGCGGTAGCTTTTGTAACAAATGTTTGCAGAGAGCTGTTTGCATTAATGGCAATACCTTTTATAGCCAAATACATAGGCAAGCTTGAGAGTATAGCACCGGCAGGAGCAACAGCAATGGACACTGCTCTTCCTGCTATATCCGGAGTTACTGACAGCAGGACCGCAGTTGTCTCCTTCATCACCGGGGTTGTATTATCACTGCTGGTTCCTATAATGGTTCCGCTTATGATATCCTTATAGAGTGTGGTGATTGTATGAGCAGTAAAAAAAAGGCAGATTTCCGGGAGGAAGACTTATACCAACCTATATATGACTATTTCAGTGGCCTGGGATATACGGTGCGCAGCGAGGTGAGCCATTGTGACATTACAGCTGTAAAACAGGGTGAACTGATAGTAGTTGAGATGAAGAAGAGCCTGAATCTTGATGTAATACTGCAGGCTGCCTTAAGGCAAAAGCTGGCGGATATGGTATATGTAGCTGTCCCCAAACCGGGCAGGGAGCTGTTCTCAAAAAGATGGAAGAACCTGAGCTATTTGCTTAAAAGGCTGCAGCTTGGGCTCATAGTTGTGTCATTAAAGGAGGACTGTTCCTATGCTGAGGTAGTATTTGAACCTGCGGCCTTTGATATGTGCAAGAGCAAGAAACAGAGCAAGAAGAAAAGGCAGGAGCTGATAAAGGAATTTGATGCCAGATATGGAGATTTCAATACCGGGGGAAGTACAGGGAAAAAGCTTATGACAGCATATCGGGAAATGGCAATACATACAGCCTGCTGTCTGATGAAATATGGCCCCTTAAAGCCCAAGGCACTGAGACAGCTTGGTACTGATGAGAAGAAGACAACAACAATACTGAGAAAAAATCATTATGGATGGTTTGAAAATATATCAAGAGGGCTGTATGACATAAATGAAAAAGGGCGGCAGGAAGTAGAAGGATATACAGAACTATACACATATTATATGCGTTTGATAGAAGAGAAAAAACCGGAGTGAGGCATGTCATGCCGGGATAGACAGTGGATATGGAAAAATACACCTTGAAATTGGATGCAGTAGCGGCTTGAATATCAGCGGCTTCTCTGGTAAACTGATGGAAAGTCTTGGTGGGCAAAAGATATTGGTAAAGGATAAAAAAGTATATGAGGGGTTAAATAATGAGAATAATAATTGTCAAAGATTATGAAGAAATGAGCAGAAGGACTGCTAATATAGTGGCAGGGCAGATATTTTTGAAGCCCAACAGTGTGATTGGCCTGGCAACGGGCAGCACTCCGCTTATGATGTACAAGGAGCTTGTACGGATGCGCAGGAAGGATGGGCTGGATTTTTCGGAAATAGTAACCTTCAATCTGGATGAATACATAGGATTATCAGATGATAACGTCAATAGCTACCATTATTACATGTACAGCAACCTTTTCAAGCATATCAATATTAAAAAAGAGAATATTTTCATACCTGACGGTATGACTGAAGATGTTGAAAAGGAATGCAGGGACTATGAAGAGAAAATCAGAGTAAGGGGCGGAATTGACCTGCAGGTGTTGGGAATAGGAAATAACGGACACATAGGCTTCAATGAACCTGATATTAAATTTGAGGCTACTACTCATAAGGTAAAGCTGGATGAAGATACAATTCTTGCCAATGCACGTTTTTTTGATACTATCGAGGAAGTACCGAAGTATGCGATAAGCATGGGAATAAAGACAATTATGCATGCCCGCAAGATATTGCTTCTTGCCAGTGGAGCCGGCAAGGGGGAAGCATTGGGCAAAGCTCTATACGGAGGGATAACGCCGGAAATACCTGCATCCATATTGCAGCTTCATCCGGATGCTACAGTAGTGGTTGACGAGGAGTGCGCAGAGTATATATAGGAATAGGAGGGTTGAGTCTTGGAAATAAGATAAAGCGGATATATAGGATTTATGATAATATAGAGATAATGGAGCATATCATTATCTCTATATTACATTTTTGTATCAGGAAAGGGTAATAAAGTTGAATAGGACAGTAAGAGCTTTGATATCCTTGACAATAAATTGCTTGCTTCTCATAATTGTATATTTTGCTCTAAGTTGGCTGAAGGCAGCGACCCCTGCTATCAAGTTGCTTTCACAATATTTAGCCTATGTTTTTTTTGTCATGGGCATTTTTTTTGGATGGTGGTTCAACCGGAGCAGAGTGTTTTTTTGTTCTTTGACCCTCATGCTGAGCCAGATGGTCCTACTGCATTATATTCCTCATAGAATGGATGGAACTGAATACTATGGTATGATACTATCCATTGTATCTGTGTATGTGCCACTTAATATTCTGGTTTTCTCAACACTTAGGGAAAGAGGCATAATATCAGCCTGGGGCAGAATGAGGTTCCTGTTTATAGCTGTTGAAGCACTGATTGGAGCATGGATAATCTGGTATAATGACACAGACCTGCTTCAGCTTTTTGAAATAAAGCTGTTCCCAGCCGATATGAAGACTCTGAGCGGCTTTCCGCATATATCACTCATATTGTTTATAACTGCTTTGGCTTATCTTTTCACCAGACAGTCTGTGACAGGAAAAACTCAAGATGCGCCCTTTATGGGAATAACAATATTCTCCTTTGCCGCTTTGGTATTAAGTAAAGATGCTTATGCAGCGGCAATGATGTTTGCTATGTCAGGATTTTTGCTTGTAGCGGTGGTTCTTTGGGCATCCCACAGCATGGCTTACCTGGACGAGCTAACCGGATTGCCCTCCAGGCGCGCTCTGAAAGAGGAGCTGCTGAAACTTGGCACTAGATATACCATTGCAATTCTTGATATAGACCATTTTAAAAAGTTCAATGATACCCATGGACATGATGTGGGGGATGATGTGCTGAAGCTTGTGGCCGTTTGCATCAAAGGCATAGGGGGAGGGGGCCGGGCCTTCAGATATGGGGGGGAGGAGTTCACAATAGTTTTCCCGGGTAAGACAGTACAGGAAGCAATTCCTTATTTGGAAGAACTCCGTGAGGATATTGCAAATAGGGGCTTTATAAAAAGAAGCAAAAAGAGACCAAAAGAAAAGCCTGCTGAAATCATGACAAAGAGTGCCGCATACAAAAAATTGTATTTGACAGTAAGCATCGGAGCAGCGGAAAAAAGCGAAAAATACAGAAACGCGGAAGAGGTTAGTGTAGCGGCTGATAAAGCATTGTACCGTGCAAAATCAAAAGGAAGAAATTGTGTATGTAAGTAACCAGTTCGATATGAACTGGTTACTTTTTTTGTTACCCATTCCCTCGGAACCCCGAAATCTCGTATCTCGTATCTGACGCAGTCTTTTATCTTCCGGGCCTTATAAACATTTGGGTCCAGTAATAGCTCCCGTTTTTGCTCTTGGCAAGTCCTACGCCTATTTCAGTATAGGCCGTGCTCAGGATATTTCCCCTATGACCGGGCGAATTCATCCACGCAGTGACAACCTCCTGAGGTGTTCTCTGCCCCATAGCAATGTTTTCACCACCTGCAGCCATTTTAATTCCAAATGACTCAATCATATCAAAAGGAGAGCCATAGGTAGGAGATTGATGAGCAAAGTAGTTTTTGTTAATCATATCCTGTGATTTGTACCTTGCGCACCGGGAAAGCTGCCAATTAGCTTTGAGGGCCGCAAGGCCCTTCTTGGAGCGTTCAATATTTGTTAAACGGATAACTTCGTTTTCCAGAGAGTTTATAGCAGTCATGCTGGGTATAGTAAGCTTCTGTCCTGGATATATTAAAGATGGATTCTTTATATGAGGATTTTTTGATATTATTTCGCTTATGCCGACTTGATGCCTTTGTGCAATTTTCCACATGGTATCACCATAGCGAATTGTATAGGTGGTATCAGCAAAAATTTGCATCGTAGACATTGAGAAGCATAGCACTGCTATAAATGCTATTAGTTTTTTCTTCATTTTATCACCTCATAGTTATTTTTAATAAATGCTGTTTTTTTATGATAGATAGTTTATGTAACATTTGAGGAAACAGTATATATTATTCATAATATTACCATTTGCATCTTCTGATTTTGTTGAAAAGAGGCAGATATATGGAAACTTAAACATGTTAATGGAAATATTACCGACTGCAATAACATTAAAAGGAGGCTTTTTATGCAAGCGTTTCATGATTTAGTAATTTTCCTAAATGGATATCTTTGGGGTCCGCCAATGTTGATTCTTTTGTTCGGAACCCACTTGTTCCTCACTTTCAGGTTGGGATTTATTCAACGTTTTATAGGTATGGCAATTAAACTTTCAGTTAGCAAAGACACATCCGGTGAAGGAGACGTAAGTCAGTTTGGCGCACTTACTACAGCTTTGGCAGCTACAATTGGAACCGGTAATATAGTAGGAGTTGCCACTGCTGTTGCTCTTGGCGGTCCGGGTGCCGTTCTATGGACATGGCTAACAGGTGTATTCGGTATAGCCACCAAGTATTCGGAGGCATTACTGGCAGTTAAATACAGAGTTAAGACTTCCGATGGAACTATGCTGGGCGGACCTATGTATGCCCTCGAAAATGGTTTGAAGATGAAATGGTTGGCAGTTCTCTTCTGTGTATTTACAGGCATAGCTGCATTCGGTATCGGCAATACTGTTCAGGCAAACTCCATATCCTCAATGGTTGTTGAGAACTTTGGAATTTCACCGTATATAACAGGTATAGTATTGGCCATTCTTACAGGAATTGTTATACTTGGTGGTGTTAAGTCCATAGCCGGAGTTTGCGAAAAGCTTGTTCCTTTTATGGCAATTTTCTACACATTAGGTTGCCTGATAATACTTATAATGAATGCCGGATATGTTGGCGGTGCATTTTCTCTCATAATCAGGCATGCTTTCACAGCTAAAGCAGCAGGCGGCGGTTTCGCCGGTGCTACAGTAATGATGGCTGCCAGATACGGTATCGCAAGAGGCTTGTTCTCCAATGAGTCCGGTCTTGGTTCAGCTCCTCTGGTTGCAGCAGCAGCTCAGACCAAAAATCCTGTTAGGCAAGCCCTTGTATCCTCATCGGGTACTTTTTGGGATACAGTTGTTGTATGTGCAATGACAGGTCTTGTTCTTGTAAGCAATATTCTTAAGAATCCTGAAGCTACTGAAGGCCTTACAGGCGCAGCACTTACAAATGCCGCTTTCTCACAGATTCCTGTAATTGGCCCTATTGTTCTTACCGTTGGTCTTATCACCTTCGTTTTCTCAACAATACTCGGTTGGTCATACTACGGTGAAAGAGCAGTTGAGTATCTCTTCGGCAAGAAGATAATAATGCCTTATAGAGTACTCTGGGTAATAGCAGTATTCTTGGGTGCTATAATGTCCCTTCCGCTTGTTTGGGATCTTGCAGATGCAATGAATGCCATGATGGCAATACCTAACCTGGTCTCATTGCTTCTCCTGAGCGGAATATTAGCTGTTGAAACAAGGAAATACCTCATTGATGGAAGTATTGACGATATGGATACTACTCCAATTAAAACAATAAAAAACTAGTAAGGAATTAATAACTTAACGATTCGGTTATCACAGCCTGCCAGCTGCTTTTAAATCAGTCGGCAGGTTATTTTATGCCGATTTATGAAATAATATTTCAAATATATTACTAATGTATTGAAATGGTATTTCAATTATAGTATAATAGGCATATACATTTATTGGATATACAATATAAATTTTGCAATGGAGTGATATTGATGAAGGTTGATCTGGATAAGCTAATAACTGAAAGCAGGAATATGAATACTGTTAATATTGATAGTGTGCCAACTATAGATATGCTAAGGATGATAAATAATGAAGACAAGACAGTGGCATTTGCGGTAGAAAAGGAATTGGACAGAATTGCTGAAGCGGTGGATATAATCCATGATAGCATGTCGGGAGGCGGCAGACTGATATATATAGGCGCAGGTACCAGTGGAAGATTGGCTGTTGTCGATGCATCCGAGTGTCCACCCACATTCGGTACAGAGCCTGAAATGGTTCAGGGGATAATTGCCGGGGGAATGAATGCTGTTTTTAAATCCGTTGAAGGAGCGGAAGATCATAAGGAAGGCGGAATAAAGGATGTAAAATCTGTCGGACTTTGTGATAAGGATGTGCTGGTAGGTCTTGCTGCAAGTGGGAGAACTCCGTATGTGACAGGAGCTTTGGAGTATGCGAATGAAATAAAGGCAGCTACTGTTGCCGTGACTTGTAATCCGGATTCGGAAATGGCCCGGATTGCAGGAATATCCATTGCACCTATCGTAGGTCCCGAAGCAATAACGGGATCGACAAGGATGAAGGCGGGAACTGCACAAAAGCTGGTACTCAATATGCTTACTACGGGCGTAATGATTAAACTCGGCAAGGTCTATGAAAATCTTATGGTGGATGTCAAAGCAAGCAATATAAAGCTGACTGAAAGAGCAAAGAGGATAGTAAGCCAGTGTACCGGAGTGCAGGAATCCGACGCGGCAAAGGCTCTGGAAGAGACAGATTATGATGTGAAGCTTGCCATTTTCATGATTAAATCCGGTATATCCAAGGAGGCTGCAAGAAGAGAACTGGATGAGAATCATGGATACATTAAGAAGGCTCTCCAAAAATATTTATAGAGGAGGAATTATACATGAGTGACAAAATTAGAAACATGGCTGAAGGTATTATTAAGAACTGCGGAGGAAAAGAAAACATCCAATCAGCCATGAGCTGCATGACCAGGGTCAGAATGACTGTCAGAGAACTGAGCAAGACTGATGAAGCAGCACTCAAGAATGTCGAAGGAGTTATGGGCATTGTAAAATCGGAGGAGCAATTGCAGATTATCGTAGGACCCAGTGTAGCCACCAAGGTAGCTGAAGAAATCAGAAAGATTTTAGGCTTAAGTGATGACAGAGCATCCTTTGGTGAGGCGGAAAAGGTTAAAAAGGAAATGAAGGGCAAGTATGGAACACCGGCAAGCGACGTTTTAAAGAAGGTATCCAATATATTTATTCCTTTGATTCCTGCCTTTATCGGATGTGGTTTGATACAGGGCATAAACAATCTGATAAAGAAGTTCAACTGGATTGAGCCGGGCACATTTACTTCACTCATGACTGTTTTTGGCGGTGCTGTTTTCGCGTACATGCTGATTATGGTTGGTATGAATGCTGCTAAAGAGTTTGGCGGTTCACCGGCCTTGGGTGGAGTCATGGCAGGTATTTTGATGACTCCCGGACTTGCAGATGTACAGATGTTCGGCAAGGCACTGGTTCCCGGGCGTGGTGGAGTTATCGCAGTACTTCTTGTAGTTCTGTTTACAGCATTTGTTGAACAGAAAGTAAGGAAAGTAGTGCATGAATCAGTAGAATTGATTGTAACGCCGCTTATAACGGTAATCATTTCGGGTTTTGTTGCAATTGTAGTTCTACAGCCCATCGGCGGCGCTATATCCGATGGCATAGGATCTGTGGTTACAAATGCTATCCAGACCGGAGGCGCATTTGTAGGTGCAGTACTTGCCGGAACCTTCCTGCCTTTGGTTATGACAGGCCTGCATCAGGGACTTACTCCCATTCATGCAGATTTGCTCACGAAATTTGGTGAAAATGCGCTGCTTCCTATCCTGGCCATGGCAGGTGCGGGTCAAGTCGGTGCAGCAATTGCCGTATATGTAAAAACCAGAAACAAGAAGCTCAAAAGAACAATTGCGAGTGCACTTCCTGTAGGAATACTTGGAATTGGAGAACCTTTGATTTATGGCGTAACACTGCCTCTTGGCAAGCCATTTCTAGGTGCATGTCTGGGTGCTGCCGTTGGAGGCGCCTCAAACGCAATATTCAATGTAGCTTCAATCAGTATGGGTTTGTCCGGATTACCGCTGGCATCATTGATAAAGCCGGATAAAATAGTATTTTATTTATTAGGAGTACTGGTATCTTATGTTGCAGGTTTTGTTATTACATATTTACTGGGGTTTAATGATCCTGTGGAAGAGGATCAGGAATATAAGAGTGCGGCAGGGACACAAAGCGCTGCAATGTAAGTGAAAGGAGATAGACATGGTCGGCATATCACTGTATACGGGTATGGGTTACAGTCTTTCTGACAATCTGGAATACCTTGAAAAGGCATCTGAGTTAGGGATAATGGAAGTTTTTACGTCTTTGCATATTCCGGAAGCTGACAGCAATGTCTATAAGGAAGCGGAGGAAATACTGCTTAAGGCCAAACAGCTGGGAATGACGGTTACCGCGGATATATCCAAACACTATATAGATAGAATTGATGTAAGAAAATACAACATACATGCCCTCAGGCTCGATTTTGGCTTTACTGTTTCCGAAATAGCAGCTTTATCAAGGGATACAGCCTTTAGAATACAGCTAAATGCAAGCACCGTCTCTGATAAGTACCTGGATGCATTGATACATAATGGCGCTGATATGAATAATATGGAGGTGTGCCATAACTATTACCCGAGAAGAGATACAGGTATGGCCTATGAGTTATTTATGGAGCGGAACAAGTGTTTCAGGGAGCATGGAATGAAGATAGCCGCATTCATACCTCTGCAATTTCAAAGAAGAGGCCCTCTGCATGAGGGCCTTCCGACCCTGGAATGCCACAGGGATATAAGACCTGTCATATCAGCACAGCACTTGCTGCATTCCGGAGTTGATACTGTTTATGTAGGTGATGCATTTGCAGCAGAAGAAGAGCTTAAAAGCATAGCCGGTATAAAGAAAGCTGTATATTCGATACCCTTAAGATTATTTGAACCCGGTGAAGGAGAAATTCAAATATTGTCAGGCTTGCATACAAACCGAATGGATCCCGGTGAATATGTGATCCGTTCCCAGGAGGCGAGGCTGAAGCCCCATGAGAAGATATTGCAGCGCAATACTGTAAAAAGAAAAAGATACAATGTTACTATAGATAATGAAGGATATTTAAGGTATGAAGGAGAATTACAAATAATAAAAAGAGAACTGCAAGCTGATGAAAGGGTTAATGTGGCGGGAGACGCGTCTGAGGCAGAGCTG
>Ga0209643_1001272_pt1 | contig 25542 bp, 25 predicted proteins | sample AutmiccBRH37_all_FD_187383 | JGI IMG/M metagenome (GOLD analysis project Ga0209643, IMG submission 187383) | Deep subsurface microbial communities from Mt. Terri, Switzerland - Autotrophic microbial communities BRH/37_all (SPAdes) (version 2) | ecosystem: Environmental > Aquatic > Deep... | reverse complement strand
CGACCTTGTTGTCATGAGTATTGAGGCCTTTGAACGTCGAGAAGCTATGCTTGACCTGCGTGAGAAACTCATGTTCGCTGAACAACAACGCCTTGCTGGCGAGCCGACAACTTCCCTCGATGAAGTTCACGATCGTCTCAAGGAGAGAATTGATGGAAAGGTATGAAGTCGAGTTACTCCCTGCCGGATGGTCATCGTCGACCCTTATATTGCCTTCTACCGCATCATCGGAAACAAAGCTATTGTGTACCGCGTTATACATGGCGCTAGAAACTACGGACATCTCTTGAAGGACACGATCAATGAGGGTTAATTACCCGGGTGGCAGCTGCCATCCGCGCGAATTCCCGGTATCAATAAGGCAGTTACTTATACCGTATAGTCTGGTAGAATATTGATGGCATACAGCGGAAGATTGGTCAAACTGTCTTCTTGCCTGTAGTCAGACATAGAGGTGCGTATCGCGTACTCGGGCCGATACCTCTGGCAGTAGCTCTTTAAGCTTTTGGCCTGCAGGTTTTCTGTCGCTTTAACCTCAAGTGGAATAACATTCATCTCGCTCTGATACACGAAGTCGACCTCTGCGGTTGATTTCTTAGCGGACCAGTAGAAAGGTCTAATACTATTGGCCAACAGTTGCTGTAAAACATATTGCTCCGTCAAAGCGCCCTTGAATTCTTCAAAAATCCTGTTCCCCTCAAGCAAGGACCTCAGATCAAGCCTGCTTATGGCACTGAGCAGCCCCACATCAAGCAAGAACAACTTAAACGCCCTGTGATCCTGATAAGCCGTCAACGGCATATCCGGCTTGGAAATCCTGCTTACCTTGTAGACCAACCCGTAGTCGATAAGCCAGGTCATGGCCAGTTCGTATTCTCTTGCGCGCGCACCCTGTCTGATCAGTCCATAAACAAACTTGCGGTTTTCCCTGGCCAGTTGGCTGGGGATAGAGTCCCATAGCATTCGAATGCGTGGGACTACTTCATTGGGCGCGTGCTTGGAGACATCCTGTTCATAGGCGGCCAAAAGCCTATTCTGAACTTCACGAACCCGGCCGTAGTCTGAGGTCTCCACAAAAGTCGCCACCGCTTCCGGCATGCCACCAATATAGTAATATTGCCTTAACAGATCGATGTACCGGCCCTTAAAACTGGTGATTAAGCTGAAATCCTGGCTTTTCAAGAGCTGCACCAGATCATTATGACCCATGGCGCGAATAAACTCCGAAAAATCCAGTGGATACAGGCCCAGGAACTCCACCTTGCCAACCGGGAATGATGTGCCCGGATGCAGGGCAATGCCCAACATCGACCCCGCCGCAATAATGTGGTACTCCGGTGCATTTTCACAGAAGTATTTAAGTGAGGTTAATGCTTTTGGAACCTCTTGAACCTCGTCAAAGATGATCAGCGTATTGGCAGCATCAATCGTGACACCTGCTTCAATCTGCAACGCGGTGACTATTCTTTCGATATTGAGATCACCGCTGAACAGACTCGCCATCCGCTCATTGTTCTCAAAATTGATATAGGCATATTTCTCGTAATGGACCTTGCCAAACTCCCGCATCAGCCAGGTCTTGCCCACCTGCCTGGCGCCACGGATAATTAGTGGCTTTCTGTACTTCGAATCCTTCCACTCAATCAAATAATCAATAGCCTTCCTAAACATAAACATAGGGCGACCCTCCTTGCCACAATATGCCCCCATTATAGTGGACATATTTACTTAAGTCCAATGACTTTTTGTATAGTTGTGCACATAAATTAAGGGACTCCGGGGCATTTGATCTCTTCGGCAGTCCGTGAATATTGGGTTGCTCTCTCGTCCTACCGTAACCGCCATAACTTGCAGCTCCACATCCCCCTTAATTCTGGCATGATACCTAAAGGAGAGCCCTGCAGCAAAGCCTAAGAGTTGTCAGCCCGAACCTCCTGATGGCAGCCACAACTGCCGCCGGGCCTAGCCAGTCAACCAGAGAGTGGGGGAGGAATTGCTGCGTCCGGCAGGGAAAACCTGTCTGAAGTACAGTAACGGCTGCTACAGACTATACACCGGGAAGGAGCATACACGTGGCCATTGACAAGCCCCGTATCAAGAAAGCAATAAATGAAATCCTGCTGGCCATTGGGGAAGACCCCGAACGCGAGGGTCTTCAGGGAACCCCCAGGCGGGTGGCAGATATGTACGAAGAGCTCTTTGCAGGGCTACACAGCGACCCCGGCAGCGTCCTTGACATCTACTTTGACGAGGACCACGAAGAGATGGTGCTGGTAAAGGACATCCCCTTCCACTCCCTCTGCGAGCATCACCTGCTGCCCTTCTTCGGCAAGGGCCATGTCCTCTACTGCCCACGAAAGGGCAAGTTGACCGGCCTCAGCAAGCTGTCGCGCCTGGTGGATATCGTCGCCAGCCGGCCCCAACTCCAGGAGCGTCTCACCACCACCATCGCCAACACCATCATGGAGAAGCTAGATCCCCACGGCGTTGTAGTGGTTCTTGAGGCGGAGCACATGTGCATGAGTATGCGTGGCGTCAAGAAACCTGGGTCAAAGACTGTAACATCGGCCATCCGCGGTATGTTCCGCCGCGACGAAGCCTCCCGGGCAGAGGCGATGGCCCTGATCCATAACGGTTAGGAGGAGGCAGGATCAATGGAATCTGAGAGGAAGAGCACTTCAGCGATAGACGGCGCCCCCTTTCACTGGGGTTCGAGGACCTATATCATGGGTGTACTGAACGTAACCCCTGACTCCTTCTCCGACGGCGGCCGCTTCATTGAGCCCGGGGCCGCCATTGAACAGGCCCTGGCCCTGGTGGAGCAGGGAGCAGACATCATTGATATCGGGGGCGAATCCACCCGCCCCGGGGCCAGCAAGGTCACGGCGTCCCAGGAGAAGCAGCGGATACTACCGGTGATTGAGGCCGTAGCCCCCAGGCTGCGGGAACGGAACGTCCCCGTATCCGTTGACACCTACAAGGCGGAGGTGGCGGCGGCAGCCGTGGAGGCGGGGGCCGCCATCATCAACGATGTCTGGGGCCTCCAGCATCCAGGGGGTGACATGGCTCAGGTCGCCGCCGAATACGACGTCCCCGTAGTCGTCATGCACAACAAGGAGAGAGCCCAGTACGATGACGACCTGATTACCTCGATCCGTCGCTTCTTTGACGAGTCGGTTTCCCGGGCGATTAACGCCGGCGTGCCCCGCGACCACATTATCTTCGACCCCGGGTTTGGTTTCGGCAAGACCCTCTTTCACAACCTGGAGATTACCGACCGCCTGGGGGAGCTTAGGGACCTGGGACCAATCTTGTGGGGCCCGTCCCGGAAGAGCACCATTGGCAAGATCCTGGATCTGCCCACTGACGAGCGGGTGGAAGGAACCATTGCCTTCTGCGTGCTGGCCATCAGGGCCGGAGCAGACATCGTCAGGGTCCATGATGTGAAGGAGGTGGCCCGGGCCGCCCGGATAGCCGACGCCGTCTGCCGCGGTTACGGTATGTTCACTCCGGACCCCAAAGCCCGCAGGACCGTGAGCCCCTCTCCGGCGGGAGCGCCCCTTACCGACATCGGTCTTGAGGGCTTGAGGTTCCACGCCAATCACGGCCTGCTGGATTGGGAGAGGGATCTGGGCCAGCCCTTTACGGTAGACGTAAAGCTCACCGTCAGGCGCCCGAAGGATGGCAGAGAGGTTCGGTCAGGGGTTGGGTCAATCGATTCCACCGTAGACTACACCCGTGTTTACCAGGCCGTTACCAGCGTAGTGAAGGACAGCCCTTTTGACCTGATTGAGGACCTGGCCGAGGCCATTGCCGACCGGCTCCTGGACGCAGCCCAGTTTCCCCTGGTCCAGCGGGTGGTGGTTCAGGTCAGTAAGCCCCATGCCCCCATCGGTGGCCTGGCCGACAATGTGAAGGTCAGAGTTGAGAGAGGCCACGATTGATGCCGGCCTTTGAGGTCGCAGGGACTGAGACCCCCCTGCTCGAGGCTGAAGCCCCGGGCCTAGTCTACCTGGGACTGGGCTCCAACCTGGGCAGGCGCCGGGAATACCTGCGGTCAGTTGTGAACCAACTGCAGCAGTTAGACGGCCTTTCTCTAAAGGCGATATCGTCCCTCTATGAGACGGAGCCGGTGGGCTACACGGATCAGCCGCTGTTTCTCAACGCCGTTGTGGCCGGCAGCTACAACGGCGATCCCGTGGAACTGCTCCGCCAGTGCCTGGCCATCGAGGGCGCGCTGGGGAGGGAGCGCCGCAGGCGCTGGGGGCCCCGCACCGTTGATATAGATCTGCTGCTCTTCGGACGAAGGACTATCTGCTCACCGGAGCTGACGGTACCGCATCCTCGGATTAGCCAACGAGCTTTTGTCCTCTGCCCTCTCCTGGAGTTGGCGCCCTCGCTGACAGACCCCCGGGATGGACATCCCTTCAGGCGGGATCTGGAACATCTGGACCTACTGCAGGCAGACCCCGGGATCAACAACGTCCCTGACGGAGACAGTGGAGCGGCTACGGAAAGCAAGGCCAGACAGTGAGGGTGTTTGAGTCCGGCTCTGACTGGGCAGGGGGGCCTTCTGCATAGACTCTGTGGAAAGTCATTGGTGAATCGTGCGTTGGGCCCCTACGATCAGTACTCCAAATACTAGGAAGTCCATAATCACATTAATCGCTGGTCTTGCTAATAAGACGCACTGAGCTGACGACGACGTAAGTTGAGGGTAAATTAACAACATGGTTATCTGGTCTAGGACAGTAGCCAAGAACAATAGGACGAAGAACCAGAATAAGTGTCTAATTAGAGCAACATCGCTACTCCTACCCTTCCAGGATACCAAAATGCCTACAAGCGCAAGTAGGAGTTCCACGTTATTCCCTCCTTTCCAGTCAGTTGTTCTCTATCTCCAGTCTATATCAATGCCAAGCCAATCGGAATACTTAAAATCTTCTCCTGATCCAGCCCAGCATCCGTCCGGACCTAGTGTTGTAACTGACGCCTCGGCTACAAGATAGACAACGTACTGGTGGCCGTCTTGGAGAGCCGGGATGAATATGTCGCTTCTAATGTAGGGGTCTTCGATTCCCGGATTAACAGTGGGTTCGTCACTTGAGTACTCCCATGCTATCTCCTGTTCTGTAACTTGTCTGCCTTCAGTTGCTAGTGCCGGGGGGCAGAACCTGCCTCGCGCAGAAGCTTGTCCAACTAATTTCGCCTACCTAGATATTTGACAAACGGCCCAATCTGCGTTACCTTGTTGTCTAGCCCTTTTCGTTCAGAACCGATTTGCTAGACCCTTGGGAGCAGATATAGTGATACAGAGCTACCGTGACAAGATCAAACGGTTCACACCCAACGCCCGCGTTTTCTTCTTCGCCACCGCCATTACCCGCCTCGCCGGTGGGGCCTTTGCCGCCATCTACAACATCTACCTACTTGAGGCAGGCCTCTCTCTGGGCACAATTGGCATGTTGGCCTCCGTCAGGATGATTGCTGGCGGACTGGCGTCGGTGCCAGCGGGGCTCATCAGCGACCGCATTGGTCATCGCCGCATGATAATCGCCACCTCCATCCTGGCCTTCTTTGGCCGGGCCGGTCGGGTGTCAACCCTGTCGCCCATACTGCTTGTGGTCATTGCCCTCTTTGAGGGCACGGCCCTGACGGCCCGCCGCATCGCCCAGGCGCCTTTCCTGGCAGTAAATAGCGAAGAAGAGGAACGAACCCACCTCTTCTCAAGCCTCTTCGCCGCCAACAACCTCAGTGGGGTGGTGGGGAGCGCCCTGGGCGGATTCCTGCCAGCGGTCTTCGTATCTCTGGTCGGGCTCCCCGAGGGCGTTACAGCTCCGGCCATGCGCTGGACCCTCTTCATTGCCGTCGCCATTACCGGCCTGGCGGTCCTTCCCCTCTTTCGCCTGAAGGAGCTGTCAGAGCACCAGGTCCAGCCCAGGCAGGGGTCGGTCACTGACCTCCTTGAGAAACTGACAAACCTGGCCAGGTCCGAGACGGTCAGGGCCCTGGCCATAACCAATGCCCTGATTGGGCTGGGAGCTGGCCTCATCCTGCCTCTCTTCAACGTATTCCTCACAGAACACCTTGGCGCCACCACCGCCCAGGTCGGCAGTATAATGGCGATTACCAGGGTCGTCACCATGGTAATGGTCCTGCTGGGACCGTCCCTTGTGGATGCCATTGGCAAGGTTCGCACCGTGGCCTACAGTCAGCTCGCATCAGTTCCCTTCATCCTTGGGATGGGCTTTGGGCCCACCCTCAGTATTGTTGGTGTTGCCAGCTGGTTCAGGGCTGCCACCATCCGCATGTCAAGCCCGGTTCAGGATACCTTCACCATGGAAATCGTGCCAGAAGACAGCCGCGGCACCGTGTTCTCTCTAATCAGGATGGCCCGCACCCTGGCACAGGCCCTTGGCGTCAGCGCCGCCGGTTACATGATGGAGGCCATCGGCTACCAGTCCCCCTACGCCGTGGCCATCCTGGTATATGCTCTGTCCGGCCTCTGGTTCCTACTAGGCTTCAAGGACCGCTCCGAGACCCAGGTGGAAGAGGGTCTCTCCTCTGCTGGCTGAAGTCGTAGCCGGTAAGAGACCAGCGGGTCAGGTTGCCGTATTAGGTCAGCGGATCAAGTGCCAATCGGTCTGACGTCCGGCGAGAAAATGGACCTTGCCCTTGTCGACGAGAATGTCCTGCTCCAGTGCTATCCTGACCTCCTGGCCGTCCCACTCTGGCACCGCCTGCTTGATGTTGAGTTCCATGGCGTGACAGGTGGCGTCAAAGAGCTCGTAGTCCCCCTTGCCGGGCACACCCTCCTGCATGTCCCAGAGCCCGATGGTGGGTCCGGCGCCGTGGCCGTGGAACCCGATGGGATGGGTGTAGATGCTGGCCTTAATGCCCTCAGCCGCGGCGGTGGCCAGGGATATCTTCAGGATCTCGTTCCCCGACTGCCCCTCCACCAGCTCACCGGCGAGGATGTCCTGGAGGCGATTGCCCGTGGCCAGGGCCCTCTTCAGACCTTCTGGGGCGCCATCCTCACCGAGGCGAAGCACATAGGCGTTCTGTTGGGTGTCTGTGCAGAGACCGAGGTACACCAGGCCGACGTCGCAGTGGAGCACATCGCCAGGGAGGATAACCGCATCCCCCTGAACCTCTTCCTCTCCCTGACGCTGAATCGACACACTAGGGTGGAACCAGGACCGGAGCCCAAGATCGCGGATGCGCTGACGGAACCACCAGACCACATCCTCAGGGGTGGTGATGCAGGGTTGGATGACCCGGCTGGAGAAGGCCTCGGCGATGATCCCGTGGGCAATCTCCACAATCCCGGTGTAGGCGTCAATCTCCGGCTGGGTCCTGCGCTCCAGCCAACCGATGGCAAGCCGCTCCGCGCCCTTAATCCGGTCGGCATAGTCGGGCCCCAACGCCGCCGCCATCTGTTGATACTCCGCGTGGGTCAACCCATCGCCGAAGGCAAAGGTCTCGGAGCAGTTAACCCCGATTACCGCCGGGTCGCGCTCCCGCACAATCCTCGCCAGGGCCTCCCACTGCCCTTCATGGTCAACGTCCCAGTCCGCCCTGTAAAAGGGGTCAATGCCGTAACGAGACAGTGTCAGGCGCTCCAGTTCTCCATCCTCCTTCAGGTGGAATACAAGGATGGTCCGACGGCGGGCCGAGAGCATCCGGCCAGGCAGAAGGCTCATGATGACGGGATCCTCATTGTATTCGCGGGCTGAAACAACCCACATCTCGAAGCCCTCGCGCTTCATCATCTCCGGCAGCACGGTCTCCAGCCGGTGCTGCAGCCACCCATCGGTCACCCTTGCCTGCTGGCGCAAGGGCAGGATCTTCGCGCTCACATCCGGTGCTTGGCCGTGGTAGTCCTGTGTTGTCCTGCTGCTATCCTCCATTTAGATTGGGCCTCCTTCTCCTGGGACGCCGGTATGCCGCACCGCCGCCGCGTGGTTCCAGCCGTCATCGCATACTGTGTCTCTAAACACATTCTTACACTAACCAGTCACACAGGAGATATTGGACTTACCCCCACAGATGTCCTGTCAAGGTGGGGCCAGAGGCGATACGATCTGCTGTACATTGGCCGCCACACACGACCTGAGATATAATGTGAGTCGGAACAGTCGCTTCTAGGGACAGCTTCAATAGCTGATATACGGTGGGGTTCCAACGACCCGCACCACCAAGCAGCCTATGCATTTCGGTAGGCACTGGAGTCAGTGACAAGTAGGATTACTCCCTTGGAGTAACGCGACTGGAGGGGAAGGAAATGGTTCGAGATGGCAAAGGCCTGTCTATCGCCATACTCATTCTACTGGTTGCGGGGTTGTTGTTTTTTAACCAGCACACGGCACGCCAACTAAGCCAGGCACGGGGTCTCAACAAGCACTTATATATCATATGGGTTGAGCGATTTGACCCTACAGAACCAGTGGCTGCATTAGAGAGCTATCTTCGGGACTCGTCTCTGGCTGATCTCAGGCGCGCGGAGGATTCCATCGCTGACTTGGAGACTGAAGCAGCTTGGGGATTTGGGCTTTACTTTCGTGACAGTAATCCGAGCATGAGGGAAATCTTCTCGCAAGTGTCTCGTTTAATAGGCCATGGTCGAGAAGGTCATATTGATCAGGCAACAATACTGCGAGTTATCGAAGCACTGCAATATTTGGATTCCGCCATCCATAGAGACCCAATGCCGTCGAGTTCTGGTGGTTGGCCAATAGTAGTAGACCACGCGTACATTGAGAGAATCACCCGGGAAACCCTAACTAAGTTAACGGAGACGAAGTGAATAACCAACTATCCCAGCATTCCAGGGCCAACCGACCTCGCCAGATATCGGTAGCCCTTGCGTCACACAATGTGTAACTCCGTACAGGTGAACAGAGGTAAGATACAGTTAAACACAAGAAACAGTCGAGCCCGCGAGGATACCTGGACGAGCTCGACAAATTAAAGGGACCTCGAGGGTTGCCCGCGCAGCAGTTTGACCAAGAAGCCTACAAAAGCACCAACTCCTCCTCCGGTCAGCGATGTCACAAGCCATATCTGCCAGATACTGAGGTGCTGAACTGAAGCCTCAAACACCCCTACAACCCACGCGATGGGCAGAATTGGTAGCGAGAATGTCATGCTCTTCCCCAACAGCAAGCGCACAGACTCACGTACGCCTGGGTCGAGTAGCACCGGTGATGTAAGTAGAGCCCACGCCGCACCTATTATGGCCCCAAAGACAACAGTCCGGTTCACTAGTCCCCTCCTTGCGCTTCGCCTTGTAGCCGATGTAGCCCCTCCAATCACGGCTCGTCCTCATCCGGCTCTACTACTTTACACGCCTCTGGGACGTACGGTTGTTCGAACGTCAGAACCTCTTCAGGCTGAGTGACTCTGGAGGTTCTTACAAGGTGAGCCCATCAACCAGAAGAGGCCACTATTCATTGGTTGCCCCCCACTAAAGAACGGGAGTTGTAATTCATTGCGGTATCTCTCCCTTCGAGCCAGCTTTGGGTTGGATGGTGCTTCTCCAACCCCCTATATATGGCCATAGAAGGAAATCACCTGCCAGCATGCTCCAGCAGATTCCGGCGCACTAGAGAAATTACCCGCAACTTCGAGTTCCCGTTAAACCGGGCATCGGAAGGTACCCTGAGAAAATCGACATCACGCAGGAAGTAACCACCTCTCGGCTACGTCACAAAATCGATGGGTAGGAATACGGTTCGACAACGTCCTCTATCTCAGGGCCGCCTTTAACGGTACCGGCGGTCGTCAATAGAAGAGGACTAGGTCTCATCATCTGGGGGTGGGGGATCTGGAAGGACAGGACCAGAAGACAATTCCTGTGCTTCTGCGACTACCTGTTCGGGAGCTGGAGTTAAAGTTGTTACTGTGAGTGCCTGTGAGAGCACCAAGAAACACAACAAGACGGCGGCTATCAGCTTCCGCATGAAAATCCCTCACTTTCCTGTTCCTATAAAGCTTCTGCCCATATCAAGTTACCAAGCTGCTCAAGATAGTGCATAAGCGAGTGTTGGCCTTTTTCAAGAAGAGCCATCCTGGTTCTTTCAAGGGCAATCTGTTTTGCGTATAGGTGGCTCACCCCACAATGGCGTTCTGCCCTCTGTAAGCTCTCGCGTGCCAACTGAACCTCCCCATTGATAGCAAAAAACTTCGCTTCTAGCAAAAGCGTTTCCGTTTCAAGCTCCCTGTCATGTTGGTGGCTGGACCTCTGCAAGCGAGTGGCAAGGCTTGACAGAAGCCTCGCAGTAGGGACAGACTTCTCTCGCTCAATGTCACTAATATATGAGCGGGACGCTATTCCAGCAGCGACCTGCTCTTGAGTCATTCCCAATTCGAGACGGAGCGTCCTAACCTGCTCTCCCAACATAGTACGTAATTATTCGATGTAATTGTGCTTCTTCCCTCTTTTTGGAAAGGAACCTCCGGCAAGACTGAGAGACTGGCCTAGCGCTGGATGATGAAAACACGGTCAACCGGAAGCTGGATAGGCTCGAAAGAGAGCTGACCCCCGAGGCCCTATAGACGTCAGAAAGGAGATTGGCAGTATGAAGAGAATCCTGGCGGTACTCCTCCTTTGTTCGCTCGTGTCCTTCCCTGTCGTCGACAACCAGGTCAGTGTTCAGAAAGCAGAACACGTCGCTACTTCTACGGAAACCATTACAACCAACACCCCCGACATTCCACCGCCTACCGGCCCTGGAGATGTCGGATAAACCCTTCGTATAACATAATCTATCTTCGCGGGCATTGCTCAAAAAATGGAATTGCCAGATTCGGTGATTCTGAGGAGTTTTCTGCTCTGGCGGGCGATTAGCCCTTCCTGGAAAAGGGCCGTGAAATACAGTCAATAATGAGGGGGCGCGCCTGGGCCAGATCTCTCGATTGCCTCAGATTGCTCTCGATAGCTACCCTATCCAGGTTGTCAGCCATGAGACTCCCCTAGAGAGGTGGTGAGGACCTATGCACAGACCGCTACTCCTGGCAATCATCACAGTCATGGTCTTGGCTGCTGTCATCTATGGTGTGGTGCTGGCTCAGCAGACAGTGTCGGCAAGCGGAGCCGAGGTATCATTAAGGAAGCGCTGGAAACAAGATGGGAAGTCCTGGTCCAGGGGGACATTACTCTCCTTGACGAGCTGTATTCCACACAAGCTCAACGAGCCAAGCACATTGAGCAGCTCAAGCTGCTGAAGCACCGGATTCTGCCAACATGGACAAGGGGCTACAGATACTTTGAATATACAAGTGAGATTGAGATTGAATCCCTCCAAGTGGCGAGAGGCAGCATTACAGCGACCGTTAAAGAACGGGTCAACCTGGTATGGGGTCAGTTTAGGCCCTTTGCCAACACTGCAGGAGTGAGCGGAGTACACAATTTGCATTTAGTCTGGGAAAGAGATCAGGAGAATTGCTGTAGACCAATACCCGGACCCGTACAAGTACCTTCACAGCCTTGAGCATCCGGAGGATCTGCTGCCGGACCTTCTGGAGCGATTTGAGCGATACAGAGGAGACTTCTACAAGAGGCGCTGAGTGGTGCGTAACACCAAAGAAACCCTACCGGCCCTCTCCAGACCTCCCCTCTCCCTTCCCGCCACCGCTAGCTACCTGAAGGAAGTGCGAGACAGCCTCTTTCTCCTCGGGCCGCTCTATTTCCTCCAGGGCCCTATCTGTGGGTAACCAGCCAGACCTGCTGACGACATCGTCCCGTGGGTCCTGGCGAAGTCGGCCATCTACAGCCCGGGCCGCAAAGAAGTGAATAGTGTGATGCAGGGGTGGCGGATGATCCTCTCTGATGGCCTCGACGGTGATGGGATCTGGGTCGATAATCTCTACAGAATACCCTGTCTCCTCTCGGGTCTCCCGGACCGCTGCCTCCAGGGGGGTCTCCCCCCTCTCAATGCGACCCTTTATAATGGACCCAGAAGTTCAGACACAATAATGGCAGGGCTTAAGCGACACGAGATTCGAATACTAACTTAAGCCAATGAAACAGGAGAAGGAGAGGGTTCACTCTATGGCAAGACGCAGAAGTACTCATCGCAGTTCAAGGCCCGGGTTGTACTGGAGCTACTCAAGGAAGAGAAGACCGTGTCTGAGATCTCAGCTGAGCCCGGAGTTCACCCGACCCAGCTGAACAGGTGGAGGACAGAAGCTCTGGAGAAGCTCCCTGTCCTGTTCGAGAAGACCACCAGTTACGAGAAGGCCAAGGCAGAGCATGAGAAGGAAAATAGAGCCGAGCCCGCGCAGGTCATCCTGGCGGGCTCGAAGGAAGCATCCGGCTATGTAGCTAGCAGGTCGTCATTCCCTGCAAGACTATTCAGTACCCGACGCAATGTTCAATGCAGCTAAAACCTCTTCAGACTGAGTCGCTTTAGAGGTTCCTGTAGCAAGGTCGATTCCCGTAGAGGCATCAATCTCGATATTGATATAATCAGCCTCAAAGGGAGGATGCCCGGCTAGACGACGCGTAAATATGAAACTGCCCCGTAAAGTGACCAAGTATACCTCACGAGACTCTCCAACACTAAAGGACGGACTAAAGACCCCTTGCTCAATGAGCTTCCCGTGGGTTGTTAATACTACTGCTTCAATGGTAACATCGTTCTTGGCTGTATAAGAAGCAGCAACATTTAGGGCTATTCCCCGAACTCTATCGGGGGGAAGGTATGGACCTCCGGATGCTTCTGGTAGATCAAGATCAGATGGTTCCAGGAGAACTGCATCGTCAGGGGTACCTTTAGGCATAGGGAGCATGGCCTGATGTGATGCTGCGCCACCAACTCCAACACCAACAAGAGCCACAGCAAGACCTACAAACAGAACGACAGACGGCTTCCAATTGAAAATCCGCATTCTCTATACACCTCCTAAAGCTTAAAGTCCTTCCCCAGTTTATACGTACCAGGGTCCCGCCATTCCCAGTGAAATGGGGGGTCATCAGTCTCCATAATCGTACCACCGCTGTCCTTCCAATATTCCCAGGTTCCTGTATTGCGGTCCAACACCTGCATGTGTTGTGGATAGGTCGTAGTAAGCATGTTGCCCGAGTAGACAACTTCAGCTCCTACATCTACTCTAACACAGGGCGGGGCTTGTGCGGAAATACCCACCGGCTGAAAATCTATATAGGCGGTCCATTCATTGTAACCCGTGTACTGAACTTGATACGAATGGTTGTCACCTTTAGCGCCAACGGGCATGTCAACTCGGTACTCTGCATAACTGGATGTAGTCATCTCTGCCCAGTAAAAGGTCCAGATTGAGGTATCGTCTTTCCAACCCTTCGTCAACCCAACCTCTACCCAGTAACCGTTAACAGCACCTTCTGTAGCAACCCACATCACCTGAGCGGTGAAGTCATTATTACTACTAGTATCATAAGTGTAGTATTCCTGCGGGTTCGGCCACTCAGCATAGGCGCCTAGCCAGTCTCCGTATACGTTATGTCCAACGGCGTGGTAGGTGGCCTCTGCTGGAATCGTGACTAAGACGAAGACTGTTAGCAGTAACACGACCGCACCTGGTGTTCTCCTAATAGTCCTGGACACAGTACTCCTCCTTTCAACAATAGCGCCTGGGGCTCGTAGACCCCCATAATGGTAGACGCGTTGGCAACCACGATGCTCCGAGCTCATTCCTCCTCTCTGATGCGTTTATGTTCGAAAATTAAACACAGCCTGCGCAGAACCTCCTGCTATTGATCACACGATTTCTAACGCTTCAAGAAAATTCCTAACGCTCCAGAAACCCGCAGCTGCCGACACTTCACAATCAGAGATGAATACTGACGCCTTGCAGGAATTCCTGACATTGGAAACGAAGGCTCTTTATACTATGATAGGACCTCTACTGCAGATCTCTCGATTGCTTCAGGTTGCTCTCGATAGCTACCCTATCCAGGTTGTCAGGCATGAGACTCCCTTAGAGAGGTGGTGAGGACCTGTGAGTAGGCGCCTACTCCCTGCAATCATCACAGTCATACTCCTGGCTGCTGTCATATATGGTGGGGTGCTGGCTCAGCAGACAGTGTCGGCAAGCGAAGCCGAGGATATCATTAAGGAAGCGCTGGAAACAAGATGGGAAGTCCTGGTCCAGGGGGACATTACTCTCCTTGATGAGCTGTATTCCACACAAGCTCAACGAGCCAAGCACATTGAGCAGGTCAAGCTGCTGAAGCACCGGATCCTGCCAACATGGACAAGGGGCTACAGATACTTTGAATATACAAGTGAGATTGAGATTGAATCCCTCCAAGTGGCGAGAGGCAGCATTACAGCGACCGTTAAAGAACGGGTCAACCTGGTATGGGGTCAGTTTAGGCCCTTTGCCAACACTGCAGGAGTGAGCGGAGTACACAATTTGCATTTAGTCTGGGAACGAGGTCAATGGAGAGTTGCTGTAGACCAATACCCGGACCAGTACAATTACCTTCACAGTCTAGAGCATCCGGAGGATCTGCTGCCGGACCTTCTGGAGCAATTTGAGCGATACAGAGGAGACTTCTACAAGAAGCGGTGACGTACTCCCGCGGCTGAAGCCGGGGGCATCTTAGGCGGCAAGAGCCACCTTCGACTTGGTTTCGTGGACCGCATGCCAGCCGCAGGTACAGACGTACAAGCCACGGTGCTTGCGGTTGGACTTCCTGGCTTCGCCACAGGCGTGGCAAGCCCGGGAGGTGTAGGCTTCGCTGACCTCCACCACCTGGATGCCGTACAGGCCGGCCTTGCCGACCGAGTGAGTCCGGGGAATCTCAAGATCCAGAAAGACCATAAGTCCTTGTACTATAGAGTTAGCTGATGTTCCATCAACAGTTATCAAGTGAAAAGGAACCCTAAGTGTCGGTGGTTAAGAGCACTTGTGGGGGTGGGGAGTCTCGTATGTGTCCTTGGAAAGCCATAGGGCTGTTCCGTATGAAAGAATGCTACCCCGCCCTTGCGAGATTTCTCGAATGAGCACGTTGAGAACACGGCTTGACTGTGTGTCTCGAGTTGACAAGGTTGAGACTTGCAAGGGAATGCGGGCCACCCCACATTAACTACGGGTTGGTGAAGTCCATGTACTATGTCGGTGTTGACATTGCCAAACGAAACCACCAGGCTTGCCTGTTGGATGAGCAGGGCAGCCAGCTGCTGATGATGTCGTTTGCTAATACTGCGGCAGGTGGCAAGAAACTCCTTGAGGCTGTATCTGCTGTGACAAAGCCCGCGGTGACTGAAACTGAGTTCTGCATGGAAGCCACCGGTCACTACTGGCTGCCTCTCTACTGCTTCTTGAGGGACCAGGGCTTTGAGGTCCACGTGATTAACCCGATCCAGTCAGACTCAGCCCGAAACCTCTACATCCGTAAGAGCAAGACAGACAAGAAAGATGCTTTCATTTTGGCAGACCTCTTGCGTATGAACCGGGTGACCAGCACCAAGTTGGCTGAAGAACCGGTTCTCAAGCTTCAGACTCTCTCGCGTACGCGCTCTGAGTTTGTCAGCCAGGTAGGGGCGCTTAAGAGCCGCGTTCTTGGCATCCTCGACCGCATCTTCCCGGAGTACGAGAGGTTCTTCTCGAATGTTTTTATCAAGACATCGCGGGAACTCTTGAAGAGCTTCACCACCCCTGACGAGTTGGCCACCATTGATCTCTCAGAGTTAACCGAGTTTCTGGCCAAGCACTCCAGGGGGCGGATAGGGTATGACCGTGCACAGAAGATCCAGTCCTATGCCCAGGCAAGCTTTGGCATCAGTATTGGCACCGATGCCTTTGCCCTCCAGTTGCGCCTGCTCCTGGCTCAGGTGGAGTTTATTGAAGAACAGATAGCCGAGATTGAGGAGGCCATCGAGCAGGTAATGGAGGAGCTGAGAGCCTGTCAGGATCAGCCCTACCGGCACGTCATTGAGACTGTGCCCGGAATTGGTCCTGTTCTGGCAGCCGCCATCATTGGCGAGATCGGGGACATTGAACGATTCCCCAATGCGCGCAAGCTGGTTGCTTATGCCGGGATCGATGCCACAACTCGTCAGTCAGGCCAGTTTGAAGGCACCCGCAACCGCATGTCTAAGCGAGGGTCACCTTACCTCAGGCATGCTCTCTGGCTAGCGGCAGTATCAGCCAGGCGCTTTAACCCTCAACTCCGAGAGTACTTCCAGGAAAAGCTGGCTGAAGGAAAACACCCCTATGTAGCAACCGGTGCTGTCGCCCGGAAACTGTTGCATCTGATCTATGCACTATGGAGTCAAAACCGACCTTATGAGACTGATTACACATGGCATCCACCAGAGCATTGATTCCTTTTCACTTATCAAGGTTCGGAAAATAGTCAGGAGTTTACCCTTGACTTTTCATAGCACGTCTTTTAGGGCCTTTTCCGCTGCCTGCTGCGCGTCAAAGCAAAGATCCTCATACAAGATCTCTGGTGTCATTCGTCCGCTCTCCGCTCTTGCTAAATTGCTGCGTGAATGCCTTAACCAATGAGGCCATATCTCATCGCTCATAGACAACCAGCCCCTCAGCGGCATCCGAGTATACAGAGCCTGACAGGGAACTCCTTAAACCTTTCAGGGGTCTCGACAAGAACATCAACGGAGGCAGCGACATCCATAAGATCCCTGTAAATCTGGTGAGCCAAAGCTCTGCGGTCAGATACGCCTGTCTTTAGAACAAGAATATCGTAGTCGCTGTCGTTACTGTAGCTACCTTTGCCTCGCGATCCGAAAAGGATAATCTTGTCAGGGGTAGCAGTCTCAACGATCCTACTAACTACCTTCTTAAGAACTGAGTCCACCAGTGCACCTCCCTGCAACCTAAAACTCACTACGCCAAGTCTTGATTAACTATACCTTGAACCCCAAGAACACAACAACACACCCTAACCGCTAGCTACCTGAAGAAAGTGCCGGACAGCCTTTTTCTCCTCAGACCGCTCTATTTCCTCCAGGGCCCTATCTATGGGTAACCAGCCAGACCTGCTGACGACATCGTCCCGGGGGTCCTGGCGAGGTCGACCCTCTACAACCCGGGCCGCAAAGAAGTGGATGGTGTGATGTAGGGGTGGCGGATGATCTTCTCTGATGGCCTCGACGGTGATGGGATCTGGGTCGATAATCTCTACAAAATACCCCGTCTCCTCCCGGGTCTCCCGGACCGCTGCCTCCAGGGGGGTCTCCCCCCTCTCAATGCGGCCCTTGGGCAGGGTCGGATCGGGATAGTCCAGGGTCCATACAAGGAGCACTTCAGTGACACCGTTGACATCCCGGGTGACGAAGCACCCGGCGGACCTGCGCCGTTCCATTACACAGCTCCCCCTGGGGTCCACTTAACCCACTGCCCGGTATCCATGCAGAACCTCACTGGGCTGCAGCATCCTTCCCTTATCGACTCTATTAGTTCGGAAAGGTCAGCAATAGGACCGTGGAACATTGTGGCGGCGCGGTAGAGTTCTCCAGGCCCGTGGGCGTCGCTGCCACCAGTGCAGGGCTTACCGTGCACAGCCGCTAACTCAGCAGCTAGTCTCCACGACCTCTCATCACCTCTGCCGTTGAGTACCTCAACGGCATCAACCCTGTCTATTATGTCGTGGGCCATATCTGCACTGGTGGCCCTGAAGACACCCTGCCCTCTGTAGGGGTGGGCGGCAATAATGACTCCACCCTTCTCGTGCACACAGTCTATAAGGTCAAAGATGTCGCGATAGCCAAGAACATCGGTGCTAACGCCGAAGACAAGCCAGTCTCCATAGTCATTAAGTATCTCCATTCCAGTAAACACCCTGATCATCTCAGGGTCTCCAACCGAAAACCTCTCCTCGGGGTAGACCATATTGTGCTCAGTTATCGCCACACCACCAGCCCCATGAAGGATACCCTCTCTATGGTAATCCCCCAAGGTAAGGCTTGTGTTCTTGGAGAACTCAGCATGGTTGTGCAGATCCACTATCATCATACAATCCCACCCTCGCCATAAAAAGGAATGCGCCCAAACAGTCTAGAATATTATCCCATATTCAGCCAGCGCAGTCTAGCTGTTAGGGTCGCGCACCTGTCCCCATCGGCAAACACCTGTATTCAGGAAAGGAGAGCTCATGGCCAGTGATGTTTTTGTTCTCGGCACCATTCACCAGTTTCACCTCATGAACGAAGGCTACACCTACACCCATCTTGAGAGACTGCTGGAGGCCTACGACCCAGACCTTGTCTGCCTTGAGATTCGCCCAGAGGACTATGAAACGGGAGAGTACAAAGCCCCCGAGGAGATGGTTACGGTAGGTCTCAAGTGGGCAGTGGAGAGGGGTATCCCCGCCGCCCCGGTAGACTGGTGGGAGGATGACATGCCCCAGCGCCACCAGGAAGCCATGGCTGAACTGACTGCAACGCCTGAAGGCCAGGTCAAGCTCGACCGGCTTATGGCCGACGCCGCAGTGGGCCCAACCTACGAGGCCAGGTTCCAGGAGTTAACCCAGACCTACCAGAGGGCAAACAGCCCTGAGACCCAAGACTACTTCAGAAGAATTCACGACCTTGAGACAGAGGTCCTCGGTGAGGGGAACCTTAACAAGCGGTGGGAGCAGCGAAACAAGAACATGGCGCAACTGGTGTTGGAGGCTATTGGGAACCACGAGGCCAAACGGGCCATTGTCCTCACGGGGTGCGAACACAAGTACATTATCGAGGATCACCTAGGGGATGCAGGCCTTACCCTCCTGCAGCTGGAGGACTTTCTATCTGAGGACATAGAACTCACAGCAGAGGAACTGTCAGCCTTCAGGGACAAGTCCGCCCGCATTTTTGTCTTCCAGAGGGTTGACGGTCCCCAGGCCAACACAAGACCCGACAGCGTTGACCTGTCAGGGGTCCTGGAACGAATCAAAACCCTCCTGGAGCACAATCCCGGCGACACCGAGGTGATCTACTACCGGGGCCTCTACCACTATCTCCAGCGGCAATATGATGAGGCCCTCGCCGACTTCAAGGTCGCCGTACAGGATAGGGTGGCCCTCCTCCTTGGCTGGGCACCTCTATGGGAGATTGCGGCCCTCCGGGCCGGACAGATGCTGGACCTGCTGGGACAGAGAGAAGCTGCCCTCGACCACTACCGCACCATTCGGCAGGACGGGAAGTCTTTTGTCAACCATGCCGAACAGCTGATAGCGGAGCTCTTCACCCGGCCCACCTAGACAGGCTTAGCAATGGGGGTTGTGCTCATAAGAGATCTTCAGTCAAAGCGTGCCCCTCAACCCCGTTCCGCAACCCTATTATCCACCTTCTTCAGTTTCGCTCTAATCTGCTCTCCCATTTCCTCCAGCCTTTTGCGCTTTTTGATTCTCCCCTTTTTACTCTTTTTCATCTCCACCGGTATCCGCCAGTCGATGTCACGCTCTTCCAACCAGGCTTCGACCCCGCCTGCTTTAAGGGAAAGCTTGGTCATGTAGCCGCCGATCCTGCCGGTCTCGACGGCGCTTAGCCCTCCCCAGCCGACCTTCTCAACTTTGTCCTTCAGGCCCAGTATCAGCGCCACTTCCCACTTAAACCGCTCCATTGGGGTAGGGGGGTCATCGTCCTCTTCCTCTTCCTGGCCGTCATCAACCTCCTGGGTCTTAGCCTTGGCTTTCTCCAGATCCTCTTCAATCTCCGCCTTTACAGCGTCGGTTTCGTTGATGCCATTGACATCAGTCTCAGTATCAGTATCAGCCTCGATTTTGGCCTTTGCCCACAAACTTATCACCCTCCGAGAAGTCATCCGCCGGTAAAAAGTGCTGATAGCAAGTAGTTTTACCAGCATTAAAGGGGTTATTCTCCAGGGCGTATCCGAGGAGACCGCAATGGGCCTGTTGTAGCAGCTAATGGCGAAGCCCTTTGCCCGGCCCGCCTAGGCAGGCTTTCTCACCAGGGCATACCACATGGCATAGGCCAGGAACCCCGAGCAGGTGGCAAAGCCGGCCCCGGTCTTGACGATGCCAGTCTGGCGGTCAAAGCCCTCGCAGGCAAGGCCGGCGTCAAGCTCCGCGGTGCGAAGGATCTCCAGGGCCTGATCCACCCCACCGTTGAGGAGCCCGTTGAAGAGACCCATCACAAAGGGTTCGTCGGTATGGGGGCAACCCACTTCATTAAACCGGGCCTCCGGGTAGTAATGGGGGTTGTGCTCGGAGAAGATCCACCTGACTGTGTTCTGGTAGATGGGGTCATCCAGCCTGCAGAAGCCGTAGTAGTGAAGCATCCGCAGGCTCCCCGGCGGCTCGTCATAGATGGTGCATTCCCCCGTATCGGGATCAACACACCAGGCGTACATGGGCCCCAGGGGACCCTCCACAATACAGTGGTTCCGGATGGCTTTGGCCAGGGCCTCCGCCTGTTCCGCAGCCCAGGCCCTCATCTCCTCGTCGCCCCAGGCGGTGTAGAGGCGGGCGGCAATCTGCAGGGCCCGCCAGGCCACAACATTGTCATAGGTGACATAGGGGTGTTCCGCCGGGTCGTCGGAGGGGTAGAGGAAGGTCTCATAGAGGTCCACCTGCCGGTGCTTCTTTGTCCTCAGGATGGACATTACCCTGCTGACCCCCCTCTTCACCCAGGGCTCCGTCAGGATCTCCTTGTCATCGGTCATCTTGACGTAGTAGTGAAGGGCAATGAGGTAGGCGGCGAGTTCATCCAGCTCGAAACCGGGATACAGGAGGGAACCGTCAATATAGAGGCTGTGGATGCCGGCGTGTTTCATGTAGCGGGTGAAGGCCGCGTACAGGGCTTCGCGGGCCTGGGCCTTGTCTACCAGCAGGATGGCAGGGAAGGACCAGAGCAGGGCGTCCCGCGCCCAGAAGGCGGCGCTCACGTAGTAGCGGGGGCTACGGCTGGTTACCAGCACCAGGTCCTCCGTATCAATGGTGTAGCCCTGGGCAAAGAAGTAGTTGAAGAGGTTGTTCAGGTTTAGAAGATGGGTGAGACGGCCTCCATTGGCTGCTGGGCTTAAGGGAGCCGTTTCGCCATGGCTATTTCCGCCCGTTTCGTCAGGACTGGCACCGTCCCCCGATTCATGGTCTCCTGGCACCTGATACTGCCTGGCCTTGAGCCACTGTCTGGTCTCCTCCAGGAGCTTCCGCCAGCCGTGGCGGGCAAGGTCAACGGCGGTTGTTCGGGCGCCGTCGCCCTCCTGGTTGCAGGCCCAGTGAAAGGCGAGGCTATAGCTCTCCCCTGGCTCCAGCCGCACGGTCTTTCCAAGGGCCCAGTAGATCCCCTCTCCCTCTGGAACCCGCACTTCGGCGCTGGCCTCTCCCGGCCTGACACTGCCGGGCTCGTCATCGACAGCCTTCCTGTCTTCAAGGCCCCAGGGGGTCAGGGGCGATGCGGTCGATGCGGTCAATCCGGCGCCACTGTCGACGCCGCCTACCCGGCGCCAGCCGCACCAATCCAGCTCATCGGAGGCGCTGGCAGCCAAGGCGGCCAGACTGGTTCCGGGCCGGGTCTCAAATATTGGCCCCTTGGACCACTTATTGTAGTAGACATGATGATGGCTGTTAAGGTGGCGCGAGGTGTACAGGGTCTGAAGGCTGTAGCACCAGAGCCCGTCAAGGCCCAGGCTGACTTCAATGGGTTCCCCCTCTTGGGACTCTCTCCCCGGGGACTCCTCCTCTTCTGACTCCCCCTCTTCCCCGCCGCCTCCCGTGGTGTTCTCAACCTCCAGGACATAGACGAAGCCCTTGTGGCCCACAGGGGCGTAGATGGTTCCTGTCAGCGCCAGGCCGAAATCAGGGGACTCAAACCGGAACCTTGGTATCCAGTGCTCCAACTGCTCCCACTCTAACCTGCCCTCTAACTCCACCGGCTGGCCCTCTACCCCAAGCCAGGGCGCCAGCAGGGGCTTGCCGCCGGACTCCCCCTTCCCCGCGAACTCCACCAACCCCTTGGCCTGCATGTGCAGGAGGTTGACCCGCTCAACACTGCCGTCGGCCGGTGATACTATCGGGAGGCTGACAAAGAGGTTGCCCGTGGGAAAGAGGGGCCTGTAGTCCTTGATCTCGTCGGGAACCGTCAATATCCTTGAACCATCGTTAGCTGCCACCGCTGCTGTCCACCTTTCTGTCTGTATCCGTCGCCTCTTCCGCTACGCGCAGGTCCTTTCGCTGGTAGAGATCGGGCAGGTAGGCGCCAATGAGATCTGTGTTGAGATAATCTCGCCAATCCCCCTCATTTCCACGGTATCGTCGCAAGGCGCTTATGTTGACATCGCCAAGAGCCATTCCTTCGCCAGCAGTCTGGGAAACCCTGACAAGAACGCCACTGTCGTCAGGAGTCAAGGCCCGCGGGGCGAAAATCCCGGTAAAGCCCGAAAACTCCCAACCGGCAAAGCTACCCACCATACAGGAGTGAACACCGTAGACAGGGCTCTCCTGGACCCGGGGCCAGATGCCCCGCATCTTCTTCCAGAGGGAGAAGGTGTCGTTGTCCGCCGATGGCACCAGAACGATATCGGCCCCCAGGGCCGTTAGGATCCGGAAGGTCTCAAAGTAGGTGATGTCCATACAGACGGGGATACCGACATTGCCCAGGGGTGTCTCGATTACGGTGACTCCATCGGCCACACACATTCCCCAGGACTCTTCATCCGGGGTCAAGTGGAGTTTGTGCTGGCGCCCCAGCACCTTGCCGTCAGGGCCAAAGAGGTAGGCAGTATTGTAGAGGCGGCCGCCGCCAACGGGCAGGACCGCGGACCCGGCATGGATGTAGACATCAAAGGCCCTGGCCAGGTGGGCATAGGTCTCCTCGTAGAGGGCCTTGGTGGCAGGACCCACAAAGCGGAAGATGTCCGCCGGTGAGATGTCGCCCTCCATTTCCCCCAGGGCCTCCTCAAGGGAGCCCCCGGAGGCCATCTCCTCGAAGCCGGGGAGGCACCCCAGCAGGTGGGTGGCGTTGTACTCGGGAAAGACGATTAGCTGTGCCCCTTCGGCCACCGCCCCGGCCACGTGCTGGTAGATGAGGTCCACGTAGTCCAGGGCTCGCTTAAAGGGCTGCAGCCGCATCTGTACCGCTGCCACCCGGACTCTCTCAAGGTCTACCTCCTCAAGGGTGCCGCCGGGCTCAATCTTTTTCTTCGCCAGGTACCTGCGGACGGCGACAGGGCGGGTCTGCCAGCTGAGCCAGGCCCTGAATAGCCTCTCCTTGAGCTGATCAATGGCCTTACTCATTCCCTTCCCCCTCCCTACCCCTGTAGATCCTGGGCATAAACTGCTGGTATACCGGGGGGTTCAGGAAGTGGAGGATGTTGTATTTGCGCCGTATCTTGTCGAGGGCATTAAGGTCAAGGACGGCCGACACCAACCCCTGGCCGCTTGTCCCGCGGCTCGCGGCAAGGGCAGCGAGGTCAATGAACTGGTCGGCTACATCAAGGTGCAGGCTCCCCAAACCGGAGAGCGTAGCAACAAAACCCGAATTCGCCTCCGTTATCTCACAGGGGCCGAAGACAGTGGACCGCCCCTCAAGCTCGAGATCGCTGCTGGTTCCAGTAGCTCCGCCGATACTGGCAGTATCCATGGCAACCGCGGGGCCCACCAGGCAGCTCTCAAGGGAGAAAAACTGATTCTGCTGGGTCACCTGCCACAGCCCCTGGACCTGGTCTAAGAGGGTATAGGGGGCCGATCGCGCCTGAGGGGAGATGACGATGTCTACTCCCTGCAGGGCCAGGATTCGCCCTACCTCAGGTATCGCGGCGTCGGGGCCAATGGCAAAGCCAAAGGTCAGGCCTGAGCCCCCCTCTCCAGAAATAGTGTGAGTGTCGGACGCGCGGTAGACCTCCAGCGTGTTCCAGACCTGTAGCTCCCCAAGGCCCTCGGGCAGAAAGCCGCCTTGATGGGTCTGCCCCTGCCTGAGAACAACCTCTCCCGAGGGGTCAAACAGGTAGGCCAGGTGCTCAAAGCCCCCAGCCGCCCTCTTGAGGAAGGTCCCTGGGCACACAAAGAGACCGGTGTCCCGGGCCAGGGCCCTACCCCATAGATTGTAGGTCTCCTCGGCCTCCTCCCACCGGGGGCTTCCTCCCGGCGCCCCCGCCATCAGGGGACCAAGGCCGGTAAGGGCCGGGAAGACAACCACGCCCGGAGCAACCCCCGCCCCCGGGTTCCCGACAAGGTCCTGGCAAGATAAGGAGGCATGAGCCTCGTCAGGCAGGCCCACCTGAAAGACATGGGCCTGGACCAATCCTCGCTGCTTCAATGGCCTAGCCCCCCCTGGCTATACGCGCTCTAGCAAAAAAGTTACAGGGTTCTCGCCGTCAGAACAGGTAACATGACACTTCCCTTCATCTTCCCAGGGAAAGTCGCCACCCATCTGCAGCACCCTGATGGAAGGAAGCAGCCCGTGGAAGGCGGCAAGGCAGATGCCTTGTGGGGTTACGCTGTCCGCCATCATGAAGGTGTCGCCTTCCTTGTGATCAATTCCGCAGAACCCCTCTTGCTTGACAACAGTAATCTTGACGTCATGGGTATTAGCCATTTGAACTCTCCTCCTTAAACTATCGCCCAAGGGCCCCATCAATCCCAATCCATGCCCATTACTTCTACAGTACCCCTGACCTTCCTTCTAACAGCAGGTACGGCACATTTTGCCTCACATAGAGAAGCCACCTCTTACAAATCCTGTCTGCAGGACGCTGGGATTGGCGAGGTGGCTCAAAGTGCTTCTCGATGTTGCTCTCGGCCTGGCCGAAGCAGGTATTATATGTGTTGTCGTCCTCTGGGGCGTAGGCTATAAGCTACTAGGTATGGACTCCGCCTACTTCTTCACCCAGGAGGTAATCCTGGGATTCCTCATCATCGGCCTGACCGTTGTGGGCCTCTGGATGATCACCGAATGGTGGCAGCAGCTGCTCAATCGCTAGCCGTCCCTGGCCTAGCCGTATGCGGCCTGGCGGTCTGCCGTTGCTGGCCTAGCGGTCTGCCGCTACTGGCCTAGCCTAGCGGTCGCCATCCCTGGACTAGCGGCCCTTGCCAAGCCTCCGGATGTCAAGGATCTTGAAGTTCTCCTCCTCCAACCCGTGAACAAACCCATCCACATCATGGCTGTCAACCTTGATCACGATGACCTGCCCCACCAGGGAATCCTTCTTGGAGAAGAAGTGGGAAATGTTCATCTTGTGGAGCCTGGCCACACGGCCAATCTTCTCAGCCCTGCCCAGCACATCGGGGGACACAAGGGTGACCCGGGTACCTCCATGCCTGGCCCCTGTCAGCTCCAGGACGGCCTCCACCAATGAGCTCTGGGCCAGGATGCCGGCAAACTGTCCTGAGGCGTTCTGCACCGGCACCAGCAAAAGATCGTTTTCATACATCAGGGCGGCCGCCTCTTCCAGGAGATCACCGGTGTGGAGCGTGCACCTGACGGGGGCCATGGCGTCAGTCACCATCTTGTCCTCGGCGGCGCCTTCCTGGGCCTGGTACAGGGTGATTACCCCGACCACCGCCTCTTCCTTGTCGTCAAAGACCGGCAGTGCGTAGAACCCCTTGTCTTCCATCTTGCTGATGGCCGCCGAACACTGCTCGCC
>Ga0209643_1001271_pt1 | contig 25570 bp, 25 predicted proteins | sample AutmiccBRH37_all_FD_187383 | JGI IMG/M metagenome (GOLD analysis project Ga0209643, IMG submission 187383) | Deep subsurface microbial communities from Mt. Terri, Switzerland - Autotrophic microbial communities BRH/37_all (SPAdes) (version 2) | ecosystem: Environmental > Aquatic > Deep... | reverse complement strand
CAGTTTCTTTAACGGGGGAAATTCCACCAATAAACTTGCGGATATTTAACTCCCGCCAATAAGAGTATTCCAAATGGAAGACTATGGAATTCGCATGACTGGAAAACATTTTCATTCTAATTTGTGAACGCCGGGGTTCATGATTGTTTCTTTATTCAGATCAGATTAATCAATTTATTCAGGCTCATACTAAAATGAGAGGCTTTTGTGCCATTTAGCACAAAAGCCTCTCAAAACCCCACTTGAAGTGAGTTATTCTTTATGCCTTCTGTACAGCGCTTTCCCAGATTCATATAGATTGTTTCCCTCATGATCGATAATCACCATGACTGGAAAATCTTTCACGACTAAGCGTCGGACTGCTTCCGGCCCCAGTTCGGGATAGGCAATGACCTCAGCTGAAACAATGCGCTTAGCAATGAGGGCACCTGCTCCTCCGATCGCTCCAAAATAGACAGCACCGTGGTTCTTCATGGCTTCAATCACTTCCGTTGAACGAAGCCCTTTACCGATCATTCCAGTCAAGCCTTTTGGGATCAGCTTTGGTGAATAAGCATCCATGCGTCCGCTCGTCGTTGGCCCTGCCGAACCGATCACTTGCCCTTCTTTAGCCGGTGTCGGTCCGACAAAATAGATGATTTGATCGTTCATCTCAAAGGGCAAATCTTGGCCTTGCTCAAGAGCCTCGACCATTTTTTTATGGGCTGCATCTCGCCCAGTGTAAATAATCCCATTTAGTAAGACATTATCTCCAGCCTTCAGGCCCCTAAGCTTTTCCTGGGTAAGGGGTGTTTCAATGCGAATAGCTTCACCCATTAGTTTTCCCTCCCTTGCAAGGTAATTTCCTTATGACGAGTTGCATGGCAACCAATGTTTACTGCAACTGGCATTCCTGCAATATGCGTGGGATAAACTTCTAAGTTAACGGCTAGAGCGGTCGTTATTCCTCCAAAACCTTGGGGCCCTATGCCTAAACGATTGACACGATCTAATAATTCTTCCTCGATTTTCGCTAGGCGTTCTTCCGGATTGTGTTTCCCGACTTCGCGAAGTAAGCACTTTTTAGCAAGGTAAGTGGCTTTTTCCATTGTTCCTCCCACGCCCACTCCGACAATAATCGGCGGGCAGGGATTTCCACCCGCTCGATCGACGGTGTCCACCACAAATTGCATCGCACCCTCGAGACCTTCAGACGGCTTGCACATTTTCAAGCCCCCCATGTTTTCACTGCCGAACCCTTTAGGTGCCACCACTAAATGCAAAGCATCACCAGGGACGATATCGTAATGGATCACTGCCGGAGTATTATCTCCCGTATTGACTCGCTCAAAGGGATCCTTGACGACAGATTTGCGTAGATACCCTTTGTCATACCCTCGGCGTACCCCTTCATTAATGGCCTCGGTAAGACCTCCACCAACCACGTGCAAATCTTGGCCAATTTCTACAAAAAGAACCGCCATCCCCGTGTCTTGGCACATTGGGACTCTCTCATTGTGTGCTATTTCAGCGTTCTCAATAAGACGTTCTAAAACCTCCCGGCCTAAGGTCGAGGGTTCAACTTTTAATGCCTGATGAAATCCAGTCATTATATCCGCACTAAGGTCATAATTTGCCTCAATACAAAGCCTTTCAACCGCTGCAATAATCTCTTCCACGAGTATTTCCTTCATCTTCTCTACCTCCTCCTCAAAAGTCTTTTATGTCATAACCATTTCGAGGTTAATGCTACATTTCTGAATATTTCCAATCCCCGTCTCTTATTGTACTCCTAAGCAAAGCAAAAGCAAGAGACAATTTGAGGCACAAGTTCCAATTTAACATTTAGTAGTCAGTCAAATGAGTTCTTGCATAAACTATAGGCAAATACGAGCTTGAACCAGCACTGTTGACTGCCTTAACTTTGTAATAATAGGTGGTATCGGCCCAAAGTCCGGTATTTACATAAATTGTGTTTGTTACCGTCGCAATCCGGGTATATGTTCCAGAAGACGAAGTTGCCCCGTAAATATAATAGGATGTAGCGTTGCTTACTGAATTCCAAGTAAGGTGTATTTGATTGCTCTTTTTAACCAACGGGCAATGATTACAATTCCTTGGTAAAGTACAAACGCAATCAAGAAACCCCAGAGACCTTCCACAATATCTTGAAATTCCATATTGCCACGACCAGTTATTTTTTGCCCAATTTCTATAGCAAAAACAAGAACAACAAGGACAGTAAAGGTATAAATGAAGGAAATCACAGTTAGACTGTACCGAACAAGATACTTGAATAACCTATTGACAAGTATAAAAAGCACTATTCCCAAAAATCCAATGACCAAAAAATGCAGCTGTTTATCGTTGAAGTTTAGATCCAATTGCCGAGTCAATAGGACTAATTTATCGTGGAAATAGTTCATAATGCTGACTATGAATTTCAAAGTACTGCTCAATACTATAACCTCCAAGGTTGCCTATAATATTTTCCCAGGGCAGTAGTAGCGCTAAATCAAGTGTCTCGCGACTCTCCGTGAATGCAACACCCAATCGCCCCATTAAACTGAGGTGATTGCGGTATAACAATCCGCCTGCCCGACCCAGCTTCTAAAAGCTTAGCTACCGCATGGTTATGCGCGACTCCTCCGGTAAAGACCAGAAATTCACCGGTGAAGGAACGTAGGAGAGGCAAAATACGCTTGACAATTGTTGCGTTAACTCCAGCCGCGAGTTCAGCTAAGGGGAACCCTTCCACAATCTTACCGATCAACTCGCTTTCCCCAAACACGGCACATGTCGAGTTCAACTCCACCGGAGCATCTGCATATTGTCCTAGTTCTTCTAGTGACACATCAAGAATGTCCGCCATATTTTCTAAGTAGCGTCCAGAAGAGGCCGCACACTTATCATTGGTCATAAAATCGATCATTTTTCCCTTTCGGACTTGGATGATTTTACTGTCTTGCCCACCAAGGTCAACCAACGTAAAATCCGTGAGCCCCGTCTGATAAATCGCTCCCAATACATGCGCCTTAAGCTCCGGAATTGCCTCTCCACCAGCAAGTTCCAAAGTATTACGCCCATAACCGGTGGAAATTAAGCGTTTCACCACAGGCAGCCCCAACGCCTCAAAGTCCACAACCAGCTTTTCTCCCTGCTTTCGCCCATACTCCCGGTAAAAACGGATCGTATCCAAGCTTTCCAAACGGAGGATTTCTAAAGGCTCCTCTCTCTTCGGCAGCACCATGAGGGCGATCTTCACACTCCGACTCCCTAAATCAATTCCACAGATAATTTCTTGTTCAGACATGGGATTCCCCCCCTGAAATATTATGTACAAGGTATTATTTCTTTCTCATAACTATTTACTTGTAATTTTATGGTATAAATGGTAACTCAGTTGATATCATGCCAGTACGAGGGTTATAATAGTAATAATTAATACTTCTACGCTTGATTGACGAAAGCGGGAAAATATAAGGGAGTGCTTATATGCCATTATCTCAAGAAGAAAAAAAATACACGTATGCAGACTACTTGACATATCCAGAAGATGAAAGATGGGAAATTATTAATGGAATACCCTATTTGCAAGCATCTCCAGCACCTATACACCAAGAGACCTTGATGGAATTAGCTAAACAAATTGCAGTCTATTTGACAGGGAAAACTTGCACTATTTACCCTGCACCTTTTTGTGTAAGGCTGCCACAAGGCTTTGAGAAGGATGAAAAAGAAGTCAAAAACATTGTGGAACCCGATATTTCTATTATCTGCGATAAATCCAAAATTGACACTAAGGGTTGTAATGGAGCGCCCGATATGATAATTGAAATAATTTCCCCATCGTCGATAAAAAAAGATAGGTTTGTTAAGTTTCACCTCTATGAAAAGGCTGGTGTTAAAGAATATTGGATAGTAGAACCTGATCAAAAACTCGTTAGTGTTTTTCTTCTTCAGAAAAACGAACGATTCAGTCGTCCAGAAATGTACACTGATGAGGATACTATAAATGTATCTATCTTTGCCGATTTAATCATTGATTTAAGTACAGTTTTCACTTCTACCCGAGCATAGACAAAAAAGACTCTAACCTCATTTTACTGCGTGCGTCCAACCCAGTTGGATTTTCCCCCTCTAACGTTAAAATTGGATAATCAAGTTTCTTTCGTATAATCAAATCTTCGATCTGGCGATAACAAAAGCTTTGGGTATAGTGAATAATCCCGTCTAGTTGGCGGCGCTCTGCCTCCTTGGTGATATCCTCAATTCGTTGAAATACTTTATAAGGATAGGTGTATAAGCGGTACTGTTCCACGACGTCTTCCGTCTCAAAGGGCATCGCAAATTGTCTCTGGACTTCATTAAAAACCACACGGGCTCCGTGTTCTTCCAAAAAATCATACAGTTCGGGAAAAATAGGTGGAACCCCGATAAAACCAAGGCGAAGTTCACGCCCTTTCCTCCGTGATCCTAAACGTATCCGCTCTGAAAACGGTTCCCGTCCGCGCAACCTTTGGATAAAACCCTCCATCTCCCGAGCAAAGCCCTCAGGGTCGCCATTAAAATCTGAACAAGAAACAAGGTAGAGGTGGTTTTCAAATCCGCTCACACGGTTTTCTTCCCATGTCAGTCGATCAATTTCCCACGCTAAGGCTCGTACCTGATCAAGGCGCTTCTTTTGCAGATTTACGCCCTCCCACGTCGCACCTAAGGTTTCAATTAATTTGTCCATTTGAAGACGGAGCATATCAGGATCTCGATCATAGGGAAAAGCAAACGGGATAATTTCAATCCCCTCAACTTCCCAAGTCTCCATCAGGGCGTGAGTATTACTGCAATCTCCTTGAGTCACTGCAACAATGCTCTGAATGTCTGGATTATGCAAGGCTGTCGTATACAATCCCTTGATCCAACCGCAGACATTCCGTGGGTAACCGGCAAGCTCTGCCTCTTCTACTCGACGCATGGCTTCCGAACTGGTAATAAAAATATTGTTTAAATCAACCGGCGTCTCCCCCGCTGCGAAAATTACTTCAACTGGTACCGTCGTTGTTAACCCTATCTTACTCATAATCGCTGTCTACTCCTTGTTCCATTCCCTCTTTAACAAAACAAGCGTCCTATTCATCTCATTGTGCACGATCATATAGCCTTCATCCACGCCCATACCCGGTTTAGCCAACAATTGATCCGGGCGGGTGGCAAGGGATACATGCACAGCAGTTCGAGCTCCTGAATCTGTTTCATTACAGGATCCACCAACATAGGCACCTACGCCGTACTTCTTGGCATAAATTACTGCTTCAATCGTGTTCTGAATCCCCCCTAGATCCGGAGTCTTAATTTGAACCATGTCAGCAGCTTGAGCATCTACAAACTTAACAATATCTTCATAGGTATTGCACCATTCATCCGCCACGATTTCCACCTGAACTCCTCGAACCCTTAAAGCGTCGCGCAAGGCTTTGAGTTGTTCAATCTGACTGATTAAACTTCCGGCATCCATGGGTCCTTCGATTCTTAGATGCAAGGGGGCAGCTGCTTTTTCTAACTTGGCGAAGTAGTCTACCATTCTATCCACATTATCTTCAAAGGCAATTCCAATCGTACCATAAACGTCAATGTGCAAAACTGGACGATATTCCTTGCTTCCCAGCGACAGAACTCGGTTTCTAAGCCACTCCACATACTCCAAAAGCAGTTCTCCATTTTTGCCCAACTTCGTCTCAACATGGTTAATCAAGGCATGGGGTAACACCCCGGCACGTTTAATAATTGCCTTATCCGCATTATCATAGCGATCATCTCCGGTTTGAGTAAAAATTGGTACAGGCTCCAGAATCATCGGAAGATGATATTCCTTAAGTATGACTTCTGTCATCGTCTTTTTCTGAGCTTTAGCCACACCAGCTAGAATTGCTTGGCTTACCCCATAACGGATGGCAGTATGATAGCGCTCCCCATTCGGACGTCTCAAATTCTCAATCCTATCCACTAAGTTTTGGAAGGAATCCAATTGCTGACCAATAAGCATAGGCGCAATCTCTTCTAGAATAATGGGTATAAAATCCTCTGCCAAAAAAAGCGGATCCCGACCACCCGCACCAGAATATTGGACAGCAGCGCAATCCCCCGATGCCACTTGGCCATCCTCCAGGATTAACATAACAGAAATTGACTCACCCCGTTGACGAACCGCCTTAAATCCTGACGTTTGCGGCTCCCCGTTGTAAGTAAACCCATCATGAGTAGCACCAGATTTAATCGCTAGTTGGTCATCAAAATAAAAACCCGTAAGCCCTGGCGAAGCAATGACATCTACGATTTTCATTATATGTAGCCCTCCCTCCATGAGTCTTCTCTTCTAATGCTAACCCCTTGGCCGCCCAACGAGCATCCCTTTCCCAATCGCATATATGTCATCGATCACCATCTGGAAGGATGGATCTCGATCCTCATCTCGCCCACGCTGGGCAATTCGCTCTCGATGAAACTCCTTGATCGTCTCATCAAAGGGGATATTACCGAAATCCAAGAGCCTCACAGCACCTGTGGTATCCCGGGCGGGGAGAATCTTACCCGCATTATAACGGCTCGGTGCAAACGGGACATCAATCACACCGGCTTGAAATGCTCGGACGGTCCCGACCGCAGCATCTCCCTCGCCTAGTTCGAGGACCCGATCCAGAATAGCCCTTGTCTCCATCAAAATCATAGTCTCTTCCAAGGCTAACTCACCGGTCATGGGCAGAGTTTGGTCTTTTAACATGTTTAAGACTTGCTTCGTGGCACGTAGGCCTGCTGCGTTAGCCTCTTTAGTAGGAATGCCCAGTGCTTCGTGGGGAGTTTTTACAATCACTTTAGAAACTTTGGCTAAGGCTGCGGTCACTGCCCCCCACGAAATAACTCCAAAGGCCTTAGCCTCATCTTGCGGAAAACCACCCATCCATTGATGAAAGACCGTAGTAATCATTACCTTTGGATAGCCTAGTTTTGCTAAGTACTCTTCTGCCAGATTAGGCAGCGTATGCAGAGCAGCGACGTCTTGAATGAGATTACCGCATTGACCGTAACCAAGGGTCAAGCTGCGAACTCCCTGCGCAACTGCCAGGATCCCTTCCAGAACTGCCACTGCATGGGAAATGGCAGGTGGAACAAGCGTCCCGGTTAACGGTCCAAAGGGCTCACGGTTAATTTTGACACCTTGCTCCTCGTAGAGCCCGATCAGGCGGTCGACATACTGCCAGTATTTGATCGTACTTTCTATAGAAACGTCTTTAGAATAGGGAATGTTATAAGAAATTCCGCCCCCTTCGTAGTCCGTAAAGCCACCGGCGATCGTCACCTCGGCAAGTAGCCGCGCATCCGGAGTTCCATGCCGGACTTGGATCGGTACTTGAACACTTTCGACCACGCGCCGACAAGACGCCACCCCATGGTTGACTGCTGGAAATCCATTCAGCATTGAGCGTCCGATAGCCGCACTTTCTTCCATACCTGCTTGTGCTTCGGTGTAACGGTTTTGCCGGGTATAGGAATCGATCGTGGATGGCAGAAAATCTGCGCCTCCTTCATCTTGCAGGAAACGCAACAATTCAATATGCTCATTAAGCAGAGCTACGCCGGCACGAGGTTGAGCAAATGTGATCCCTTGAGCTTTTCCCTCGGCTAGCTTCTCAGCAAAGATTTTGCTTTTAGGTAATGATTTTTGATACGCTACCGCTTCCTCAAAGTTAACATCCTTACCTGTTTCCCATTGCCCCAAAACTTCCAGCCGCTGGCGCTGAAACTCTTCTGCGTCCATTTGTTTAACCGTTAATTCCATTTCTAAAACCCCTCCTACTAAAGTTTGACGATATATTTCTTCATAATCCTGAGCGCGGCGAGGGGTGCTACTTCACGAAGCAACCCCATTGCTGCTAAAATGTACTCTTTATCTAAGTAAAAGACCGCGTTTTGAGGTTTGAGAAGCGTAGGTTCCTCTGTGTTAAAAACTGCTCCTCGCAAGATACCCAAAGCATCAGGGTGGTGAAGGAGGACCCCTCCCGTCCCGATCACCACAGGTAGCGGCGTTAAATCCTTGCCATGCTGCACATAAGTCGCACCGAACGGAGTATAAACTACCTCAATCGTTCCGACATGACGGTCTACAGCCAACCCTACAGCCACTCGGCCCATAGCCACATCGAACTTGACTTCTTCCTCTGATTGAGGAATTCGCCAAGGATCTTCTTTACATAAACTTAATTGGAATTCAATTTGATCTTCTGCCCAACCCAGGTAGTCGCTCAAGCGTCGACCGGCGGCCTCCACTAACGCCTCTGAACTGTAGCGCATCCCCAAGTCGCCCTCAACCGTTCGCTTGGCATAAGGTTCTGGTAACCCTTTCAGCATAACGCTGGGTTTACTCGGGTCCCCCCTGGCAATCGAATACACATCCGTCGTAGCCCCCCCGACATCCACAATCATGAGTTCGCCCATCCCCTGTTCAGAACCATGTCCCTGAGCCAGAAGTTCTGCTGCTGAAAGCACCGCCGCTGGTGTCGGCATCATAATCCGTTCCAGAAATTCCTCGGCTGTGTCTAATCCCTTGGCCTGAATGATGTGGGTTAAGAACACATCCCTAATCGCTAAACGGGCAGATTCTACTGACAAGACGCCGAGCTCTGGCATCACATTGTCTGCTACAACTACAGGACTATGCCGTTTGCGCAGGATTTCTGCAGCCTGGGCAGCCGCTACCTTATTTCCCGCAATCACAACAGGAAGGCTTTGGGGAAGCTTGCCCAGCATTTCTGCATTTTTTAAGAGGACTTCCTTATTACCCCCATCCGTTCCTCCCGCTAACAAGAGGATATCTGGTTTATAACTAATAATTCTATTCAGATCAGCTGGCGTCAGTTCGTAGCTAAAAACTTGAAGCACTCGAGCACCCGCTCCGAGGGCTGCTCGTCTGGCTGCTTCGGCAGTAAGTTCTTTAACCAACCCACTGGCAATCATTTTTAACCCACCGGCCGCACTACTGCAAGCCAGCTTGCGAGCAAAATTCCAACCGCCTGCAGGCTCAGGAATCTGAGCTAAGGCTGCCTTTAAACCCTCCATAATACTAGTTTCAATGGTTGTACCCGCTCTGGCCGTCCCCACTATCTCCTCCGAATCAAGGTCTACAATGGTCACTTTCGTAAACGTACTGCCAAAATCTATGAGAAGGACTGCTTGCAAGGTCCGTTCCCCCCCTTTAATCCACTCCTAAATACCTAAATCTTTACGTAAATCCTCGATCGGTGTCTCTGGCATCGTTCCTGGTGGATAAACCCGGTCAAAACCCATCGCTAAAAATCGTTCTTTGACAGATTCAAAGTCCTGTTTCCCACATACCAAGTTACCTCCGACATACATACGAATATTACCTATTCCTGTCTCCTGACACTTCTCACGCAAACCTCGGCAATCCATTTCCCCGTGTCCGTACAGAGATGAAACCAGCAAAACATCGGCATTCGTTTCGATGGCTGCATGGATGAACTCTTCCTGAGTCGCGAGTACTCCAATATTGATCACTTTAAACCCCGCTTGTGTAAAGGCATAATCCAAGATTCGATTTCCCACAGCATGAACATCCGCTCCAATGACCCCTAAGACCAAGGTTTTTTGTTCCAAAATCCATTCCTCCTGGTCGCTTTCTTTCTTAAATTACTCCCCTAAAACCTCACTCACCTAAAATGACTTGTTCTACATGATCGATCTGTTCTTGGAGGAGTGTATTACCCACTTGCCGAAAAAGCCCTGGATCTCCACTCACAAAATAACGAGCCCGCCAATGTTTTTTCCCTAAGACCGATGAAGTAGGTGACTCAATCAATCCCGATCGTTCCCAATCGTCTAGATGCTGAAGTAATATCTCAAGCTCTTTGACCACTGCCAAAGCTGGGTCCACAATCAACACATCTTCTCCCAAGGTCTCCCTGATGACGGATTCAAGAAAAGGATAATGAGTACATCCCAGAATAAGAGTATCCACACCCGCCGCTTTTAACGGAGCTAAATAAGTTTTGGCAATGCCACGTGCTTCTGCTGAATTCGCCAAACCAGCTTCAATTAAAGGTACAAAGAGAGGGCAACCTTGAGCTTTAACTAAGGCGATAGCCTGTTCTCCTTGCTGCCAAGCGTCTCTAAGTTCTAAGTCATCAGGTAAGCTTCCTTTTGCCAGGGCTCGACTCACCCCGGACGCATAGGCTTTGCTGCGCACGGTAGTTTCCGTCGCAATCAGCCCTATTCTTCCAGCGATAGTTTTTTCCACTGCCAAGCGTGCTCCCGGTTCGACCATACCAACCATTGGGATATCAAATCGATCTCGTAGAATAGGAAGCGCGGTTGCCGAACTGCTATTACAAGCTACGACAATCACCTCTGCCCCTTGTCCGATCAGAAACGTGACAATCTCTTCTCCAAAACGGATTAATTCCTCTCGAGAGCGGTTTCCATAGGGTACCCGGGCAGTATCTCCATAATAAACGATTCGGACATCGAGTAATCGCTCCAGAATCTCTTTCATCACGGTAAGACCACCCACTCCCGAGTCGAACATTCCGATTACGCGCTGCTTTTTCAAAACTTCTCCCCCTTTAATTCCAGCAAAAGTCCTCTTATGAGATTAAGACTCCCAGCATCCGGTTCAAAGCGAAACTCGATACACTCCATATTTTGCGGGAGCACTTTTTCAACCCGGAATCGAAGCCTCGGAGCTAGGATTACGGCTCCACATTCCGGCAAAACCTGATTTAACCTCGCCTCATCTGGTTGAATTAGGGTTTTCAGCACTGGGTACAAACCGGCTTGCCTAAGCGCCCCTTTAACTTTTTCAGCAAATTGCTGACTTTCACAGACTAAAGCTAATCCACGCCCCATGGATAACTTGGCAATACGCACAATCGTATCCAGTTTGGGCTGCATAGAAATCCCCAAGATTGGGATGCCCAGTTTACCCAGAAGAATCTTGACTTCCGCAAGATGAGTCACTCCCGTGATCGCCATATCCATTCCGGCCAAACGATCCTGAGCTCGCGGGGATTCCTGGAGTTCAGAAAGCAAGATCGGTAAAAGGCTTACTCCTGAACCGAGATTCCAATTGACTTCCACAAGTTGTTCAGGGTTCGTGACGAGGAAAGCCACTTTCAGTCGTGAAAGAAGCTCTTTCTTTTCCATTCCCCGTACATGAACAAACGACACAAAGTCATCGATGGAAAACCCGAGTCCAACTGCCTCTTCCATGGCCAAATCAACGATCCGGAGGACTTTCTCCTTTCGACCCTCCTGCTGAAGGATTTGCGAAGTATCCTCAACGAAGGTCCCTTTACCCCTTGCCGAACTTAAAATCCCTTCACTCTCCAGTTCCTTATAAGCTTGGCTGACAGTATTTCGGCTAACAGCTAAACTTTTGGCCAACTCCCGTTCTGGTGGAAGTTTCATCCCTGCAGTCCAAATCCCTTGGGTAATTCGTTGTCGGATCTGCTCCTTAAGCTGGATGTAATACGGTACTCCGCTTTTTCGATCCAAATCCATTAATATCCCTCTTCTCTTATTCCTGAAATCCTTGTTATAGAAAACTAAGCAGAGTTTTAATCGTTCTATTTGGCTTAATCCTTTTTGGTCTGGTTAATTAGTCCAATAACTATTATACTTCTCTATTCTTTAGGGTATTCCTTCTTTGGCTAGGTCCTATCAATAAATATTATGAGTAACTTAGTAGTTAGTGATACACTTCTTCCTTTTCAACGTATGAGGAAGAAAGATATCGATCATTCACAGGAAAATCGATCCTACATCTTATGAAATGATTTATAATCTTGTATAGAGAATATTGAACAAAATGGGGCAGTAACAAACTTCTTTAACTAGTTTGTTACTGCCCCTTGGTTATGCTTCCCTACTTCGTTGTTTAAGTTGTTTAGTTATTTAAGTTTTTAGTGGTTCAATATTTGCTGGAGTTGTTGCTCGAGATAATACGAGACTCCACTATTATTGCCTACAACTGCTGACTTTGAAATATACCCTTTATTGAAAAGCAAGAAATAGTTCAGACTCGATGGAACGGTATTTGGAGGGAGCATTGCAACAAAGCCTCCTTTTTTAGCTGCTAATGCGGCTGTTAACAAAGCGCCCGCATAGGGGTTTCCCGAGTTAACATCATCCTGACGAACTAGCCCTGATGTAAAGTAAAGCGGGGACTGAGGAACCTGCGAGTTGTTGAAAAGATTTTGAAAGATGATATTCTGAGTATCGTAACGGTCATATCCACCCCAACGTTTGACTAAATACTTAGCCTGTAGCTCATCTTCCACGGAATCACCAATAACGGCTGTCCCGCCAAGCAAAATAACGTTACTAGCCTTGAGATCTGTCAATGCCTGAATTGTAGAAGGAGGCAGTTGATCTCTATCTGTAAGCAAAATCGGGCTCCCTTGCTCCGCAGCAAAAGCGCTGATCGCGATGGCATCTGGGATTGCATGCCCATTGGCAATATATACGGTGCGAGTGAGATCAATCCCTACATTAGAGGAGATAAGCGCAGCCGTATCATATCCTTGTAATCCAGCAATCCGAGTAACAGTAAACTCGTTACTCAAGGTATCCTGGATGCCTTGCGAAATTGCGACTGTTCCACCGACGATGTAAACATACTGAGCGCCCAAAGTACGAATTGCGGCCAAAGTCCGATCATCTAACTTTGTCGATTTTGTCATTAGAATCGGCGCATCGAGCCTTTTAGAGAGTGGGGCCGCAGCAAGAGCATCAGAGAATTGATCATCTCGTGCCAGAATCACATAAGGAGCCCCCATCGTCCAACCGCTTTGGGCAACCTCAACTGAGAGAGCAACATTATCTTCCGCCGTCCCTCCAATACGCGCATTTTGAGTATAGGCAGGAACTACCGGGATCGAACCGATCACATGACCGGCGAAAACGATGTTCGCTGAACCATATAGAGAGGGTGTCATACTAAACGTAAACGTCCCATCACTGAGAGTTGTAAAAGATACTGCGGATGCCCCAAGTAGCGTTCCGTCTACAGTTCCAGATTTACGGCCCAATGGGTTGCCTTCCGTATCCGTTACCTTAACTCTAATAGTATTATTCTTGTTGATAACAAGAGAATCTGTAATAATTGTCGTAGCATTCAGCACTGTAATAGTTCCAGCGGCTAAAGCTGTACCCGAAGCTCCTTGGCGTATAACTAACTGATACTCACCAGCAGTTTCTAACGTAACGTTGGAAATCGTATAATGTCCTGCTGACCCAGAAACTTGAAATAACTTATCAACTCCCTGAGCATCTGTGATGGTAGCGCTTCCCACAGATCCAGTAAAAGGGTCGGACTTATTATCCCAAAGTTGAACATTTATATTACCTGCTTCTCCGGCAATCAGTCTAGAATCTTCGCTGGTCGCAAAGTTGAGCCAGCCGAGCCATGTACTAGGATCATCACTCGTGGCCGCTGAAGCCACCCCCGGAATCATTCCCAACAGCAAAAATACCATCATCAGTAAACTCAAAACCTTTTGGGTCTGCTTCCTTTTCCCCATATAATATTTCTCCTCCCTAATTTCGGCTATCCTCCGCAAGTCAGTGCAAGTCAGGGACGGTTCTTCACTTGCATTCTTTCTGACACTCAATAAACCGTGCTCCGCTTGCAACTCCTTATCCTGCTTAACAGTTCTTCGAGTTCCTTAGATCAAATGCAAGTCGTTCCTAGCACCGTCTGACCAGAAACTAAGGGACATTACTAAGTGAACACATCAGTGAAGTTCACGGTAAAGCGAGTGCTGATGCTGAAGCATTATCACGCCTAGGTTCACATCTTGCGCTACCCAGAGGTTGGCAGTGATAGCTTCAGCATCCAACGAGCGAGTGAACGTGAACGTGTGTGAACGTGCAATGGCCCCTTACTTTCAAAGACCTTATTCGTATCTTAAAGCATCAATCGGGTCCATTGCCGCGGCCTTTCGTGCCGGGAAGACCCCGAATATAATGCCGATTGCGGCAGAGAAGCCAAAAGCCATCAACACTGAGGACACGGAAATACTGGTATCCATTGCTAAGGCCTTTCCTGCCAGGCTTGATCCTCCATAACCTAGGGCAATGCCTATACCTCCACCTAAGATACTGAGTACGACCGCTTCGATGAGAAACTGCATGAGAATATCCCCGCTTTTTGCCCCGATGGCTTTCCGGATTCCAATCTCTCGGGTTCGTTCGGTGACTGAAACGAGCATGATATTCATGATGCCAATTCCCCCGACCAACAGGGATATGCCTGCAATCCCGCCCAAGAGCATGGTTAAGGTTTGGGTGACACTTTGCATGGTTGCTAACATATCAGCCTGATTCTGTACCCTAAAGTCGTTATCTTTGCCCTCCTGGATCTTATGAGTTTTTCGCAACGTTACCGTAATCTCATCTTGTGCTGTTTGCATAAGGTCCTCGGAGGAGGCCGAGACTAAAATATTTCGTAAGGTTTTCCTGCCGATTAAACGCGCCTGAACGGTTGTGATAGGTGCTGTAATCATATCGTCACTGCTCTGAAATCCGGTAGACCCTGTAGCCGTTGTCACCCCAATGACTTGAAAGGGTACGTTATTTATTTTGATGTTCTTGCCAATGATATTAGCGTTGGCATCCCCCATGAGATTTTCCACAACCGTCGGACCGAGCACTGCGACCCTTGCACTGCTATTCACGTCCGCTTCCGTGATATAACGACCACGGGCCATTGTGACATTTTTAATTATTTCATAGCCCTCTGTGGTACCGATGATGCTCGTAGAGGTATTTCCAGAACCTAAGACCACTTGCGCATTAGTACTAGAAAGCGGGGCTACCGCTTTAACGGCAGATCCTTCCGCAATCTTGTCAACATCGGTCATGCTTAAGCTGACTGAGCTACCTGCCCCCCCATTAACCCCTCCGGAATTTGATTGTCCCGCGCTAATAGTAAGTAGATTCGAGCCCATGCCCTGAATCTGGGAAGTGATCGAAGCGGTTGCCCCATTTCCTATTCCGACCATGGCAATCACAGCCGCCACTCCGATAATAATTCCCAGCATGGTCAAGGCTGACCGCAGCTTATTAGCTCGCAAAGCCCTAAGAGAGACTCGGATACTTTCTAAAAAGTTCACTCTGCCACTCCTTCCTCGAGGACCTGGGCTTGTGCTTTACGAGGATTTTTTACCTTTTCGTCCCCTTCAATGTGACCGTCACGGAAACGCACAATTCGCTCAGTAAATTCAGCAATATCTGGTTCGTGCGTTACAATAATAATCGTATTTCCTGAGGCATGCAGTCCCTGAAAGATCGCCATGACCTCTTCACTGGAGCGACTGTCCAAGTTCCCAGTGGGCTCATCCGCTAAAATGATAGCTGGCTTAGTCACGAGCGCTCGAGCGATGGCCACTCTTTGTTGCTGCCCACCCGATAGTTCTTTGGGACGGTGATGAATCCGATCACCCAGGCCCACTGATTCTAAGGCAGCGATGGCACGAGAACGTCTTTCTTTACCTCCCATTCCTGCATAGAGCATGGGTAGTTCGACATTTTCGACAGCCATGGTTCGGGGCAGAAGATTAAAGCCTTGAAAGACAAACCCAATCTTGCGATTGCGAATGACGGATAAATCATCACCACTGGCCTTCGCGACATCGGTACCGTCGAGATAATACTCACCTTCTGTCGGTGTATCCAGGCATCCTAAAATATTCATCATCGTCGACTTGCCCGAACCCGAGGGTCCCATAATGGCTACAAATTCACCGGCTCCTACGTGAAGGTCCACCCCACCTAAAGCCGCAACTTTTATATCACCGTTAGCATAGATCTTTTTGATTCCTTTGAGATTTATCAAATAATACTCCTCCTGACGTATCCGTCAAAGCAAGTTTAACTGAGTATTCCGTGCTGCCACCTTTGAACGACAATCCATTTGTCTGGTTCGAGCTGCAGGAACTATCAAATTATTTATCTCGGAGGACTACCCATGGTCGCCCTATTTCCGCCGCCGCCTAAACTAAATCCACCGGTAGTTGCTTTAGTTGTTGCCGACGTACTAACCGCGGTGACAACTTCTTGCCCCTCTTTGATACCGCTTTTAATTTCTACATTAGTTCCATCATCCAAACCAAATTCCACCGGGATAAATTGCAGACTTGCTCCGTTTTGTGCACCACTACCAGAGTTCGCCGCGCTCTGAGAATTTGTTTTCGGTTTAGTGTCTGAAGCTATTTGTCCATTACTACCTTCAGCCGAAGTCGCGGGAACCGTGACGCCTTTTTGAGTCCCTCTGGTTTTGATCGCTTCACTAGGTACCGTCAGCACATCTTTAGCTTCTGCTACAATAATGTCAAGATTAGCATTCATCCCTGAACGAAGTTTATCGCTGGCCTGTTCTACAGAGACTGTGACTTTAAACGTTGTAACATTGGAAGCTGTCGTCCCTTGAAGGGCCACTAAGCTCACAATCCCACTGCTATGTTCATCCGGGTACGCGTCAAGGGTGATATCCACTTTCTGACCAACTTCCACCTGCGCAATATCCGCCTGATCAATCATCGCCTCTACTTGGAAATTGCTTCCAGTCGGAGTAAGGGTAATGATTGAATTATCGTTGGTATATTCGTACAGTTGAAGTGGTGAACTGACAACCGTGGCGTCTGTTGGTGCAATTATTGTGGCATTTATTAAATCGGTTTGTGCACTGGCAAGCTGGACCTGTGCTATGGCAATACTGGCTTGTGCCGATTGAAGATCTCCGGATTTTGGTCCATCCGCTTGTTTATCGACTTGATATTGAGCCGACGTTACATCCGCCTGAGCAGAAGATAAGGCGAGAGCAGCTCCTCCATTTTGGGCATTTTCAGCCGTGGTTAAAGCAGCTATGACTTGGGCCAATGAATTTTGCGCAGATTGTAGGGATGACGTATTTCCACTCTGCTGAGCCTTGGCTAAGGCATCACTCGTCAGTTTAACATTCTGATTGGCCAGTAAGACCTGGTTTGCTAAATAACCAGGATCAGCATTTTGCTGAGCGGTGGTTAAATTCTGTAGTGCTTTAGCTAGAGCTGCCTCAGCCTGGGCTTTCGTTTGAGCATTGAATCCATCTTGAAGAATTTGAAGTTTAGATTGAGCGGATGTTAGGTTTGCCTCTTGTTGTAACACGGCGGTCTGAAGCTTGGTATCATCCATCTTCGCCAGCACTTGCCCGGCTTTCACGGAATCACCCGGTTGGATATTAAGTTCCACGATCCGCCCCTTTTCTGGAAAAGTCAAAGGAATCGAGTGGGGAAAGCTAACCGTTCCAGTTGCTGTAATCAGTTTGCTCACGTTTCCCATTTTTGCTTTCGCAGTAATGTTGGAGGCCACAGCGGGTTTTGCTGTGAACTTTTTATAACCCCAATATCCGCCTCCCATGACCAAGACCCCTATGACACCAATTGTCACCCATTTTTTATTCATACTCTTGCTCCTTTTCTCCCGACTTGCTCTAACGCTCTAAGCCTCTCATTGTCTGCCTTCAGTTTCTTCATTTCAAGCTTAATTTTATCCTCTAGCGTTAACTCTTCTCTATCTTTCTTCCTGCCCCTTCGATCCTTCAGAGCATCTAATGCAGCTACTCTACGATCTTCATTCTTAGGGCGTAAGGCCGATTATCTCATTTCTCATAAAAGACAGTAATCTAAATGACGCCACTGAATAATTCTTGCTAAGAATAACACAGTCTTATGGTCAAAGAACGAAGAACATCTTAAGATCTTGTTAAGGCGTTACTTCTATATAGCTTTTGGTTTTACGGGCAATGTAATCTTAAAACGGCTTCCGACGCCAGATTTGCTCTCGACTTGAATGGAGCCACCATGGGCCTGAATAAACTCCCGAGCGATAGCAAGTCCTAGTCCTGTTCCTCCGCTCTCCCGCTCTCGAGCTTTATCTACACGATAAAAACGGTTAAAGATATACTCCAGTTCTTGTTCTGGAATACCCTCTCCAGAATCTTCAACAATGACTTGTACCCAGTCACTGGAACATAAACCATCCGCTTGTTTGGTGATTTCCGCTCTTTCTGCTTTTTCTCCCTTGCGTCGGAAAACATCCCGCAAGCGATGCTTGCTCTCCGTGATGAGTGTTCCGTCATCGACAGACCTTTCAGCCTCGTCGAGTAATAAACGGAGAGATCCGCCAGGTGGCGTATGCAAAAGAGCATTCCCAATTAAATTAACCAAGACTTGGGTCAAACGATCTGGGTCGCCAATAATTTCTGGGGCATACCCTATAATTTCAACAGTTAACTTTCGTTCTTCAAATTCAATGGCAAACTGTTCAGTTATTCGTTCCAATAATAGCCTGAGATTAACTGTTTTAAAAGCCATCGGTAGTTTACCGGCTTCTGCTAGGCTTAACTGCTGAAGATCCCGAACCAAGCGAATGAGTCGCAGAGTCTCATCCTGAATGGGAAGAATAGTTTCTGGTGTAGAGGGGAGAACCCCTTCCTGAATCGATTCTAATTTCCCGAGAATGACCGCCAGAGGAGTTCGCAATTCATGAGCAATATCTGCCACCATGTTGCGCCTTACTTCCTCATTGCGGGTCAATTGTTCCGTCATCCGGTTGAAGTCTTGGGCCAAGATCGCTATATCTCCGTTGCCCTCCACGTTAACTCGTGAGGAAAGATCTCCTTTCCCTACCTTCCGGACGGCTTCCATCAAATGGTTTAAGGGCTTTGTAAAATGACGAGTCAGTAGCATCCCCAAAAGAAGTGCCACTAGAGACGTGATAACCAAGCCGATGAGCATGGCTTGAACGATCGAGGTTCCAATGGTCTTGGCAAGTTTAGTATTACTGGCATTGATAAGGCGATTATCTTGCCAGTAATAGCCCACTGTCTGATTTTTGACTTTGATTTCAGTCCATAGTTTTGTGATTTTTGTGTCTGAAGGAAATTGGGAAAGATGTCTCCCAACGTCTTTATTTAGTGAGTCACTGACAACTTTACGGTCTAAATCAAACACCCAAAAGCGTGGGATTTCGCGGGGAGGTCGAAAATTAAACTTTGAATCCGGCAAAATCAAAATTCGCACCGATTCATTTTGCCCTATCATGGCCCCAAATCTTCGTTCAGGCTCCTCAATAATTTTCTTTACGTAGCCTTGAACTCCACCCCAGCTACCATGCGCCTCATAATAACCACTTAAGAGCCGATTCCAACTCTCGCCATAGGCTTGCTGTACATAAGTTTCAGCATGTCCGAGTAAAGCTTGGGTCGATACTAAGGCAATTGTAGTAAAAACAATCGCCATGAAGAAAACCATACTTATGAGTGCGATAATAAACTTACGCCGCAGGGTCACAGGTCTTCACCAAACCGATACCCTACCCCAAATACTGTTTCTACATATTTGGGGTCGCTTGGATTATCTTCTATTTTCTTGCGCAAATTTGAGACATGAGTATCAATCGAGCGCTCATAATAGAGATATTCCTCCCCCATCGCCTGACGCAAGAGTTGCAAACGGCTATAAACCGTACCAGGACGTGAAGCAAGCAAATGGAGAATATTGAATTCCGTAGGGGTTAAAAATATCTCCTGCCCCCTTTTCTGTACTTTATGACTTGAGACATCCAGACTCAGTTCGCCTCGAATTAAGAGGGAAGAGGTTGTTTCCTGTGAAGTTCCAGAGGAACGCCGTAGTACAGTTTTGATCCGTGCCGCCAATTCCCGCAGGCTAAAAGGTTTGACAATATAATCGTCCGCACCGAATTCTAAGCCCAAGACGCGATCGATTTCTTCAGATTTTGCAGTTAGCATTATGATTGGGATCGTACTTGTCTCACGCAAGCGTTTGCACATTTCCAGTCCACTCATTCCAGGAAGCATCCAATCCAACAGCACTAGATCTGGTTTTTCCCGTTCAATGAGCTGCATGCCATCAAGACCGTTGACCGCCGTTAAGACCATAAATCCTTCCCGGGAAAGGTAATCTTTAACGAGGGTTAATATTTCTGGTTCATCATCCACTAAAACTAGTTTCATAAGCGTTCGGCGAGAGCACCCCCTATCGTCTTCAGCGGGTAGTCATCGCCTTCTCTCCTTACTGTTGTAATTTGTACCTTCTCATAAGTATAGCGGTAAAATTTCTGATGTAGTTAAGGAAGTTCTCAAGATTTTATGGAGATTTCAAGAATCTATTATAATAAGAAGAATACCCTCGCTTAAGCTATCTTAAACGAGGGCAATTTTTACGACTATTTCAACTCCATCCGCTGGGTCAGGAGATGCAAACCATGTAACAATTCTTCGTATTCCTCATCTGTATAATCCCTAAGCACTTCCCCGAGGAAGTTCTGGCGCTCTGCAATCACTGCTTCAAGAACTTGATTTCCTCTCGCCAATAAGTGCAGCTTGACTACTCTTCGATCTTTGTCATCCCGCACCCGTTCAACAAGTTCAGACCGTTCCATCCTGTCAGCTAAGTCAGTCGCTGTGCTGCAAGCTACAAATAAGTTCTTACACAAATCTCCCATCGTTAAGGACCCAAATTCTCGAATGGTTAAGAGTGCATTGAACTGAAGTGCAGAAATCTCCATGTCCATTAGAATCGATCGACCGCGCTTGAACAAAATAGTATCGGCCTGTCTTAAGGTTTCCTCTAACTGTTTTGTCAATTCTTCGGTAGGTGCCATCTTTCATGTCCCCCCATTAGCCATTTAATTTATTTTAACATAAATTAGCAGCTTGTACATCACTAAATATCACGAAGGGAGTTGGGGGAACGGAAAACGGCCCCTGGGTCCATTAAATGGAACCAAGAACCGTTGTTGCGTCCTCACGGACCGTCACCCTCTTAGGTGGAGCTAGGGGGGAAATTGAAGAGGTTGATTGAGCTGGGAGAATTAGGAAGTGCTCCGTTACTGAGGCTACTACTACTTGGTACAACTACCCCTAAGCCAGAGGCGTTGTTAGTCCCTAGACTTGGGACAGATGTGTTTTCAGAAACAGCCCCTTTAACTAGGCTCGCTTTGTATTTTAGCTGTGACGCATCGATTATCCCATACTTGGTAATAGGCTTTCCCTCGATACGAATCTGGACTTGGCTGATCGTCGAAAACTGGGTCAAGGTGTTGACGAGTCCGTATAGTGCCACTTCTGGGGAAACCTTAGAATTTGAGATAAGAAACTCTTTACTTAAATCGACAATAACGACACTGTCCTTAATCGCTATATCCAAAAGAGTTGTGGCTGTAGAAACAGAATTCTGCATTTTCCCTTTTGCAGTTGGTCCTTTCAACCACTGATTAACCGTCTCTCTCGCTAAGCTTACCGTTTTAGGCAACATTCGTTCTTCTTTTACCAGAAATTTCCCAGTTACATCCGCAAAATAAAGCGCTACCGTTTTTCCCTCACTAGGGATTGTTGTTGCAGGAAGGCTTGCGTTTTTATCCCCACTCACACCGATCCAATCTGCAATAGAACTTGAGTTTCCCTCCTTTTGGACTAACTTCTCTAGCGTTCCACAGCCTGTCACAAGAATTATGCTGAGGAAAACAACCCCAATCATTAAACGATCACGGACCTTTAGTCTCATTTTTCCTGCCCCTTCCTCAGACGGATTTTTAGGATAGTTTAGTAAATCACTTCTTAAATTAACTTATGCTTTGTTTGTAAATATAGTACAAGTTCTTACTTACCGTGAACTAAAGAGAAGCCGTTAGGGCCTAAATGCCTTAACAGCTTCTCCTCATTTATTTATAAAATTATATTGAGCGAAGACAACCCGATCGTTGTATAATGCATGGCTGTGAGCCATAAATATGGATATCGTGATGTTGTAGAAAGGAGCTCCTCCCGATGCATGAGATGTCTGAAATTCTCTGGATAAGTATGATTGCTGGGCTGGCAACTACGTTTGGAAGTCTACTTGTTCTCGTGTTTGGCAAGCCAAAAGAGCGCATCCTAGCCTCCTTCTTAGCCGGGGCTGGAGGGGTGATGCTGGCGGTCGTGTTCGTCGATTTGCTTCCGAATGCTTGGAAGATCGGACCCCCACTTCAAGTCGGTTTCGGAATTTCCCTAGGTATCCTCTTCATGTACCTTGCTGACAATCGTCTCAATACTTCAGATAACAGGCTCCCTTTATCTCGACGTCAACGTTTAAAAAGGATCGGTCTTCTGATCGCGACGGGAATCGCGCTTCACGATATCCCTGAAGGCATGGCTATTGCCGTCAGCCAAGAAGCTGCACCAGGCTTAGGCTTCCTTATCTCAATAGGTATTACGTTGCACAATCTCCCGGAGGGAATGGCCACGACCGCACCGTTAATCATGGCCCGCATTCGTTGGTGGAAAATTCTCCTCCTCAACATTGGAATTGCCTTTTTCACCCCGCTCGGTGCCTTGCTCGGACTCTTCGCCCTCGCAGGTGTGAAAAACTCTCTCACGTTTTTTCTATCCTTTGCCGCAGGTGCGATGCTGTTTCTCGTTTTTTCTGAACTGTTGCCCCTCTCCCGCGAACGGCACCCTCATTATGCACTGTTGGGTGGAACCGTGGGATTTGTTTTATTTGCGTTGATTAGTATATTGCTGCCGGCTTAGAGAGGAAGTGGGAGGAAGTGTCTTAGCACGTTCGCACTCGTTCCATTGCTATTCGCTTGAGGATATGGCTAAAACTCAAAACCTCTGGGCTTTCTGCATGTGAACCGTTGAGTTTCTTAACGCTATATCCTCTGCGCTCATTGACGCAATTCCTCTCACATGCTCTCTAAGCTAAGAAACTTCCTCTGGGCTTGTGGGTCGGCGAGGGTTTGGAACGTGTTAGTTCTTCGAAGAGGCTGTTTGCGTTTATGCAAGCTTGAGGACGGTTCTCGGACTTGTACTCGACTTGTACGATTTGCGAGTGCTCTCTCACGCAAGGAGGGTTATTCTTACTTTAGAATTCGTGCAGCATAGTCCCCCATTGCTTTGTATCCCTTGGCATTAGGATACTTCCCATCTATGGTTAAGCCATCTAAGTATTTTCCCTCCGTGTCAAACAGCACAGTTGAAAAATCTAACATCAGGATTTTTTGCTCCTGAGCGTAAGTCATTTCCCATTCTCTTGTTTCTTGAATACTTTTTTGAACCCCGGGATACCCGATCGGAAGGGCCAGGACAGGGATGATATGATTTGATTTGGCCTTTTCCACGATTCCAGTTATATTAGTTTGGACGTCTTTGAGAGGCACTTCCTGAAGGGCATCTCCAATTCCTGCGAAGATAATAACCCTACCTGGCTTCTCTGCCACAACGTCAGTGTCAAACCGATCAAGTAGGTCTTTCGCTGTTTGTCTCACTTTTCCCTTATTGACCACAGTTACCTCTAGGACCTCCGCTGTACGTTGAGTCCAGGAATTCGCCGGATCTAAGGGATATCCTAAGGTAAATGAATCTCCCAAAGCGACTATCTTTGAATTGCTCAGCGTTGGTACAGTATTGGTTACCGTAACCCCAGGTACCGTTTCTCCCACAGGAACTTTGCTACTTGGACCCCATAATCCAAAATATCCTGTGGTCAATACAATTAGAGCTAGCGCAACTGCCACTTGAATTAAGCGTATTTCCAATCGATACGTCCGCATATGATCCTACCTCCTTCCATAAAATATTCTACATCATTCGTCACTTTCCTTCTAACATACCAAAATGCCAAAATACAACTTATTCTCACTTGTCAAATGCTAGACATTATACACCAGTATGCCTTGCAACGCATATTTTGTATAAGGAAAAAAGGAGGTAGCCTTTATGAATTACATTAACAAGGCTCGGGAATTAGGGGAGGCCCTGTCACAGACCCCTGAGATTCAGGCTTTAAAAGCAGCAGAAGCGTCGATTATGGCCGATACTCAAAGCCGGGAGGCCTTTAGCCAGTACCAGGAAAAAGAACGCGGAATTGTAACTACACAAATGATCAGCAAGGTCGTACCAGAAAAAGATTCGTTAGCGCTGCTTGATCTTAAGATCCGTCTTATGAATAAATATCCTCTCATCAAAGCTTATTTTATTCAACAGCAAAATTATGAAAAGCTTATGGCTATGGTTAATCTGACCTTAACGACTGCAATGCATGGTATGCCATCGGCCAATGACCTTCCCATTCCGGAAGAGTTAAAAGGCATGGCACAACAGATCCTTGATAAAATCAGTGGTGGAAATCCCTTGGAAAAGATGCAAATCTCGCCTGAAATGTTACAAGGAATTAAACTCCCTCCAGGCTTCAAATCGTAAAGGAAGTGTGATACAGAGTGCCACCGCAAGGCTATCTTAGGCCCCATATTATTAACGATATCACGCATCCCGTAACTCTAATCGCGTTCTTGATTGTCATCCTATTAGGCGCCTGGGTCACTATTTGCACATGGTTTTAATCGTTTTTTAAGTAAGTTTTGTGGATTTGAAAGGAGGAGCGCCGTGATCAACCGACATGACTGTGCACCCCCGTTGCCGGCAACTCCTTTCTCTTTTTCTATCTTAGTCTCAACTCCCATTCGACGCAATTTACTCTTTAGTCCCGTCAGTGCACTCATATTTCCTTTGGCTAAAACAAACCTTCATTTTGCGGCCATGATTGTTGCTGGTTTAGATGTCCTAATGGCGTTTCTCTTTAAACGATCCTTAGCACATCCCCCCAACCTCTCTTGTACTCCCTCAGATGTTTACCCCGTGACTCTGACCATGCCTCAACTGACCCAACTTATGCAAGCCACCCTCATGGGGCAAGTACCCCTGCCTTCACCTTTACAATCCGTTCCCGGACAAGGTTTTGGCCCTCTTGGAGACGACGAGCCGCTATTCCCTGATAATTTGAGTGTTTCGCTGATTATCTCCGCACCCTTTGCCCCTTTTGACGGTAGTCCAGATACTTCATTCAGTGTCCCCTTACTTGAGGTTCCGGGAGTACCTGGTAACCTAATTATAGCGCTTGGCGCCACCATCGCACAGTTCTTTATCGAACGTGCCGGAGCAGCTACCAACGGAGTGGTTGTACCAAAGTCTAGTCTTTAGAATACCAGATTCGAAGGGAGGGTTCTCGAGTGTCAACCCAAATCTCATCAAATAATTCCCCCTCTCCTTCGCCGTTTTCACTAGGATACTCCTCAATTCCACCCGGTGCATGCCCCTCCGGTTCTTTCCCTTGTCCCAATCCGTCCCTGGATCCCAAGAATCCTGAGGTATGGGATTATGGTTTTGCACGTGCCATAACCTTTTTGCAGTCCCCAGCCCTTGGAGCAGGCATTTTAGCAATTACCTTCTTTTTCTTCATTGCCTTTTTCTCAAATGGACTCTTAGAACGAGTTACCCCAATGACCCTTGGCATTGTCGTTACTTTAGGTACATTAGGGCTTCTTGCTTTGATCGTTCTTATTCTTTTTCTGTTATAACCCGAGTTTGGCGACATTTTTTTCCAGACCCAGGCGTAGCAAGGCTTTAGACCATGCGTAAGAAAGCGTTTTGTCACTACAACATGTTTTACAGTAAGAAATTATTGAACTGGTTAATCACTTTCGG
>Ga0209643_1001270_pt1 | contig 25571 bp, 33 predicted proteins | sample AutmiccBRH37_all_FD_187383 | JGI IMG/M metagenome (GOLD analysis project Ga0209643, IMG submission 187383) | Deep subsurface microbial communities from Mt. Terri, Switzerland - Autotrophic microbial communities BRH/37_all (SPAdes) (version 2) | ecosystem: Environmental > Aquatic > Deep... | reverse complement strand
GCGCCCTTGTTCAACATTTTCACATCGTGGTTTTCGGCCAAGGCGGCGGGCACCAGAAGCAGGGTGGCAAAGCTGGCGGCAATCAATTTGGTAAACATGGGGCGTCCTTTCAGACTTTGTTCTGGAGCAGGAAGATTGGTGTGCCCCGGTTCTAGGCCGATGGCGCGCGCTTCTCTTTGCGCTGCAACAACCTCACGGCCTTCATTGAAAGGAAATTGATCCGGTTCGAAAGAAACGTGCCCTCATCTGGTCTGCATCAGCACTCTGAGCCGGACCATGTGCTATAAGCTGAGGCAGCCTCATAAACCGGGCTCAAACTTTGGAAGATGAGATGAGAATACCCGACGAAATTCCGCTTGGCCTAACGCCGCCGTTCTGTCGCCTTGACGCGCGGCAGTTGCGAGAGGTGCTTGATCTGGCGGAACCGTTTTGCCCGGCTGGCGGAACAGTGATTTTCGATGAGGGACAACCCGCCTGGCGATTCCATATTCTTCTGTCCGGTCACGTCCGGTTTGTGAGGCTGACAGCCGAGGGCAACCAGATCATCATACTGCACATTGCGAAAGGTCAGATGTTCGGTATCGGGGTTGCCCTTGGGCAATCAAGGCACCATGTCACCGCGATCGCCGCAGACGACTGCCAGATCCTCTCATGGCCGAATGCCCTCTGGCCGGTGTTTACCACAAAGTACCAGGGGTTTGCGGCCGAAACACTCCGGTCGCTTGGTGCGCGGGCCAATGAGATGAACAACCGGATTGTAGAACTGTCGACCAAGCTGGTGGAGCAAAGAATTGCCTGTGCTCTCCCGCGGATGATTGCTCAATCCGGACGCGAGGTTTCAAGTGGCGTCGAGATCGGTTTTCCAATTACCCGGCAGAACATAGCCGACATGACGGGCACCACTATGCACACCGTCAGCCGATTTCTCAGTGCCTGGGAAAGACAGGGATTGGTCAAAAGCACGCGTTGCCTGATCGTGGTGAAAGACCTGCGCCGCTTGGCGATGATGAGCTCAGGCCCCAGCGATATCGACGATGCGGATACTCCAATTCTTGCCATGAATCAGAAGCCTGAAACCATGTTGGCAGGCGTCGTCGCGCACACTGCATCTTAGGTATCTGCCTCCTGCTACCCGTTTTCAGCCGCCAGTCAGTAACCAGGCACCGCGCCGCATTCGAAGCCTGCGACCGGGGAACTTGTCGCCCATTCGCCAACGGCGTCATGCTGCGACATCGGTTCAGATTTTTCTCTGAGGTTGTTAAAGAACAACGTAGCCCCACCATGTGCCGCGTAAAGCTGCCTGATCCGCAACAATCGGCAGGACCGTCGCAATGTCAGAGATCCTCACGAAGTCACGGGCCAGGAACATATTCTATGGTGGATCGCTGTTTTTCATCATCGTGTTCATACTCATGACAATCCATTCCCACCGCTATGTGGTGAATGTCTCCACCGCCGGGATGCCGCTGTCGCAAGAAGTGGTCCTGGGCAAGCATGTCTGGGAACGCCACAGCTGCATCAATTGCCATACGCTGCATGGTGAAGGCGCCTATTTCGCGCCGGAACTCGGCAATGTGATGACCCGCTGGGGCGTGCTGGACGACCCTGATGCCGCATTTGAGATACTGGATGGCTGGATGGCTGCACAGCCGAGCGGCGTCGAAGGCCGGCGCCAGATGCCGTTCTTCAAAATTACCCCGGAGGAAATGCGCGGCCTGTCCGAATTCCTGCGTTGGGCCGATCAGACAGACACACAAGGCTGGCCGCCGACGGACGCGGGTTAGGAGAGAGCCATGAAGTATCAATCACAAAAAGTCGCTTACGCTTATTTTCTCGTGGCAATGGGATTGTTCGGCATTCAGGTTGCCGGCGGATTGCTGGCGGGCTGGATCTACATCTCGCCCAATACCTTGTCCGAGTTGCTGCCGTTCAACATCATCCGCATGATCCACACCAACGCGCTGATCGTCTGGCTGCTGCTGGGCTTTTTTGGCGCAGCCTATTTCCTCGTGCCCGAGGAGTCGGAATGCGAGATCTGGTCGGTCAAGCTGGCCTATCTCCAATTGATCATCCTTGTCGTCGGCACCCTCGGCGCCGTCGTCGGTTATCTCTTCGGCATCCACGGCGGACGCGAATTTCTGGAACAACCACTTTGGGTGAAGTTCGGTATCCTGGTGGCAGCGGTAATCTTCCTGTTCAACATCTCCATGACGGTTCTGGCCGGGCGGAAGACCGCGATTACGGGCGTACTGCTGACCGGACTGTGGCTGTTGTCGCTGTTGTGGATCTTCGCTTTCATCAATCCCGATAATTTGAGCCTCGACAAGATGTACTGGTGGTTTGTCGTCCACCTCTGGGTTGAGGGCACATGGGAACTCGTCATGGCCTCGATCCTGGCCTTCCTGATGCTCAAGCTGACCGGTGTTGACCGTGAGGTTGTGGAGAAATGGCTTTATGTCATCGTCGCCACCGCGCTTTTCTCCGGCATCCTTGGAACCGGCCATCACTTCTACTGGATCGGACTGCCGGAGTATTGGCAGTGGACGGGATCCATCTTCTCGGCCTTTGAAGTCGTGCCGTTCTTCGCGATGATGTCCTTCGCCTTCATCATGGTCTGGAAGGGGCGGCGCAACCACCCCAACAAGGCGGCGCTCCTGTGGGCGCTCGGCTCGGCGACGGTGGCGTTCTTCGGGGCGGGCGTCTGGGGCTTCCTGCACACCTTCCACGGCGTCAACTTCTACACCCACGGCACGCAGATCACAGCAGCGCACGGGCATCTGTCGTTTTACGGCGCTTATGTGGCGATGAACCTGGCGATCATCACCTATGCGATGCCGCTGCTGCGCGGCCGGGCGCCCTACAATCAGGTGCTGAACATGATCTCCTTCTGGCTGATGACCGGGGGCATGGCGTTCATGACTTTCGTGCTGACCTTTGCCGGCACAATCCAGACCCACATGCAGCGGATTGTCGGCGATTATTACATGGATGTTCAGGACCAGCTTGGCCTGTTCTATGTCATGCGGTTCGGGGCGGGTGTCGCGGTGGTGCTCGGTGCGCTGCTGTTCATTTACAGCCAGATCGTGGTGCGCCGTGAGATCATCACCCCCAACACGGCGCCGCTGGTCGCCGAAACGCCATGATTGCGCTATCCAAGAAATCGGAGGCCGAGCTACCGTACTATCATCCCGTCGCTCAGGAATGTGCCCTGTTCGAAACTGCCCACGCGAACGGTTTGCCCCTTCTTCTGAAGGGGCCGACCGGCTGTGGCAAGACGCGTTTTGTGGAACACATGGCGGCTCGTCTGGGCCGTCCCCTATACACCGTTGCCTGCCATGACGATCTGTCAGCCGCTGATCTGATAGGGCGGTATCTTTTGCGCGGCGGGGCAACCGAATGGATTGACGGGCCGTTGACCCGCGCGGTCCGCGAAGGCGCAATCTGCTATCTGGATGAGGTCATCGAAGCACGCAAGGACGTCACGGTGGTTCTGCACCCGTTGACGGACAACCGCCGCACTCTGATGATTGACCGGACCGGGGAAGAACTGGTGGCGCCGCCCGGCTTCATGCTGGTGGCAAGCTATAACCCCGGTTATCAGAACATCCTCAAGCGTTTGAAGCCGTCCACCCGCCAGCGGTTTCTGTCGATCACCTTCGGTTTTCCCGATCCGGCGACCGAAACCGCGGTGGTTGCACGGGAAAGCGGACTGGATGCCGGCCGCGTCGCTCCATTGGTGCGGTTGGCCGGACATATCCGGGCGCTGTCCGGCATGGATCTGGAGGAAGGCGTGTCGACGCGGCTTCTGATCTACGCCGCGACGCTGCTTGCCGGCGGGATGCCGCTCGATCGGGCGCTGCAGGCCGCGGTGGTCGAACCGTTGACCGATGAGCCTGATGTGGCGCAGGCGCTGCGCGACGTGATCGCAAGCGTCTACGGATAAAGCCATGGCCTTGCACCCGATGGACCTGATGGAGCCCGAGGAGACGATGGGCAACCTCTGGCACGGCGTTGCCGTACGAATGGCGCCCATGGCTGGCCATGCCGCGAGCGCGGTTTCGCTCGACTCCGTGCGTTCCAGCATCGCGCTGCTGTTCCGGGCCCTTGGCGGCAGGTCGGGTGTGGAGATTGTCGCGAACTCCACCACTGCCTCGCGCCACCGGCGCGGGGTGGGGGCACAACTAGCGGATGCGCGGGTGCTGGAGCATGTCGCCCTGTTTGATGGCGAGACGCTTCGCCTGCCGCCGACTATGACAGCGTTTCCGACAGTGGCGATGAATCGCGTGGCGTATCTATGGCTGGGTGCCCTTGCCGCCTTTACAAAGCCCGCCACCGTGCCGAAAGATCCACTGGCCGCTGACATTGCCCATTTGGCCGCGATGGACCTTGCAACGGCGTGCGTGCTGGATCATTGCCCCGGACTGCGGGTGCCCCACGCCGAGCTTTGCTCATATCTTCTGACGTCGCGCGCCGAGCTGGCTTGGTCGCAGTCGGAACGCGGAGTGGCGGACCGTGCACGGACCGTTCTGTCGCGCGGTCTGCTCTCGCCCGAAAATTCGATTAGCTTGCCAGCTCCGCGCGGTTATGCCTCGCTTGAGCCCATGCCGATCTGGTTGCGGCTCGAGAGCGCTGCCAGCGGCGCGGCGGCAAGCCCGGCCGATGAGCCCATCAGCGCTCCGCAGGGCCTCGCCACCGCCACGCGGAAACATGGCAACCGGCAGGACAACGACCAGGCCAACCGAACCGACAGCTTCATCATGCACCGGTTTGAATCTATCCTGTCCTGGGTGGAAAGTATGGGTCTCAACCGCGCAACGGATGATGATGAGCTGGAAAATGCCCAGAAGGCCGCCGAAGATCAGGACAGCATCACGCTCAGCCACCACCACAAGCGCGCCGCCACACGGCTGCGCCTGCACCTGGATCTGGCGCCGCAGGACGCCGACCACGAACGTCTGTCGGCCCGGTTCACCTATCCGGAATGGAACCACCGTGCGCGCGGCTACATGCCCGACCACTGCATCGTGCTGGAAGCCGATGCCCTTCCAGGTGCCGGTTTCACGCCCGATCAACGGCTGATGACCCGCGTGCGCCGCCAGTTCGAAGCCTTGCAGCCGCGTCGCATCCTGCTGCAACGGCAGGTGGACGGGGCAGAACTTGACATCGACGCGTTGATCGCGGCGCAAGTCGATATTCGCGCCACCGGACAGGGCACTGACCGCATCTTCCGTGATCTGCGCAATGTGGAGCGGGATCTGTCGGTGGCGATACTGATGGATTGTTCGAGGTCCACCGAATCGGTGGTCGGCACCCGCTCCATCATAGACACCATGCGCGAGGCGCTGGCGGCGCTTGCCGGCGGCATAGATGCGGCGGGTGACCGGATGGCGATCTGGGGCTTTTCCTCGCTGAGGCGCGATAGGGTGTTCCTGACCCGTTGCAAGGGGTTCGAGGGACGCATGACAGCCGACGTCACGGCCCGCATCGGAGGTTTGAAGCCCGGACACTATACCCGTCTGGGAACGGCGATCCGCCATGCCTCGGCCCAGCTTTCCGCCGAGGTTTCCGCGCGAAAGCTGCTGCTGGTTCTTACGGATGGCAAGCCCAATGATCTTGATCACTATGAGGGAACCCATGGGATCGAAGACAGCCACATGGCGGTGCGTGAAGCGCGCCGTGCCGGCCAATCCGTGCATGGCGTGATCGTCGATGCCGATGGGCAGGACTGGTTCGCCCGCATCTTCGGACGGGCAGGGTTCACCCTGCTGCCTGAACCCGCGCGTCTAGGCCGCGCCTTGCCTGATATCTACCGTTCGCTGACACAGGAGTCCTGACATGCGTATTCCTCTTTTCCTTCTTGTTCTGTTTGCCCCCGCGTTTGCCACCGCCGAGGCATTCCAGCGGCCGATACCGCAGCCGCAGACAGCGCAGGCCGAGCTTTCCTATCTCATAGCCTCTGTGCTGCTTCTTTGTGCGCTGGCGGCGGTGCAATGGCTGATCAGCCGCCGATGAGCCTGCGGCGTTTGACCCTGATCCTTTATCCGTTCGGGGCCGGAGCTATGGCAGTCAACCTGTTCTTCGCCTCCCTGATCTGGTCGTGGATTGGCTGGCCGGTTCTGACGCCTGTCCAATCCGTGCTGGGGGGAGTCATTTTAGGAGTTCCAGCAACCTGGGCCTTTGCCCGGCATATCAAAAGGCTGATGGCAGTAGCGGACGGTTGAACAGGGCGGTGTTCGAGAAATCTGCAATAACCCGCGGAGTCCAACCAATTACGGCTCGCGGACCATGCGAATTTGAAGCCGGTCATGTCCCTTGCAGGCGCCGGTTTACCCGGAGTAGTTGGGACGGCTGAGAATGAAGGCGGCCGCACCCAACATGCAGACGCCTTGAATGATCAGCACCAGCGAGGCGATACCCATTGCGATGCTCGCACTGAAGGCGGCGAGCATCATCGCGATCGCCATCGCCTTGTTGCGTGGCGCAATGGCGCCGTTTGTCCGCCATTCGGCGATTATCGGACCGAATGTGCGATTATTTTCCAACCAGGTCTGTAATCGTAGTGAGCTTCTGCCAAACGCGAATGCGGCAAGGATGATGAAGGGCGTTGTCGGCAAAAGCGGAAGTGCAACGCCGATGACGCCGAGCGCGAGAGCTACCCATCCAAGGGTGAGCCACGCGCAGCGCCTGGCAATTGGCCCAGTCCTCCATCGGCTCACAGCAAACTTAAACATATCGGCCCTCAACCGGCATTACAGTTACCGATTGTGCTAACATATACGACTTCTTAATCCTGATGAAAAGAGTCAAGATATCACGTGGATCACCAGGTTTGCCGCCCGTGGCCTGCCTACACTGATGCGCTAGGCGGACAAACCTGACCGGATCGCCCTCGATTTTTTCGGCCTTGATCGTCCACCCGTACAGTTGAATTCATATGCTGTGAGTCCTTTGATCGTCTTGAGCTGGCGCCGCTGCCTTGGCGATCATCGGCGTGACGCTGAAGCTGGTGTTTTGGAGCACGCCTGGCCGTCCTGACCCCGCCCTTTGTTGGATAATCGTCATGGTCGGTGCAGCCACTTGGCCATATTATTGCTGGTGGTTTACTCTAAACCCTTGGCGTGGTTTTCCATGCGGCGGAGATGATGAAATTCGCAAATGCTCTCTGGTGTGGATTTGGCATCGCCGCCTCTGCCTGTTTCTTTGCGGCCATCGCGTTTTTGGTGACACAACAAGGTTCGTTGTGACGGTCTCTCCTATCCGGATGAGTGTGCCGGATATCTTAAGCCTGCTGCACAATGCCTCAGGTCTGAATCCCTTTAAGGCATCATGCAGCGCTTCAATATGCTATAATATTTTTAGTGCGTTTGATTTAACGCACGGTTGCCCTGACGCTTGCGTCCTCATCAACTCCGTCCGGAATTCTGATTTTGGGGCATAGGCAATGACTACGCCGGGCTGAAACAGGATTGCAAAGAGAGAGGCCCGTGCCGATCTTTCGGTACGAAGAAACCCATCTGGGGCTGCCGAGTCAATCAGCCGCTTCTCACAGCATGAATTGACCCCGCTAATGTATCAGATCAACCTTAAATCGCACATGTTCGACGCGCTCTTTGCCGGCTGGACCGTTTGGTTCGCCTTGGGGGTGCTCGTCTTCTGGTTGGTTGGCACGCCCAGGAAGGCAATCAGGGCCACAACCCGCCTGTGGGTGCGGGGGGTGTTGTTCGGGCTGAAGCATGTCGTCAGGCTGGATTATGTCGAGACCGGTCGTGACCGGATTCCGGCGGAACCCTGTCTCATCGTCTGCAATCATCAATCCACTTGGGAAACGCTGGCGTTTTTGGTTCTCTTCCCCGACGTCGCGATTGTCGCGAAGCAGGAACTGCTGCGGATTCCGATCATCAGCTGGTACCTGCGAAAATCACCGATGATCATCATCGATCGGGAGACCGGGTCCAAGGCTCTGAAGACTATGCTGAACCAGAGTCGCGAAGCGCTTGACGGCGGCCGCTCGGTTCTCATTTTCCCGGAGGGCACACGTATGAAGGAGCTGGAACCAATCAGGTTCAAGCGGGGGGTGGAGCTACTGTACGCAAAGCTGGGGGTGCCCGTGTTGCCCGTTCTTGTGAACTCCGGCAAATTCTGGGGTCTTAGCCGATCGGGCAAACGTGGCGGGACAATCACCGTCTCATATCTGCCTCCGATCCCAGCGGGGATGCCTGCCGGGTTGTTCGTTCGAAAGGCCGAGGCGCAGATGGAGGCAGAGCGATCGCGATTGATGTAATCCGGCTTATCGGCTTGATTTATGGGCTAAACGCTTAGATTAGAAGAGTAGGCGTAAGAAGCTCTATCACGAAGGCCCTCAATGAAGAGCATTGGCGACAAGAACGGCGTGATCGCCGTGGGAGAGGGGGCGAACATGCCCTCGACTCCCGAAGCGATCAAGGCATTCCAGGATGGCGGCGTGATGTTTGCGCCCGGCAAAGCCGCCAATGCCGGCGGCGTGGCGACCTCGGCGCTGGAAATACAGCAGAACGCGAGCCGCGATCTGAACCATGGTTCCCATCAATCGCCTTAAACTGGACCGATCCAGCTTGCGCCGCAGACTTGCCCGGCTGCGGCCTTTCGGACCGGTCATAGGCCCGACCAACCGCCGTGACACCGCGGCGAGCGCTGCCGGTGCCGGTCTGGCTTTACTGTTGTGCGTGGCGCTGATCATCGGCTCGGGCGGTGATCATTCCTCTGGGGTTTTCCTGATCGCGCTGCCCAATAGCCCGCTCGCGCAACCATGGTCAGCCATTGTAGGCAACACTGTTTCGGCGCTGGTGGCTCTTGGCGTGCATCAAGACACCCGCGATCCGGCTCTGGCCATAGGCGCGTCGGCCTGCCTGTCGCTGGGGGCGATGTTCCTGACCCGCTCACTGCATCCGCCGGGGGCGCAGTGGCGCTGACGGCGTCGTTGGACCCGGCAATGCTGGACACGTTGGGCCTGATTTTTGTCCTGATCCCGGTTTTTCTGGGCACTGTCGTGCTTGTGGCCTTGGCTATGCTCTAGCACCAGCTGAACGGCCGGGTCTATCCGTTCAGGCAACCACAAGCGGTCGGTCCACACGCCACCGCCGACAAGGCGGCTCAGCAGCGCTTGGGGCTCAAGCCTGAGGAATTGGCGCGCATACTTGCCGACTATCGCCAATCGGCCAATCTTGGCGTCGAGGATCTGGCGCGCCTGATTGCCGCAGCCGAGCAGGTGGCGGCCAGTCATGCCCTTGGGGAGATGACTTGCGATGCGATTATGTCGCGCGACCTTATCACCGTGCGGCCAGACATCCGCGCCGCACGGGTTGCCGATCTTTTCCGCAAGCATGGCTGTACGTCCATTCCGGTTGTGGCGAAAGGAGGAGTGTTGCTCGGGGTCATCTTCCAGCTGGACCTGATTCGCCGAGCGCGACGTGATGCCATGCGCGCGAACACGAGTTTTGGTGCGGGCATGACAGCGATCCGGCGCGACAGGTCGGCCGGCATAATTAGAGCCTCCGAGATCATGACAACGGGCCTTCCCACTGTCGTCGCCACGACACCTGTCGCGTCGCTCATGCCACTGCTGGCTGATGGGGATGCCGAGGCCGTACCGGTGATGCAGGGTGATCGGATCGTCGGCACCGCCGCGCGGACCGACCTACTTTCAGCATTTGTCAGATCGACGGCACGCGGCATGCAGTGACGGTTCGCCCCACTGAGGCGTTCTTTGTATTTGTCCTTCCTTGTTTGACACGGCACAACGTTACTTCGTCTTCAGGGGGCTCTTTCCGCCGGCGCGTCTCGCAGCAAGGGCTCCCAAGCGCGCGATATCTCCAAGGTCTTCGAAAAGGTCAGCTACTTCGTGAAATGCCGAACGGTCGGGCTCGTCGGGTTCGAGCTCATCAAGTTCACCGAGACGCAGCAATGTGCTGACAATCGCATCGCGCATCTGCCTCGCTTCTGCCAGCCCTCTGCTTTGCGATAGGCGTTCGCTCTCGGCGCCGATGCCGTCCAGCATCTTGTCGGCGGCCTCCCGGCCCATGCAGCCGAGTTTGCACTCTGCAATCCGCCGCCTCAACAGTTGAATGATGGGATCATGCTCACCTTGAGCGGCAGGTGTGAACACGGACCTTGCAATGGTGTCTGTCAAGTACATGAAACTGGTCCCCTCGGCGATATGAACGTGGAATAAAAGTGAAAGTCTCCGGGGCCTTCTGTCTGAAGGCCCCGGCGTGGATGATACTTCAATCGATGAGCAGTCCGACCGTCGTGTCGATGCCTTCGCGGAAGATGGCCGGTTGCTCCGGTCCTTCGACGATCAGCGTGCCAACCAGGCCGCGAGCCACTCTCGAGAGTGCATGGTCAACCAGCAGGTACTCTCCAGGCACTTCGAGCTTCATGTCGACGGCGGCGGCTCCACCTGGGGGAACCGAGATTGTCTGCACATTGGGCAACGGAGCCCCGGTCAAGGAGCCTAGATTGTAGACCTTGTCGAAGATCTCGCCGATGACGTGGAAACTCGACGTCTTGTTTGGGCCACCGACGCCAAAGTAGATGCGCACCATCTCTCCGACCTTGGCTTTGAGGGCATTGTCACCCGTAAGGGCTTCGGCCGCGCCATTGAACACGTAGTATTCCGGCTGCTCGTTCATCAGCTTGTCGTAGCTTTCGGTCAGCTGGCCTGACGTTCCGAATGTTTCTTCGGTGTAGAGTTCGCCCTGCATGACATAGAATTCATGGTCGACCGGGGGCAGGCCACCTTCGGGTTCCACCAGGATCATGCCGTACATACCGTTGGAGATGTGCTGGGCTGCCGGTCCGACCGCGCAGTGATACACGTAAAGTCCGGGGTTCAGTGCCTTGAAGGTGAAACCCTTCTCCTCGCCGGGCGCCGCCATCGTGGCATGCCCGCCGCCGTGCAGTCCCGTGACCGCATGGAAATCGACGTTGTGCATGGCGGAACTGTCCTCATGGTTCTTCAGCAGAACCTCGACAGTGTCACCGACACGAACACGCACGAGCGGACCGGGAACCTTCCGGTTGAAAGTCCAGTAGTGATAACTCGTTCCATCGTCGAGTTCACCGATAACCTCGACGGTCTCGAGCCCGACCCTGACTGTCTGGGGACCTCGCTCACCGATAACGCCCGGCATATCCGTCGCCTGACGGATGATATTGAGCGGCGCTTCCGGTGTTCCCATCTCGACGGCGTGAACGTGAGTTTCGGTGGCGTCCGCGGAGCCTACATAGCCGGTCGCGCCGAATGCCAGGGCGGCGGCGGCAACAGTGGCGAGGAGCTTCTTGCGGGGGGGCATGACAGTGTCCTTTTTGACCTGGTTGTTGATAGCCGGACCTTAGGCCTGACGGTTGCGGTGCTCTTTGTGCTTCCGCAAACTGAAGAGCGACCAGGGCTTTAACCGGCCGCGAAGGCCGATATCGGCGCGAAGCACGGAAGTTGGCAGTGTCGATGACAATCCGATGAGGAGGGAAGCTCCCGAGGGGGTGCTGGGCTGGAACTCCGAATCGGGGGCGAATAGGACGGCTTTGCGGAAGGGCGGGACTTCGACCTGTGCACCTGCCGCATGGCTGCAGAGAGACTTTGATGCGAGGTAGTCTCAAGTTTTTTCTGAAGGCAGGCGCGGCGGAACGGGTCCTTTATCAGGACCGGGATGCGCCGCTCTACGATCCGGAACGCCATGACGGGGAAACACGTTAGAGGATTTGGAGGACAGACTATGGGCACAATGGCAGACAGGAAGTTCGGTTGGGTCGCGGCGCTGGCTGTGGCCTCTGGCATAGCCGTGGTCATCCCGGCGTTGGCCGCGCTGGTCGTGGGGCTGCTGAGTGTAGTGGCGATGTTGCTTTAGCTGCGGACGCATTGGTTATCGCGCCCTTATTCTCTGCTTGTCTGCCGCTTTAGCACTTTGATCTGCTGCACAATTTTTCATAAATCGATTCTGATTCAGGGAATTATGCAGATGATCGGGGAGCGCCGCCTCGCTCCCCGGCCGTCGGGAGGACCTCCTGGGGGGCGGCCTCCGCGACTCAGTTAGCTGCCAGCGCCTGGCCGAACAGCTCGGCGAAGACGGTCTTGGCCTTCCCGGTTTGCTTCACGGCCTTGGCATCTTCCGCATTGGCAGGTTCACCGACCTGGATCAGGGCGACCATGCCCATGGCGTAATGCGGCGTGCATCTTACACCGTAAACGCCTTGGGCATTGAGGGTGATGGTGAACTCCTTGTTGAACCTGCTCTTGAAGCGCTCTGCACCTTCGGGCAGCATGCCGGCGATTGCTTCGACATTGTGGCCCTTGTCGGTGGGGACGAAGCGGATCGTGTCACCAGGCGCAGCGACGATCAGGTCGGGCTCGAACACCATCACTCCCTTTGCCCCCTTATTGAGCATGTGGACTTCGATGTCGGCAGCATGGGCCACGCCAGTGACCATGACTGCCGCACCGAGGGCGAACGCTGTGAGGATGCTTCTCATTTTCCAGTCCTTTCGTGTCTGCGGCGTTGGATTGCCGTTGTTCCGGTCATAGCCCGTGATGCTGCAATGCCGTTTGCGCAAGCACAAACAACAAGGTAGAAACTCCGCAAGTTCCGACTTCCGAAAGACTCCCCGCATGCCCCTCGACAGGTCGCTCATATCAGGATTGCCTGCCTTCGCCGGATTGAGCGGCGTGGATATGGACGCGGTTCTTTCATTGGCCCGCTCATCCCGCTTCCCCAAGGGTAGCGAGGTCTTCTCGCAGGACGAGGAAGCTGGGTCCTTTTTCCTGCTTCTGTCCGGCCATATCCGGGTGGTGCGAACCACACCGGATGGAGAACAGGTCATTGCCCGTTACATCAACGAGGGCGAACTGTTCGGCATCGCCGTCGCGATGGGCCGGACGACCTATCCGGCCAGCGCGGTCGCGGCAGTCGACTGTGTCGTGCTGTCCTGGCCGAACGGCGCCTGGGAGGATCTTCAGTCACACGTCCCCGGTTTTGGCGCGAACGCCTACCAGACCATCGGCGCACGGCTTCAGGATACCCAGTCCCGCGTGATTGAAATGTCGACCCGCCAGGTCGAGCAGCGAGTTGCCAGCGCGGTAATGCGGTTGGCCCAGCAATCGGGCCGCAAGACCGAGAACGGTGTCGAGATCGATTTTCCCATTTCGCGGCAGGACATCGCCGAGATGACGGGGAGCACGCTTCACACCGTGAGCAGGCTGATGAGCGCCTGGGAGGAGGATGGCATCGTCCGCAGCGGCCGCCAGAAGGTCACGGTTATCGATCCCCATGCCCTCATGCTGGTTGCGGAGAACCGCAGGGGCAAATAGATCGTGTTCCCTCATGGTCCCGTGTGCAATCGCCGGTGGCTTCGAGCAAACGCCGAACTTCACATATTTCTGACTGACGCCGGGGCCTCTTCTTCGAATGCGGGCTTGCGCTCGTTGGATGAGTGCAGCCTGATCACGTTTAAAAGCTCCGCCGTGAAAGCGGCTTCGTCCACTTCGTGGGCGGCGGCCGCGTCCGCAACGGTGTGAAAGATGCCGAACGGGCATCCGATGCACAGCATCCGGTGGCGGATCATGACCCGGATTGTAGCAGGCCACCGGCGCATGATCTCATCGATCGACAGGTTCGTGTCCAGGGTGAAAGGCATTGTCCGGCTTCTCCTCAAGCTACAAACTTAGACGTTTCCCATCGGTGGATCGTTGTTCCGGCGCAAACAATGCGACCGCGGGGCCGCAATGCCGCCTGGCTGTGCAGAAGCGGATTCCGGGGTTGCTTCCCAAGCCTGCATGAAGTTTGCGCTTCGACAAACAAGTGTCCGGCCGGATTTGCTAGCCTTCGCCGGAGTGGATGGCGCGGCATGCGCCCGATCCATTGTTGTTGAACCCGGAGCCTTGATCATGACCGCAGAAGAATTGGCCGATATTCCCGCCATCGACGTCCGCACCATCCCGCCCCATGAGCGCCACCCGAGGATCTTCTCGATGCTTGAGTCGCTGGAACCGGGTCACGCCTTTGCCGTCGTCAGCGATCACGAGCCGCGGCCGCTGCAGTACCAGATTGAAGCGAGATTCCCGGATGTCTTCGGCTGGACCTATGTCGAACAGGGGCCGGAGGTCTGGCGTGCAATCATTTCGAGGGAGGCAGCCAGCTGCTGCGGTTGCTGCGGCGGCTCCTGATGCTTGTCCATCGCCGCCCAGGCGTGCGATGGATCCCAGTCCATCGAGATCCGTGTCCGGTGCGAAAGCAACGACAGTGACCGGCGCCTCGCTTTCAAAATGGACCATGTCCTATTTCGCCGCAGCGCTCCTGTCGCTGCTTGCGGCGGAAGCCCTGATGGCTGCGGGCTATGGATATCCGGCCGACGGGCTTCGGGCTCCTTCGACACTGGCGGTGGTCCATCTGAGCGCGGTCGGCTGGCTCAGCCTGCTGATGTGCGGGGCCCTGTTCCAGTTCATACCGGTGCTGGTGAATCGGCCGCTCGCCGGGGCCCGCATGATGCTGCCCGCGCTTCTGTGCATCGTCCCGGGCCTGGTGTCGCTGGTGTCGGGATTCCTGGCGATGGACGGCCTGCTGGAGACCGCAGCGCCACTGCTGACGATGGGCGGGTTTCTGCTCTGCGCAGGCTTCGCCATGGCGGCGGGATCGATCGGCCTGACGCTCGCGCGGTCCCGGCCGCTGCCGATCCCCTCGGCTTTCGTGGCCGCGGGACTTGCAGGCCTTCTTGTCGCTGTCGCGCTTGGCTTCGTGTTCACCCAGGTGCTCGGCGGAACACTCGCAGCGCCGGTGTTCGCCAACATCGCCGCCCGGGGCGTGCCCATCCATGCGGCCGCGGGCCTCGGGGGATGGCTCGCGATGTGCGCGGTCGGCGTGTCCTATCGTCTGTTCCCGATGTTCCTTCTCTCGCCCGATGCGCAAGAGCCCGGCACCCGCCTGGCCTTCCTGCTTGCCGCCGGTGCGGCCGTGACGGCAATCGGCGGCGGTCTGGCGGCGCTGTTCGCCGGCTGGCCCGTAACGGACGTCATGGTCGTGGCTGCGATCGCCGCCGCGGGTGCCGCTATCTCATACGGCCGCGACGTGGTCAATTTCTATCGCGCGCGGAGGCGCCGGGATCCGGAGCTCAACATGAAGGTTGCGGCTCTCGCATTCGTCTCGCTGGCGCTCGCGATGGTGCTGCCGCTCGCTCTGGCGGCTCTGGGGAGACCCGAAACGGCGCTCGCCGCGTCTGTCTACATGGCCGCCTTCGGATGGCTGTCGGGCCTCGGACTGGCCAAGCTATACAAGATCGTGCCCTTCATGACCTGGCTCGAATGCTACGGGCCGGTCCTCGGCCGGGCGCCCACGCCGCGGGTTCAGGATCTTGTCCGGGAGGCGAGTGCGTGGCCGTGGTTCGTGCTGTATTTTGCCTCGGCATGGGCGGCCACATCCGCCCTGGCGCTCGGAAGCGCCACCGGGTTCCGCATGGCCGCCGCCGGCACATTCGTCGCGACAGCTGCCATAGGTGTTCATCTGGTCCGCGCGCGGATGCTCTGCGACGTGGATGGCAGCCGGCGGTTTCCTGAAGGAAGCCTGCGGCCGTCCCTGTTTTACTCTCTTGCCCCCGGCGGGCGCTGAAAAGGAGCACGATCATGACGCATTATGTTGAGCTGGACGTCCGGCCGATCCTCGCGGCGGGAGGCGAGCCGTTCGGCCGGATCATGGAGACGGTGACGTCGCTCGCCCCCGGCGAGGGCCTTCGTTTGCTGGCGCCGTTCCGGCCCGTGCCGCTGTTTGCGGCGCTCGGCTCGAAAGGTTTCGCGCACCAGGACCGGGAGATCGGCGGCGGTGACTGGGAAGTGCTGTTCACCCCCGCTGTTGCACCCGCGGCGACGGCGCCAGAAGTGTCCTCCGCACGCTGGCCAGGCCCGCTGATGCATCTCGACAACCGCGGACTCATGCCGCCTGAGCCGATGGTGAAGGTGCTCGGCGCCGCAGAGGCGATGCTGCCGGGGGAAGTGATGGAGGTCCTGCTTGACCGTGAACCCTCCTTCCTGTTCCCGCAGCTTGCCGAAAGGGGCCACGAGTGGCGCGGCGGCTTCGATCCGGATGGCGTCACCTATCGCCTGCTGGTGCGGATCGGGCCTGCGTCATGAATCTCGCCCCGGGGCCGGAGGACAGGCAGTCCTTGGCTGACGCAGTCAGGGACGCTCTGCGCGGTGTCATCGATCCGGAGCTGGGCGAGAACCTGATCGATCTCGGACTGATCTATTTCGTGGCCGTCGACGACCGCGCGACGGCTCATGTGGTCATGACCACCACGACGCAGGGATGCCCGGCCGTGGGCTACCTGAAAGACGGGGTGCAGCGCGCCGCCCTGGCAGTGCCGGGTGTGCAGGCAGCCGAAGTGGCGGTTACCTATGATCCGCCTTGGACGCCGGACATGATGTCCGGCCAGACGGGGTATCGGCGGCCGACGGCGAAGCCGAGGTTCTGGCGGCCCTGGTGAGCGCTCGAAGCTTCTGTTCACGATGTTTGACCTGAATCACCGCCGGACGGCGTTAGAAATGCAAGAATAGGGCGAACCCGGATGAAGCGACATGCCCCTTGCGATCAGGCTTCAGGCGACGGTCACCACGGCCCTGGCCTCGTGCTCGAACCACTGTCAACCGCGTTTTCCTATATCGCCATGGTCGCGTGGCTGGTCACGTTTATTGCGTTTTTGCGGACGTTGGGCAGGTCCGGCCAAAGCCGTTGAAAAGACAGCCCCCACAGCTAAATTCGAGGAAAGTCATAATGTCCGAAACACTCGCCACTGCATTGCTTCACGCGCTGAAAGACCGCGGTGCGGACCGGATCTTCGGCATACCGGGTGACTTTGTGCTGCCATTTTTCAGGGTCATGGCCGAAAGCGAAATCCTGCCTTGGCACACACTCAGCCACGAACCCGCGGTTGGCTATGCTGCTGATGCCGCCGGGCGGATCAGCAGTACGCTTGGTGTGGCGGTCGTGACATATGGCGCGGGTGCGCTGAACATGGTCAATGCAGTGGCGCAGGCCTATGCCGAAAAATCACCGCTGGTCGTTATTTCGGGCGGGCCGGGCGCCGAAGAAAGTGCGCTGGGGCTTGGCTTGCATCATCAGGTCAAAACCCTGAATTCGCAGTTCGAGATTTTTCGTGAGCTGACCTGCGCGCAGAGCATTCTAAACGATCTGACCACAGCACCGGGTGAGATCGCGCGGATATTGGATGCCGCCCGAAGCCTGTCGCGCCCCGTCTATATCGAAATCCCCCGTGATCTGGTCAACATGCCCTGTGCGCAGGTGCCTGCCTTTGCGCCACCGCCACCCAACCACGATGCTGCGCGGGCCTGTGCGCGCGAGGTCATGGTTCGTTTGGCTGCGGCGAAATCGCCCGCCGTTCTGGTCGGTGTCGAAGCGCGGCGCTATGGTTTGGAAGACAAAATTGCCGGGCTATGCCGGAAACTGGGCATTTCCGTTGCGACAAGCTTTATGGGGCGAGGGTTGTTTGTGGGCAAGGATTTGCCGCTGATGGGCACCTATCTTGGCTCGGCGGGCGACGAAAATATTGCCCGGACCATCGAAAACGCAGACTGCCTCTTAATGCTGGGCGTCATCGTCAGCGATACGAATTTCGGCGTTTCCGGCCGCAATATCGATATGCGCGCATCGATCCGGGCGCTGGACCGTACGGTTGTCTTTGGCCATCATCTTTACCCTGAGGTGTCGCTCGACGAACTCATCGACGCGCTGACCGAGCTTGCCGCGCCTCTTGGTCACGCCGCGCCCCGCCCCTTGCGCGATTATGCTACCGGCTTGCTCGAAGATAGCACCCCGCTGGAGCCGTCGCATATCGCCATTGCCATCAATGATCTGTTTCGTGCCCATGGGCCAATGCCGATTGCCGCCGATATTGGCGATTGTCTGTTCACGGCGCTGGAAATTTCAGACACTGCATTCGTTGCGCCGGGCTATTATGCCTCGATGGGTATGGGCGTGCCGGCGGGGCTTGCGCTGGCCGCCGTCACAGGGAAGCGCCCGATCGTGTTGGTAGGGGATGGTGCGTTCCAGATGACCGGATGGGAGATTGGCAATTGCCAGAAATATGGCTGGGCGCCCATCGTGATTGTGTTCAATAACCGAAGCTGGGAAATGCTGCGCGGCTTTCAACCCGGCCAGAAATATCACGATCTGGATGACTGGCACTATGCCGATATTGCCCCGTCCCTGGGCGGGCGCGGCATGCGGGTGCAGACCTGCGCCGAACTGAAACAGGCGCTCGATACGGCAATGGCAGACGACAGCGTTTTTCAGTTGATCGAGGTGATGTTGCCACGCGGCAAAACCTCCGATTCACTGGCGCGCTTCACTCACGCCATCCGCGAGATTTCGGCCATGAAAGACGAATAGACCGGCGTCCGGATTCAGAGGTGCGGCTTCTGGGAGCTTAATAGCGGTGCAAAGATTCATGTCGGGCTCCCGTCGGTGGGGAGGTGTCGACCGCAATAATTCTGTGCAGACTCATTGTTCATGTGAACTCGGAAAACTTCATCCGCCCGGCCGGTGCATTGCCGTCGGAAGCGGGATATCGCCATAATCGACGATTGATCGACGCAGAACTTCTCCTGACGCATTGACCTTCAAGCGGACGCGGCGGCCCAGGTAGAAGAAACTCAACCGATACTCCCCATCATCTTCGCCGATCCCGGTCTCACACAGGCTGGTGATCGCACCCTCGCGCATCAACCCTGGAACGCCGGCTGGCGCCACGTTGAGCAGAGGTGCGATAAGGGCTGCGTCGATGACAATGCCATCATCTCCGAACTCGATCTTCATATAATCCTGCCCATCATCTCGCCTTTCCTGAAAATTGGCGACGTATTCCATGTCCTCAGGTCAAGCATTACGCCTGTTAGTCGCTTTGACCGGCGAATTCGTCTGCCGCGTCGACCAGATCCAATGTTTCGATTAAAAGATACATTGTCAATATATCTTTTATGATCTAGATATCTGGCTACAGGTCTTCGGCCCGTCTCGGTCTTTGACCCCTTACGATGAAACGAGATCAGTCAGGTCAGTGGAGCAAGCTATGAACATGATGCGATCTCTGTGTTTCAAAGCCTTTGATGGGACTAGCCGCAGCCAGAGTTTCGATGAGCCTGTTGGCGCCGGATCCGATCTCGGTCCAGATGCGGGAGCTGTTGACGGAGACATTGCGCCCCCGCCCGCGAACCTCGAACAAAAGGCGCTTGCGCTTGCCCTGGTTGCTTCATTCCGGGCTCACAGCCACATCAACAATGTGATGACCCACATTTCGGGCGCGCGCTGGGATCACATCGAGCACGCCTTGCACAACATACTCGATCCCGTCGCAGTCCCGGCTGGTCTGTCCAGGCTTGAAGCCAACATCCTCGATCTTCTCTGTGCCGAGCGTGGCGTTACCGGGCGCATCCTCAAGCCGTATTTCTGTTCCGTGTTGGAAAGACTCCTGCCACCCGGTCCAACTGTCCGTCTGCAGGCCCATGTCCAGGCGCTGCATGAGGCTGCTCAATCTCATGGAGATGACAACCTTGACTCAGCTTGTACCGCCGCTGCGCAGGGATCATTTCGATGAGCAATTCTGCAAACAAATCCGACCTCTTCACTGTGGACAAGTTCAGCATCGGACAGGGTACCCGCCATCGACCAGTCGGGCTTGGCGCCGATTTAGATAGGTGGAATGCGTGGACACGCGAGCCGCGGCTTGATCCCTCGGAAATTGCCTTCATGTCGTTAAACACAGGCTTGTCCAGCGATATGGGCGTCATGGCCATGACGCTTGAGGCAACGCGTGAAACCAGGAAACCAAATCGCAAGGAGAACTCCAATGAGCCATGCGAAAGACGGTCTTTACGTGGCTTCCAATGGAGTCGTGCAGCACATTGGACCCGAAACAGATGCGGCTTGGGCGCGTTTTGAATTGCTTGTCCGCGATGACTTCGATCACATGCATTGTGACGACACATTTGATGACCTGAAGCTTCGCGCGCGGTTTTCCAAGGTGGATCAGGGACTGTTGCGGGACTGGATGGCGATTGCCGCCCATCGCGCCGAGACAGCGGTTTTACCTGATGCGACAGGCCCGACACGCTGAGGATAATCAAGGAGATCGAATCATGACTGAAACCGAAGACAAGTCCAAACCAAACGAACCGCTGACCTATGAGACGCGCGACATCGACCCGGAGCACACGCTTCTGCCAATGCTGATCGCCGGGCTTGTGCTGATAGTGCTCGGCGCGATCGTGGTCATGGTGTTTGTGTGACAGCTGGCGAGTCAACGCCGCCGCCGCGTGCATGATCTGCTCAGGCGACACTGTGGCGAACGTGCATTAATGTGGGCATGGATCGTAAATAATGACGGGGCCTTGTTCGAGGCAGGTCTGCTGCGAGATGCAACGGAACATCAGTATCGGGAATTATCATGAAGCTGACTACTTATTCCGACTATGCCTTGCGCGTGCTCATGTATGCGGGAGCCGTCGGCGGCAGGTTGGTGACGATCGAGGAAACGGCCCGGATCTACGGAATCTCGAAGGCCCATCTCATGAAAGTCGTCAACGGGCTGACCAAAGCTGGATATCTGCGCGGTGTTCGCGGCCGCTCGGGCGGGTTCATGCTGGCCCGACGTCCCGAAGAGATCAATCTCGGCGCGGTCCTCCGGGCAACAGAGACGGATTTTGCTCTGGTGGAATGTTTTACGCCTGCCAATCAGTGTCTGATATCAAGCCACTGCCGACTGCCCAAGCTTTTCAACAAGGCGTTGACCGCTTTTGTCGCGACATTCGATGCCTACACACTTGCCGATATCATGCTCCCGGAACAAGAGTTCACGCAATCGGCGCCGCCGACGCTGACCATGCACACGCCCACATTTCCGACCTGAACTGAAAAACGCTCTGATATCGCCGCCGGACGGTAGGGTATGCCGGCGGTCCGAGTTAATCATCGAGCGCGATGGCGTATGTGGGTTTGTCATGAGGCCGGGAGTGGATCATTGTTTACTCGCTTCCCGCGTATCGGAGAACCTGCGATGAACAGCCGCTTCGCCCTTGCGGCCACATTACGGTCAAACAGGCTGCCGCTTCAGCCTCAGCTGTGCTTCTTCCCATCAAAACCGGCTATCCACCTGTCCGGCGTCTTGCTGGAGATTTCCATTCCCGGGCGCGAGCCCAATGATTTCAAGGGCGCGCAGCACAAGTCACGATTTTGTCGTTGCATGCGACTGAAGCAACCGTAAGTGAACCGCCGCGTTTGATGCCTGCGAGGGAAGGCTGCCACGTGACACGGAGTTCCTCGCTGGGACACTGAAATCACAGCGAACGGTTCGATGAACTCTGTTGGATGGTTGCTCTGCCGGCCAAAAGCAGCGTTCCGGCTTGTGGGCCAGGGCTGTACAGGTCAGCCGTTCAAGACATTGAACGCCGGAGGCGGCATGTGGAACGAAGTCAAACTGTTTGGCCTTGCGCAAAGAACGTATTGTCCAGTGGGCGTAGTCGAACATCAATTCCAAAAATGCAGAACTGGATTGTCCATGAAGTCGACCATTCTCGAGAAATACGGTGAAGCACGGCTTCCTCGCTACACGAGCTATCCGACCGCACCCCAATTCTCCACAAGCGTCGACGCTTTGGATTATGAAGGCTGGCTTGCGGGCACAGCGGCGAAGACGGGAGTTTCGCTCTATCTCCACATCCCCTTTTGTCGGTCGATGTGTTGGTATTGTGGCTGTCACACAACCATCAGCAAAAAGGACCAGCCGATCGTCGACTATCTCGACACGCTCAGGAGAGAAATCCAACTGGTCGCCACCAAGACCTGTCAGCTGCTGACAATCGACCATGTTCATTTCGGGGGCGGCACCCCAACGATAATGCAACCGCAAGAATTCATCGATCTCATGTATCTGTTGCGTGAGAACTTCGTGTTTTCATCCAGATCGGAAATTGCGGTCGAAATCGATCCGCGCACACTCTCTGACGAAATGGCACAGGCGCTTGGCCACAGCGGTGCCGGACGCGCAAGCCTCGGAGTACAAAGCTTTGACCCGGCGGTCCAGCGGGCGATCAACAGAATCCAGAGCGTTGAGCAAACTGCAGGCGCTGTAACAGCATTGCGAACAGCTGGCGTTGCAAATATCAATTTCGACCTCATCTACGGCCTCCCACTTCAAACTGTTTCGTCATGTATCAAGACGACCGAACAGGCGATCGCGTTACGGCCCGACCGCTTTGCAGTGTTCGGATATGCTCATATCCCCTCCTTCAAGAAGCACCAGCGGATGATTGATGAGGCAACCTTGCCCAACGCCCATCAGCGCGACCAACAAGCCGAAGCTATCGCAAGAACTTTGATGTCCGCCGGCTATCGCCGCATCGGACTTGATCATTATGCATTGGAGAGCGATGAACTTGTGACGGCCCAGGCCAGCGGTAGACTGCGCCGGAATTTTCAGGGATACACAACAGATACCTGCGAAACCCTTATCGGCTTTGGGGCCTCTGCGATAGGTCATATGCGAGAGGGGTATATCCAGAATGAAGTCCCGTTGGGGCTTTATACGAAACGAATTGCTGCAGGACAGTTGGCCACCACCAAGGGGTACCGCTTAACGGCGGAGGATCGCTTGCGAGCTGCGATTATAGAACGATTGATGTGCGATTTCGAGGTAGATGTGCCGGAGATCTGTGCCGATCACGGTTTTGATGCAGGAATTTTACTTACCGGTAATGCCCGCCTCAAGATGCTCGCCAACGATGGCGTGATAGATATTCAAAATGGGTTCATCCGGGTAGCTCGAGAGCAGCGTTTCGTTATCAGGGCGGTTGCCGCATCCTTCGATGCCTATTTGGACCAATCCGGGCGCACCTATGGCAAAGTCGCCTGATCTGTTTACTAGAGAAAATGAAGATCCTGCCGATGTCGATCATGCCCCTCCGCATGAACGATATCAGTCGCGTGCGGATGCAACCATCGTCAGCTTCTGTCCATCAACCAGGGTAATCTTCTGACGTCCGCCCTTGATCCACCCTTTCGAATCCCAGCCACTGAGCAGACGGGATACCGTGTGAATCGTCGTCCCGGTCATTTCTGATATGTCTTGTCGGGAGATCGGAAAATCTATCAGAATGCCCTCATCGGTCTGGCGCCCGGTTTCCCGGGCAAGGTTGAGAATGGCGTTGGCCACCCTTTGTGCAACCCGCTCGGTGGCCATTTCAACGACCCGTTCCTGGGTGTCGATCAATCGGTTGCCGATCATGGCATAGGTGTTGGTGGCAAAACCCGGATGTGCTGCAACAATGACCTCCCACGTATGAGATGGCCAAGCAAGAAGGACGCAATCAACCGCCGCAATGGCGTTTGCCGGATAGGTATCTCGGCCCATCGCTTTCGCGATTCCGAGCAGTTCGCCAGTCGCGATATGCCGGACGATTACCTGTTCGCCGACGGGCGTGTGCTTGATCACGCGTACGTATCCATCAAGAAGCAGATAGAACGATAGCGCTTCCTCGCCCTCCCGGAAAATATGGGTGCCTTTGGAGTGCCGGAAGGAAGCGGCGCGAGCGAGCATGTCATCCAGCGAGGCCCTGCTCATCCCTGCGAAGGGGGGCAGATCCGCAAGAAGCGAGGCGTCAAGACGATTCAAGCTTTTATCTCCAGGTTGCGACAGCGCAACGTTGTGAATTGCTGATCTGTTAGGGATTGGCAAGCGCGAAGGCAACCCGGAGGGCGCTCTCGAAGTCTCCTGACATGGATCCCGAAAAACATGGCAATCCCGCGAACACGCCCCTACACCGGCCCGGCAATCCTGAGCTATGGGTTTCGTCCATTCTTTCTGCTCGGGGCGCTCTATTCCGGTCTGTCGATCCTGCTCTGGCTGCCACAGTTTTACGGTGACCTGGCGTTGTCGACGCTGTTTGCACCGGTCGATTGGCATGTGCATGAGCTGTTTTTCGGGTTCCTGCCGGCGATTGTCACCGGGTTCCTGTTTACCGCGGTGCCAAACTGGACAGGCCGGATGCCCCTGCAGGGAAATGGCCTGCTGGTTCTGGTCCTGCTTTGGCTGGCGGGACGCCTGGCGGTCACTTTTTCAGCAGATATCGGCTGGGTGACGGCGATGGCAGTGGATGTCGCCTTTCTGTTTGCGGTCGCCATGGTGATCGCGCGCGAAATCATCGCAGGCGCAAATTGGCGCAATCTGAAGGTGCTGTTGCCATTGCTGGTCCTCGCGGGCGCCAATATCAGCTTTCATCTGGAGGCGCATTTTAATGGCGTGTCCGATATCAGCCGCAGACTGGCCGCTCTGGCTGCCATAACACTGATCATGCTGATCGGCGGGCGCGTCATACCAAGTTTCACCCGGAATTGGCTGGTGCGCGAAAATCCCGGGCGGCTGCCTGCGGCCTTTTCGCGCTTTGATGTCTTGTCGATTGCAGTCGCGGTCGCTGCCTTGGCCTTGTGGACATTACGTCCGGAAGCAGAAATGACGGCCGCTGTCATGGCGCTGGCGGCTCTGCTGCAATTCATCCGGCTCGGGCGTTGGGCGGGCGATCGGACCTTGCGCGATCCGCTGGTCTGGATCCTGCATGCCGGTTATCTGTTCGTGCCCATCGGATTTGCACTGATCGCTGCAGCCATAGTCCTGCCGGAGCATGTCTCGCCGCTTGCCGGCGTCCATGCGCTCGGCGTCGGCGCGGTTGGCGGCATGACGTTGGCGATGATGGTGCGGGCTTCGCTGGGTCATACCGGCCAGGCGTTGCGCGCCCGGCCTGCTATCACCTTCATTTTGATGGCGGTGCTGGTCGCGGCGACTGTACGCATTCTGGCAGCCATGACTGACAGCCATACGGGCCTTGTGCTGCATATCGCGGCATTCGCATGGATGGCCGCATTCTGCGGTTTCGCGGTTGTTTTTGCCCCAGCGCTTATGAGACGGCGCAAGGCGGGTTAGCTGGTAAAAGACGAGCCACAGTGCCGATTACTCGTGGTCAACGCCATCCGGCGTGCGGATGATGAGTAGATGGTCTTGCGTATAGGTCAGGAATTATCAAGCAAACAGCCGTTTCGCCCTTGCCGCAGTCGTACGGTGGAAGTCGCCGTCTCCCTGGCGGTAATTCTTCACAGTGACACCAGCATTGGTCGCACGAGCGGTACCCCAAATGGCGCGATCAAGCTGAACTGCCCTGATTATATCTTCTGGCCCGCTGGTGAACGACAAGGTCAACCTCTTTCTTCCGCTTTGGTCACATCATGTTTGAGGCCGGCGCGATAGATCGCGAAAACCCGCGGGGCATCGACCCGCATCTGGTCCTGGTCGCCACTGATTAGCGCCTGCACCACCAAGCCCTGGATCATGCCGAGAAAAAGGGTCGCCGCTGCAGCGTCGTCGAGGCCGGCGGGCAGGGCGCCGGAACTTCTGCCTGCCGCCAATATGCGGCGAAGCCGGATGGCGTAGTTCGAGGTCAGGGTATGCGCAACCTGCTTGGCCGGAGTTGACCCGGTACGCTGGAGCTGCCCCAT
>Ga0209643_1001268_pt1 | contig 25596 bp, 27 predicted proteins | sample AutmiccBRH37_all_FD_187383 | JGI IMG/M metagenome (GOLD analysis project Ga0209643, IMG submission 187383) | Deep subsurface microbial communities from Mt. Terri, Switzerland - Autotrophic microbial communities BRH/37_all (SPAdes) (version 2) | ecosystem: Environmental > Aquatic > Deep... | reverse complement strand
ATGTGTTGTCGTTGCAATTCTACAGATCTTGGCATGTTGTCAGTACACTTCTTCCGCCATTGGCAGTGAGATTTACGCCGTCATTTTAGGTGAGAAGCGACAGGATAAAAGAGAATTACTAGAATTTGTTGACAAAATCGTGGATCATATTACGGTCATTGAAGGATTTATGCAGTTGAATACAGAAAGAAATACAATCGAAAATGAGATTAAGGAATTAAAGTCAACTATCTTAACCTTTATCGAGCAATTGAATAAAGAGTAGTCAATCATCTTAAAATCTGTGCAGCAAAGGTTAGGAGAGGGGATAAGGCTAGTTTTGAAAAAAGCGTTAGTTGTCGATGACAATGATGGAATCCGTCGTATGTTAACAGAGGTTCTAGCTAACGAATGTTATTCGGTCGACACAGCTTCCAACGGTTTGCAGGCTTTAGAAAGAATCCAAGAATGTATTCCATCAGTTGTTCTTTTGGATTCAAAAATGCCTGGTATAGGGGGCATAGAAGTTCTAACTGAAATCAACAACTTATATCCAGACTTAAACGTTATATTTATTTCTGCATATACAGACCAAAAGGACGTGAAAGTAGCACTAGAAAGTGGTTTAATAAAGCATTGCATAACAAAACCGTTCTCCTTAACTGACCTGATTGAACTTCTGCGCTCACTCAATATTTAACATTCTTTATTCATTAGCAGTAATGCAGTACGAACAAACGCGAAAAAGACCAGGGCATAACGCTCTGGTCACTTAAAATACTGCCAAGATTACATCTACAATATTTGGAGGATTTTCCTAGTAAAGCGGAATATACTGCTCTATTTCCTGTAGCTGTCATATTCAATTAAGTGGTTGGCTCACCCGTCAGTATTTTTATCGGGTAACCACAATGTAAAAACTGCCGGATAGTAAGGACTCTATTAATAACAACTTGTACCAAGAACCTTCATTTGTTGGCAGAAAGATTAAGGTTTATAATATGGAGCGTACAATCTGCGATATTATTTGTAACGATGTATCTTGATTATGCAGAAAGCCAGGCTGAGAGAAATATCCCGATGACAATGGAAGACTGGGCTAAGAAGCTAAACGCATTCCTGCAATTCAATGAAAAAGATATATTAGAGAACGCAGGAAACGTGACCGCTGCTATTGCTAAGGAATTTGCAGAGAGCGAGTTTGAAAAATACCGAATCATTCAGGATAGGCTTTTTCAGTCTGATTTTGATAGATTGACTGACAGTATTAAGGATGATGAAGAGTAAACAAAATGTCAGAAGATGCTTATTATAAATACATCCGAATTGTAGCCCCAAGGCACGTTGAAAGTTGTGTGCATTTGTCGAAATGAGTGACGAGTTATCGCGGGCGGTGGGTCCAGGGCTATTTACTGTGCTTTGGACATAGTGATCTTCCTGATTGTTGGAATTTCTCGATTGGTCTAGGTTTGATAATTTGGAAGTTAATAAATGATAGACCTTATTGCGGGCTATAATCCCGCCAAAGTGACTGATAATGATGGCTAGCTAAAATGACGTGAAGACATGAAAGATTAGGTACCACATTTGATGGGTTTAGTAATATAGGGCAGACTCCTAGGGCACTTCATATAAGGCGAATAGCGTGTTCCATTTTCTGTTATTAGGCATCATACAAATCTGTGCTTAAATATTTTAATCCTGAATCGTTTATTGTTAGTGCTATCGAATTATTTCTCTCAGCACCACTTAAAAGTTTAATTGCGGCAGCTACATTTGCCCCAGAAGAAAAACCTGCAAATACTCCTTCAGTTTTAGCTAAACTTCTTGCCATCTGAATTGCTTCTTCATTAGTAATACTTAAATAACTAGATACCAACTCTTTCTCTATGAACCCTAGTTCCATACAGTATCCACCGCCTTGTATCTTATGGTTTGGATTTGAAACTGGTTTACCAGCTAAAAAAGAAGCTGTTTCTGGTTCGACGACATAACATCTAATATCGGATTTGTGCCTTTTTAAAGTTTTTGCACAGCCAATAAATGTCCCTGCTGTTCCTACAAAATCCAAATATGCATCAATATCTCCGTCACATTGTTCCCACATTTCTTCTCCTGTGTGATACTCATGAGAATGAACGTTACCTATATGATGAAATTGGTCTGCTCTAAAGGCATTTTGTTCTTTAACAATTTTAATTGCTTCCTTTTCAACTAATGCTAAGTCCATACCAGACACCTGACCTATTGGTGACTCTGGGGCTTGGTCTATTAGCACCACTTGAGCACCTAAAGCTCTCATCATTCTAGCACGTTCAGGGGAATTTCCCTTTGACATAACAGCAATAAACTTATAGCCTTTAACAGCACATACAATAGCTAAACCTGTTCCCGTATTTCCACTTGTCAGTTCAACAACGGGTTGTCCTCTATGCAATTCTCCGTTTTTTTCTGCTTCTTCAATGATTTGTAAGGCAATTCTATCTTTCTTGCTAAAACCTGGGTTCAAATATTCGAGTTTGGCATATATTCTTCCTTTTACTCCATACTCCTTTACGAGACGACTCAAATTTACCATTGGTGTTTGCCCAATTGCCTCATGAGCACCACTCAGTAACTTTCTCATCCAATTTCCTCCTTATTCTTTTTGTGGTATAGTATTGTATAGTTTATTGTACCATGTGTATAATATAATACACAAGAAAGAGGATGCCTTGTGGATAATTTAAATTTAGTTATAGGGAATAATTTGAATAAGTATCGTAAGAATAAAGGGTTTAGTCTCGATAAAGTTGCTGAATTGTCAGGCGTAAGTAAAGGAATGTTAGGACAAATAGAAAGAGGGGAAACCAATCCATCCGTTTCTACCTTATGGAAAATTGCGAACGGTTTACATGTGTCTTTTACGTCACTACTTGAAACTGAACCTTCTGAATTAGTAATTATTAAGAAGGATAATAATAGTCCACTTACTGAAAGTGATAATAAGTATAAGGTATATCCGGTATTTCCCTTTGATTCTAATAAACGATTTGAAACTTTTGTGGCTGATTTAGAAGCTGGGTGTATTCATCCATCAGAAGCTCATGATAAGGGCGTAGAAGAATATATTCATGTGAGTAAGGGTTCATTTGAGTTAAAAATCAAAGATGCTAGTTATTTTTTAATGGAGGGAGATTCAATAAGGTTTCTCGCCGATAAAGCACATGAATATAAAAATCTTTCGGAGAGTTTGACTAAACTATATATAGTAATCTATTATTCTGAACCTTAAGAAAATCGTAAGAAGAGGGAATGCTCCGTTACTACCTTATCAAATATGTGACAACAGAACTTAGTTAAAATAAATTGGAGGGGAAATGGATGAAGACAATTGGTTTAATCGGAGGGATGAGTTGGGAATCGTCATCTGAATATTATCGCATTATTAATGAAGAAGTTAAGCAAAGGCTCGGAGGTTTGCATTCGGCAAAATGCATTCTTTATAGCGTAGACTTCGAGGAAATAGAGATCTGTCAAAGAAATGGTGATTGGGAAAAGGCTGCTCAAATTCTAACAGATGCTGCTCGAAGTCTTGAGTTAGCTGGGGCAGATTTTATTGTCATTTGCACGAATACTATGCACAAAGTGGCTAACGAGATTCAGTCAGCCATCGGAATCCTATTACTTCACATTGCAGATGTCACTGCACAACAGGTCCTTCTTAGTGGAATCAAAACTATTGGCCTTTTGGGAACACGATATACTATGGAACAGGATTTTTATAAATCACGTTTGGAGGCCCAAGGTATAAAGGTTTTAGTTCCGAAGGAAACAGATAGGGTAGTAGTAAATACAGTAATTTATGACGAACTATGCTTAGGACAGATCTTAGATAAATCTAGAGCTAGATATAAACGAATAATTCAGGATTTAATTGAGCAAGGTGCAAATGGAATCATTCTAGGTTGTACAGAAATTAGCCTATTAGTTAAACCTGAGGACTCGACTGTACCGTTATTTGATACAACATTACTTCACGCAAAAGGGGCTGTAAGCTTAGCGCTCGAATAATCTGGGTATTTTTCTACCGATCCCTGACGAGGTGTTCTGGACATGAGAACGTATCGAAAGCTGGCAACCTTAAGAGGAATCGGGCTTGGAGATTTGCTGGAAAAGAATGCGCCCGACTGGCGGTCTAGCGGGGATGGGGAAAGTCTTGATGATTTTTATCGCCGTTGTCTCAGTCAGGGACTTGCCTATCATGATGAACAAGGACGTGGAACGCTACCTGCAGGGTTAATAGAAGAGATCAGAGCTTTGAGTCAGCCGCCTGTGCCTTGGGATGTTGAACTGGCGCAATGGTTTGATCACTATTGCTCACCACTGGAAAAAGTGCGGTCTTATGCCCGTCCCAGTCGCCGCCAGTCATCAACTCCGGATATACCCCGTCCGCGGTGGATACCTGAAGCAGGATCTGAGGAAGGAAGAACTTACGGGGTTATTCTGGACACCTCAGGTTCCATGGATCGTTCCTTGCTGGCCAAAGCCTTGGGCGCTATTGCCAGCTACAGTATTTCCCGGGATGTACCCTTAGTAAGGGTGGTCTTTTGTGATGCGGCTACCTATGATCAAGGATATCTGCCATCTGAAGCCATCGCTGAAAGTGTTAAGATCAAAGGACGCGGAGGTACAATCCTGCAGCCCGGCATTGATCTGCTGGAGAAAGCGGAGGATTTCCTAAAAAATGGTCCGCTTTTGCTTATCACCGATGGCTATTGTGAGCCGCTTAGGATTCATCGGGATCACGCCTTCCTAATGCCGAAAGGGAATAACCTACCGTTTATACCCAGAGGAAAAGTATTTCGATTTAGTTAGGTGTGAAGTATATTACCTTTTTATACCATATTGTGATATAATAATTACGTTAGAATAATGAAAACTAACAAAACAATAGCATTGAGATCGGGGTGTTTTATATGGACGCTGCCGCAAGTAAAGAGCTTGAAACGATTAAGCAAGCCATTTTAGATACAGTTATAGTTAATGAAATATACTTGTTTGGTTCCTTTGTATATGGAACGCCTCATAATGAAAGTGACTTTGACATTTATGTGGTTATCCCCGATAATAGTATGCGCCCTATTGAAGCAATGAAAAAAATTGGTGGAGCGATCAGCCGGAAGGATATTCGGGCAGTAGACATTATTGTCGGCAAGGAAAGCGTATTTAATCAGCGCAAGCAACTTCTCACTATTGAAAGAACAATTTTCAGAGATGGGGTGAAGCTCTATGGACAAGAACGGCATAGTCAAAATCATGGTGTGATTTTGCAAAAGATGATTTGATAACCGCAAAATATTTATTGGGGTTGCATCCACTTAAACTTGAAATCATGGCAATGGAGAGCCCCAAAAACAATATGCCTATCCTGCAATAAATGTTTTTCTACGGAAGGCATCCAATAAGCCTAAGACTGGGTTCTACCCGTCCTGGGCTTTTGTTTTTTCTGAAATTATGGCCACCGGAAAGGAATGGGGCGTTCCCTCTTGCGGGTGTATAAGCATATCATATTACATATTGTTTACAATGCCTTATTCTTGCAGGAGGAATGAATTCAGCGATGCTTTTTGAACGTGAAGACTGGAAGTTATTCAGAAATATGGAGACATTGCCCCAAAAAGCAGGGGTGCCCAAAAGTAAACTGTCGATGCTGGTTTGTAAGGAATTAGCGGACTGGATACATGCGGCGGCTGTGAAATCGGTTATGAGGGCGGTTTTTTCTATGTCAAGGATCGCGGGCCCGGCCTGGATCCAAAGATTAGCCTTTACGTTCTTGAAAAAAGTAATGATATTAGAGATCCTGTCAGGAATTTGAACATCAGGACCTTAAATCAAATATTTAAAGGAGGCCGTAAAGTGAACATGGTGAAACCTGGAGAAAATGGCTTATCTGAGTTGCTCCAAGATAATGTAAGTCTCAGACTCATTGAACCGCATATATACACGGTCTATCAGAACACCGAAGTCGCTAATTCCTATGATACAGGGTTTGGGAATATATACGACTGGGTAGCGTGCAAATAATTTCATTAAATTTACTGCACTGCCTAGATGATATTAAAAACTTAATGATTGGATTAAAGAATGTCTTAGCAGAGGATGGCAAGATGTATTTTTCAACATTGGTTCATGGCAATCGTGTTGGTGACAGATATCTTAAGGCCTTGGGAAACGCGGGCAAATTAGTACCCAGAAACATAGACCAACTTCGAGCTGTCTTGGATGAACCTCATTTGTCCATAAGATACGATCTTTTTGGTAATATGGCGTTTATCAATTATGAAGAAAATAAGACCAGCTAAATGGGATAGGTGAAGTATGCGAAGACGCACCATATTCCACGGGTTTGAATTGTAAAAAGTAAAGATCTTGGATCAATGAAAGTTGATTCAAGATCTTTATTTATTGGACAAACGGTTAATTAAACCAGAGCAGAATACAACTTACTCCGTCTTATCAGTGATAGGCTGTCCCGCCAGCCCATATAGCATTAAATCACATAATTCTTTCCACAAATCCTTGTTGCTATTTTTCAGCATTTCAGGCTGCTGAAAAACTATATTTTGATACATTTTCAGATAAAGTATAGCCGCTTCAATAGAAAGCTCTCTGCGTATATACCCTTCCCTACGGTTTTAACGTTCTTACAAAAATCCTTCACTTGCAACATCCTTGATGTATTTATACTGTTTACGGATCAGCTTCTTGAACTGGGCATCGCGCAACAGGAGGAGCGGACCATCCCTGCCGCAAGACTACTATGGAACTCGAAAGTTGCCGATAAAGTATGATTTATTATAATAATGTAAAAATATAAAGTAATATTGGATTAACCGTATGATTTGGGCACATTCAAGTCACATTATTAAGTTACACTCCTCTTGAAACGGTAAATTTGAAAAAGGGATTTTAATGACTTAAGCTGTTGATTAGCTATGTTAGTGATAGTTGAACAATAAGCCTGTAATCTTTTGAAAGAGGTTTAACCATGTTTCAAATTTTGGTTGTCGAGGATAATAAAAGCTTACTTATGTTAATGAAAACTCGTTTGCAACAAGCGGGTTATAACGTTTTACAAGCTCAAAATGGTCAAGAAGCTCTCGAAATTCTTGAAGACCAACAAGTTGATTTAATGATTAGTGATATTATGATGCCGCTTATGGATGGTTTTGAACTTATTGAAAGCCTTAGAGAAGCAAATTTTAACCTGCCTATTCTAATGGTGACGGCTAAAGAGGGCTTTGAAGACAAGGAAAAAGGGTTTAGATTGGGTACAGACGATTATATGGTAAAGCCAATCGATATGAACGAGATGATTTTGAGAGTAGCAGCTCTGTTAAGACGGGCTAAAATTACCAATGAACATAAACTAGTTATAGGTGAAATCGTCCTGGACTATGACAATCTGAGCATAAATGGGCTAGACATTCAGATTGAATTGCCCAAAAAAGAGTTTCTGCTCCTTTTTAAATTGTTAAGCTATCCCAAGCGAATTTTCACAAGGCAGCAACTTATGTCTGAAATCTGGGGACTAGATACGGATATCGATGAACGAACGGTGGATAGTCACATTAAAAAGCTTCGTAAGAAGTTCGAAGACAGACCAGAGTTTAAAATCATTACGATTCGGGGACTTGGTTATAAGGCGGAGAAAATTCATGATTAATAAATTGTCGAACTCAATTCGTGCCAAAGGGACCTTGATTGCCATCGGAATCTTGTTTTTCTCATGTTTTGTATCTTTTGCCCTGATGACTAGTCTTTTCTTAGTGTTCCATGATGACCTGAGTGTCAGCGAAGCGCATGCAGTTTTTGGAAGTTTCATGTTCGTAACCCTGATCTTATGTGTAGCCTTAGGAGGTTCACTATTATACTTTGCCATTAGGAAGATTTCTGACCCAATCATTCGAATTAGCAATGCAGCAAAAGAGGTTGCTAAGGGTGATTTTTCAATGAAGATAGACTATAAGAGCAATGATGAAATAGGAATGTTGGCCCAGAATTTCAACTTAATGACGACAGAACTCGGTAATATGGAATATCTACGAAAAGATTTTATTAGCAGCGTATCCCATGAGTTAAAAACACCTATTTCGGCTATACAAGGCTTCGCCGAAATGCTCCAAGATAAGGATTTGTCAGAAGAAAATTTTCAAGCTTACACAAACATCATCATTGATGAGACTAAGAGATTAAGTCATTTAAGTTCAAATATGCTGCGACTTTCTAAGCTGGACCATCAATTCATCCCAGAGAGTATTAAACGGTTTTCCTTAGATGAGCAGATTCGGAGGACGATTGTTCTTCTCGAGGAAAAATGGTCTAAGAAAAACTTAGAACTAGACATAGATCTTGATGAAATGGTTTACATGGGTGACGAAGCCCTGATCCAACAGATTTGGTTGAACTTAATTGAGAATGCTATTAAATTCTCTGCTGAATCTGGAACTGTTTTTATTCAAGCTAAAAAAATTTCAAACACGGTCGTTGCCGAAATTAAGGATCAAGGTATTGGTATATCCAAAATCGATCAAGGACGAATCTTTGAAAAATTCTTTAAAGCTGATAAATCGCATTCCATAGAGGGTAGCGGTCTTGGTTTAGCAATCGTTAAGAAGATCGTGGAAATCTATGATGGAGAAATAAAGTTTAGCAGTGAAATGGGTCAAGGGACAACCTTTGTTGTTAAGTTGCCATTTAGAAATTAATAAAGAGGTCACATTGAGGACATATTCTTGATGTAAAAAGAGGAGGAGCGAACTAATATATGAAGGGATTTGATGGCATGAAACGAAAAATATTTACCTTGGCTTCACTAGCGCTTATGTTGGCACTTATTACGTTTGTAAAACCAGTGCAAACGTTAGCGTTTTGATGCTCTATCGATTTTCCGCGTCAACGATGTGAAAACACTTCAAATTACAATTGCGGACCTGCAAGAAGGAATGCAGACAATTTCTAATCTAAAAGAAGATTTCAAAGGAAAGAATTTTGAACACAACTCTCTTATTAACGTTGTTTCACAACCACAACATGAAGTAACAAAACTGAAAGAGGCTGAAGAGTTTGATGCTTTCAAACTTCGTTTGCCACGTGAATTAGCATCTCAAAAGCCTGAGATTTCAGCGATGGATTCTAGCAAAATGACGTTCACGTTAGATGTGGATGCTTTCAACGAACTGCTGAAAGCAGTTAAGAGTCCAAAACAGCTTTCCAGCAATCTAAACAATGTCGAAATGTCTATGGTATCTTCAGCTGCTGCCTACGCAAACTATGATGATGTCCTATTCTTAGCGACACAGAAATCCTATTTAGAAGCGCCCCAAGCTGCAAAAAAAGAATTACGAGATGTCATGTTAGATTTGCCGTTAATTCCTACGAATCTTCGCCAACAACTTGCTGAAATCGATGAAGATAGTTCTGATATCTATCTTCCTGTCCTAGTTGGTTTCGGAAGAGACGTCGATTTGGGTGGGAAAAATGGTTACATCTACACTTTGTCAGATTTAAAAGGATTTACTGATACTATTCCTCAAGATATGAAAGCACCAGGATCACATAGTACATCTCTTGAAGATTTAAAAGGTAAGTCGCAGGTCGCATTCATGGATGAAATGAGCCAAACATTCATTAACAAATACGGTGAAGAAAAATTTGCTGCAATGAAAGAAGCTCATAAAATGGCTACAGAAGAAATGCCCAATATGGAGAACGCTTCTGTGCTGATTTGGACCAAAGATGGCAATTTGTATGGCTTAATCGGTAATAAAACGGATGCTGAGCTTGCAAAAATCGCTAGGAGTGTTCGTTAATGATCATCGAAACCCATGCTCTTACTAAAAAGTATGGTACTAAAACGGCATGTGACCAAATCAACCTTTCAGTAGAAGCTGGGCAAGTCTATGGATTCCTTGGCCGTAACGGTGCTGGGAAAAGTACTTGTCTTAAGATGTTAACGGGTCTTGTATTTCCGACATCCGGAAGCGGCACAGTACTGGGTAGACCGCTTGGCGATGCTTCTGCGAGAGAAAAGATGGGTTACCTCCCTGAACTCTTCCGTTATCAAGATTGGATGACAGGTATAGATTTGCTAAATTTCCACGCCCAATTAATCAAATTGAATAATAAGAAGGATCAAATTGGCAGGGTTTTGAAGTTAGTAGGACTCGTTGGGCAAGAAAACTATAAAGTGGGTTCGTATAGTAAAGGGATGCAGCAACGCATAGGGTTAGCCTGTGCGTTGCTGCCTAATCCACAACTGATCTTTTTGGATGAACCAACATCTGCTCTGGATCCAATTGGTCGTAAAGATGTTAGAGACATTATTGTTGCTTTGAAAAATGAAGGAGCAACTGTCTTTCTAAACAGTCATCTTTTAAGCGAAGTGGAAGCAGTTTGCGACAGTGTTACATTTATTCACAAAGGTACCGTTGTTAAATCCGCACGGATGGACGAGTTACTAATGAATAAAATTTCTTTAACAATCCGGGCCAAGGGCATAACTGAAGATCTGTTTTCAAAGCTAAATATACAACACGAATCATTGCAAATACTAGCAGATGGCAGTTTAACCGTTTGTTTAAACGATTACGAGGAAATTCCTTCCCTCGCAGCTAGTCTTATCTCAAATGGTGTGACACTTTATGAGTTAACACCGCATCGAGAGACGCTTGAAACTGTGTTTATGCAGATTGTTGGGGAGGAGGGATAATCATCGGTGCAATATTAATCGCCACGCTTAATGAAGCCGTTCGTAAAAAAACGTTTATCGTCATGGGTATTGTCACCTTTTTGTACTTGGCATTTTGGACAATCATGCTTAATTATTTTCCCAACTCATCAATGACTCGTGGAATGGGAAATCAATTTAAGCCCTTTGCGATTCAAATGGTTACAAAAATGGGTTTTCAATTTTCTTCCATGTTGATTGCCCTGCTAACGATTATGCTTGGATCGGGTGCCATTGCGTCAGAACTAGAGTCAGGACTAATTCAAGGGGTTCTCGCTCGTCCGATTCACCGCTATCAGTATATTCTTGGCAAACTTGGCGGATTGGTCATTTTAGTTTGTACGTACGCAACGTTGCTTTTCTCATTAATTCTGGTCATCGGAGCCTTATTTGGGCTTAGCACGATAACTAGTCTAACATTCTCTCAAATTATTTCAGGATGGTTGCTATATCTTTTGCTGCCAGTCGCAGTACTTTGCCTAACCTTGTTTGGATCTGTGTCTTTAAAAGCAGTGTCCAATGGAATCTTAATGATCTTCATTTATATTTTAGGTAATGTGGGTGGAATGGTCGAGATGATTGGGCAGTACGTGAGTAACAACTCAGTCATTGGTACTGGAATTTTTATTAGCTTGGTTTCGCCGTTCCAAACGATTTATAACACCATGGAACGGGTCATGGTTCCGAATTCTGAGCTTGCAGCAAGTGCAATGTCTGCCGCCAGTTTATCAGGCAGTGGCAAACCAGCAAGTCTATGGATGTTTGTTTATATTGCCATTTACATGCTCGGGTTTGTAACGTTAGCGATACGAAAATTTTCTAGTAAAGATATCACTTAGAATAGGTCCTTAAGAACAATTGAACAATAGGAAGCCAGCTAGAAGAGCTTCCTCTCTTTAAGTCTACTAAAAAAATCTAACTCTTTGCTTAATTTGACAAAAGCATAGAGTTAGATTTTAATAGGTGTAAAACAGGACGATAGAAAGGTTAATTATGTTCACAAAACAGTTCTTAGTCATTGCATCAATTGTTGTGTCAGTGTTAATGGTTGTTGTCGTCAATCTGGTACGATTGAGAAACACAAAAAAACCAGCAGTAGAAAAAAAGATTATTTTTCCGCCATTGTTCATGGCTACTGGTGCAAGTATGTTTATCCTACCCATGTTTAGACCAACATTACCTGAACTGATAAGTTCCGTTGTAATGGGAATGCTTTTCTCGATCATCTTAATAAAAACGTCTAAATTTGAAATTCGGGACAACCAAATCTATCTCCACCGATCAAAGCTTTTTTTAGTAGCTTTGATAGGCCTAGTCGCTCTAAGAATGATCGGGAAAATTATCCTTGCTGAGACCATACATATCGATCCTGCCCAAATGAGCGGTATCTTCTTCATCTTGGCCTTTAGCATGATCCTACCCTGGCGTATTAGTATGTATATTGGGTTCAGGAAACTAAAAAGACAACTCGACAACGCATAATTCTCAATGAACTTACTCAAAGTGAAAGAGTAAATGCTAAATCTTAAACTCAGGCCTGGATGACGTTTACAAAAGCTCAAGAAGATCCTCAGGGTATCGGCATGCACTCCTTGGCGATCGCTATCGTATCATAAACAGGAGAGATTCGCTCCTTAAAAAGTTTGGTGAAGATATTTAATGCGTTGGTTGAGAAGATAGAAATTCTCATATCAACGCATTATGTCTTGAATATGAAGAGTGGGATGAGGGTAGAAGAGTGATAAAAGCAAACTTCATATCTAGAAAGAATTAATGTGAAATCTTACAAATAAGTATGGAAATATTTATGGGATGTGATATGATTCCGTAGTATGATTGTTTATCCTAGGAGGGTCACCGATGAATTTCATTTTTAAAAGCAAGCTGTTTAAACAATTGATTGCTGTAATTGGCTTGTTGATTAGCCTTGCTATCGGTATTCCGGGTGCTTTTACCCTGTTTTATATAACCCCTAATGTAGTGCAAGAGAAATACCATAAAGTAATGATCAATGATGTGGATTTTTTAGCTGATCGACTTGATTGGCTATTGGCTAAAAGTCTTGTCGATGTTGAATACTTATCTAATAAAATTACCTTATCCGATCCCTCAAAGTTAAATGAAGCAGCAAAAGCTTTAGATATATTCGTAAGTAGCAGTGCTATCTTTACCGGAGGAATTGTGACGGACAAGAACGGGATAATGCAACTATTCTATACTTCTCCTCAAGGTTTAATCGAGCTAAAACAGAAAAACGACATTAGTGACCGGGATTACATTCAATACCCACTGGCAAAAAATCAAAGTTATCTTTCCGATGTTATTATTACTGGCTCCAATCCATCTCCCGTGATATTTGTCAGTAGCGTAGTTATGCAAGCCACTCAACCTTCAGGAGTTTTGGCCCTGAGTGTCAACTTATGGAACGAAAATAATATCTTCCACTCCTTAGTGAACGGTTTTCAAGAAAAGAAACAAGGCGATATCTATGTTGTGGATGGGCAGGGGACAATAGTTTTCCATACGGATAGAAAGATAGTGGGTCGTAAAATCAATCCTGGTATTTTATCCCAAATTACAGAAACCAAAGAGGAACTGTTAATAAATGTATCTACTGAAAACGGAAATGTAGACATAGCCTTGAGTAAGTTGGAGAGAAATAACTGGGTAGTTGTCTGCGAAATGGATCACAAAAAAATATATTCCATGATTAAAAGCAGTAGGTATATGTTGGTTGGCACAATGGTACTGGTATTAATTCTAGGGTTACTAGCCAGTGGTATTTTTGCGAGAATAATCTTGAAACCATTGGAAGAAATTACCAACGCCACTGAGATGGTGGCCGAAGGAGACTTAACACAACGGATAAATAATAAAGGACACAATGATTTACGAAGAGTTATTCATAATTTTAACATTATGACTACTAATCTACAATTTCAGTATGATGAACTGGAAAAATTATCAATGCATGACTATCTAACAGGACTGGCAAATCGACGATATTTTGAGCAACAATTTCAGCTCGAGTTGGAGCGAGCGTTTCGTATTGGACATTTCTCTACTCTGCTGATCTTAGATATTGATGACTTTAAAAAAATTAATGATAAGTTTGGCCATTTGGAAGGTGATAAAGCCCTAAAGCTCTTAGCATTAACTTTAAAAGAACAAGTGCGAGAGGTGGATCTACCCGCTCGGTTTGGGGGTGAGGAGTTTTTGGTATTACTGCCGGAAACATCAATAGAGCAAGGGCAAATAGTGGCTGAAAAAATACGAGAGAAAATAAGCCAACTCAAGATCGCTAGTAGAAAGGGTAATATTAACTTTACTGTAAGCATTGGCATAGCTGGCACGGAACAGGAGGCTGATTTTAGATGTGCTTCCCTTGACCGAGCAGGGGATGAGTTTTTAATGCGAGCGGACGAGGCATTGTACAAAGCTAAAAGTATGGGTAAAAACAGAGTGGAAATTTGGAAGTCTTCCAAAGCTAAATAGATTTAATCCCTGAGTAGAGGATTGTATTTTTATATGTCTTTGAAATCCCCAGTTCTGTTCAGAAAATTTCAAAGCAAAATGTTGTTAAAATTTGAACAGGCAAGACCCTGCCTCAATGAAGTGCATTCAGTGAGGCGGGGTCTTCAGGTTCCCAGTATTCATAAATTAAAATAATATTGAGGCTGCTTGTAAATGGAACTCTAGATACATCACGGCTTTTAGTGTTGAGCTTCGTCTCTTTTTTCCGCTATGAAATAGTCAATACTTTCTTTGCGTCGATGATTTTTAGCTTCAATAGCTTGCTTCTCATCAGCTTTAATCTCATCTGCATGCTCATCAAGGTAATCCTCAGCCTCATGCAATTTGGCTATCGTGTGGTTAATATGCTCTTGCAGGTGTACCTCATTATCCGCCCGATTATCTGGTTTAGCCAATGTAATCCCTCCCTCTTCATTAATGGACTGCCTTTGTATGATGACCTAATTCGCATGATGCTATGCAAGTGGATATCCCTTGGAATGATACCATACTTAACCCAACTTCTATAAGTTTATAATTTACGCCAATTACTTGTAACCTTTTGCACCACGTTTATACTCTATATATCAGACAGTAGCCAGGAGGAATTAATTGAAATTATCCACCTTCTTTGGGCTGATTTAGTGTATTATAAGAGTATTCCTTACAGAATCACCAAAGGATGGAAGGGAGCTGAAGAAGTTAAGTGATTTTTTGGGGGGAACGCTTGAAATACTTAGAACGGACACTGTGCCACGTTCTGCAATCATTATAGCTGCAGCTGTAGAGTTTTAGGTAAACAAAGAAGGAGGGGTACCTTGAATATTGATACCTTGACGAGCATATTCAATGTATGTTTACTAACGGGGTTTGCTGTACCTATACTAAGTCTGTTAACAGGTGTATTCGGGTCAATATTCGATGTGGATTTTGACTTAGATACAGACCATGATTTTGATGGACTTGTCCCATTCAATTTAATGAGTACTTGTTTTGCTTTGATTGTTTTTGGGTCACTTGGAAGATTGTCTGTGCGATACATGATGAATACGCTATTCACAGTAGTAATTATTGCGTTGTTAGTGTTAGTATCATTTGTCGCTTATGTGGTGTTATACAAATATGTGATAGTTAAGTTAAAACGTAATAATCCTTTAGCAATCACGAGTGCTGACATAGTGGGGTCTGTAGGGAAATTAACGTTGAGGGTGACACAGGATAGTGATGGTGTTGTATCAGTGTTGGATAGTACCGGGGCAGCCATATCCTACAGGGCTAGGGTATGTGATTTCTATAAACTTGACGATACTGGTAGGATAGACCAAGGAACAGAAGTTGTAATCACAGGGGTTGATACGGTTGCAAATATTTATTATGTGCACCCGTTATACGAATAAATAAATGAAGTGGAGTGAGTGGAGTGGATTTTATGTTTAGTTCGGTCTTTGGGGTTGTAGGGATAATCTTGTTAGGTCTTATTTTGATCATCGTGGCGGTGTTGAGCACTTGGAAGAAGATACCATCAGACAAAGCGGCTGTCATTGTAGGGTTAGGCAAGCCTAAGGTAGTAACTGGTGGTGGTACTATGGTAATCCCGATTATTCAGAGAATGGATGTCATTACACTAGAGAACATTATGTTTCCTGTCGAAATCAGACAAACTAAGACGGCATTAGGGGTACCACTTAATGCAGAGGGCATTGTTGTAATTAAGGTTAAGAATGATCAAAATAGCATTTTAGCAGCGGTACAACAGTTTAACTCTGCAAAAGAAGAGCAAACATTAACGACAATCAGAACCCAGGCATCTGAAATATGTAAAGGTAAGCTTCGTGAAATTGTATCATCCATGAGTGTCGAGGATATCTACAATGATAGGGAAAGTTTTTCAGCTAAAGTACAGCAGGTAGCAGGAACCGAACTGGGTGAAATGGGTCTTGAGCTCAAGTCATTCACGATCAATGACATCACGGATGATGAAGGATACATTGAGGCTCTAGGTAAAGAACAAATCGCCAAGGTTAAATCGTCAGCAGCTATTGCTGAAGCTGAAGCGGCTAAAGAACGTGAAATTCGTACGGCAGACGCTCTTCGAGAACAGCAAATTAAAACGGCAGAGGCTCGTAGACTTGGTAAACAGGCAGAGTTGGGGGCTGAGGCTCAAATTGCTGAGGCAGAAAAAGATAAAGAGTTAAAAATACTTTCGTACAAGAGAGACCAAGAAACACAGAAAGCCGTAGCGGATGCGGCCTATCAAATTCAGAGTAACATTACATCTAAGGAAGTTAAGAATACTGAAATGGATGCGCTTGTGCTTGAAAAACAACGGGATAAGGAAGTAGCTGAAGCGCAAGTACAGGTACTAATCATCACTGAAGAGAAAAACATTGAGCTTGCTAAGAAGAGGGCTGAAAGAAAAGAAGCTGAGCTATCAGAGACAGTTGTTAAGCCTGCGGAAGCGGCTAGACAAAAACAACAATTAGAGGCAGAAGGGAAAAAGTATGAGCAAGTTAAAGCTGCTGAAGCCGAGTCGGAAAAACTCCGCTTAGAGGGTGAGGCTCAGGCTAGTGTCATTGAGGCTGTGGGTAAAGCGGAAGCTGGCGCCATAAGGGCGAAGGGGTTAGCGGAAGCTGATGCACTTGCGGAGAAAGCCGAAGCACTTGCAAAAATGAACGAGGCTGGTAAACTCCAGATGGTTATTGAGAAACTTCCTGAAATCGCTAGAGCAGTTGCTGAGCCTCTATCTAGAATTGATAAAATCACAATCATTGGTGGCGGTGGCGGTTCAGATGGAACATCTGAAGTAGCGAGGTACACCGTGGGAGCACTAAAGACAGTGACTGAGGCACTAAATGAAACGATTGGATTCGACCTTATGGATGTAATGAAGGCCAATACATTCGACGCCAAGACAACCAAGAACATCAACATTGACGTAAAGGGTTTGCCAGAGGGTCTGGGATTAAGCAACGAGACTATAAGCGCTGCTGTAGATACAATAGTGGACGATACTAAGACAAAAACTAAAGCTTAACAATTAAGTAATAAAAAGTAGTGCACCTAGAGTATTTAGGCGCACTACTTTTATTACTGAATACTGTTGTATGCAATAATGAGTTATTCACTGAGATAAATACTAGATGCTTTAAAGACTGAGATAAGTAATGATCAATTAAAGTGCTAATGATGAACCCCTTGGACACAATATGTCCGAGGGGTAAATGACTCTTTTAGTGCATTTTAATACTTATGCCCAATTCTTGGTTTAATGAGATTTGAACAATCATTACAGATACTCCAGCAGGATTCCTCAGTAATTGTAATATCATCTAGCTCATTGGTATAAGAGTATTCACAACACATCAACTCAGTCTTTTTTTCTTCACCACAAACATCGCAATAGGAGCACGTTAGTATTAAATTCTTGAGCAACATTATGATCCACTCCTCTCAATGAATAAAAACCGTGTGTTAGTTAAAGTATATGACGGAAATTCAAATATGAGTATACTGAATATTTAGAAAATTTAACCTGCAAGGCTTAATCTCGTGATTGAAACACGGGTGAATTGTTACTACTCTCTGGAGCGCCATTTTACCAGAACGTATTGTACGGTCTGGTTTTCTATTTCTCATGGATTACTTCTGTATATGGAAGGAAAAGAAGAATACATGGCGAATATTGTATACTTAGCATAGAATCTGTAGGTATCGCTCGAATTATCAGTCATTGGGTTATACAGATTAACACAAGCTGACAGTGTTTTAAATTATTTTTACTAAAGAGGCGGGAGAGTTCTGCCTACGATTGATAAAAGGGAGATAGATGCATGAACAAGGAAGATATTGCCGGCATCCGCAGAGAACTAAAAATCAACAACTCAAAATTGAAAATGCAAGAAATTTGCAGCTATTATATTAAACATGAAAGCAAGGATATTCTATGTTCAGAGGAATTATACTTTGATATGATGGACGAGGAAAGAAAAGAATTGTATTTAAAAAACTTTAAAAAGGTATTGTCAGGGAAGATTGATTCTAAAATATTTGAGTTAGAGTTCAAAGACAATAAACTGGGGGAAAATATAACTCAAAAGCACATGTTTCATACTTTGCGTACAAAGAATTTTAGAGAAGCGACATTAACAATTGTGAATAAAATTATTGAAGAAACGTGTGAGAACTATGAGAAGGATTTTATGATCAGCTTTGTACGGGGAGAGACCTATAAACCAGTTGGGAAGAAAAATAACGAACTTGAAGATGGTGCCGAAGCCTATACTATGGAATTTTTCATTGGTAGTATCTGTCCTATTATTATTCCTAAAAAGTTGCTTAAATTTGATTTTGAAGATAGAGAGTTCAAAACCAATCTCCCTATGAACGTTACTATTAATACAGACGCTCCTATTGAAGGCTTTATGTTTCCTTCATTTAGTGACAATGCAGCAGAGACTGATAAGGTTGTTTATTTTACTAAAAATGATAATAAGCCCAATCCGTTGTTTGTTGAAAACGTGCTAGATTGTGAATTTAAATCAACAGCGAAGGCTGACAAAGAGCGTTTTCTCGAAGTTGTTCGAGATATTGTAGGAACGGAAATTGAACCTGAAGTTGTTTCGCGCATTTATGAGGAACTTGGTCGCCGGCTTGACGTAGAGGCTGAAAGTGGAGAAGTTTCTATGATAGGTTTGAAAGATATGGAGAGAATTTTAGAAAATAGCGGAATTAATACCGCAGATAAGTTTAGATCCTCGTTTCTGGGAATTATGGGTGGGGAGAACTACGAGTTTAAAGCATCGAGTATTACCCCTAATTATGCAACGAAGTCGATTAAAATTGACAATAACACAGCGGTGATTTCGATCGGTCCACAAGATCTAAAAAACGTTAAGCAAGTAACCAAGGATGGAATACGATATTTGATGATTCGAATTGATGACACTGCCACGCTTGAAGGCTTTGATTTGGTAACTGAGAAATTTTAACCCAGTAGAGGCTCAGCTAATTCGGCTGAGCCTAATTTAATACCCGGACATGGGCAAGTAGTCCAAATAAATATCACTGCAACGTTTTTTCCACTCCTAGTGGCCGCGTTCAAGGATTGAGAGATTTTATTAGAATACAAGGCCCAAAGCAATAAGCATAAGAATAGCCACAACTACGATAGCAATACCACAACCAAATATTATCATCTACACATCCTCCTTTTCCATTATATTACATAATATTCTGGGCCTTTCGATCTGACACAAATAGATATCTAATAGGCTAAATGAAATTCCCAAGGCATCAAACCAAAAGGGTTACTTATCCGGTTGTACCGGTTGTAACCCTTGGAGCCATAAATGGAAAGAGTACCCGTCGGCCTGACATTAGCAGCAACGAGTACTCTTTTTTTGGTTTTATTTACTACTTATTATAAGCTTGTGTAATCATAGTTTCAAGAGGAGTTTGCTGAATATACAGAATACTTAGTAAATAGTTATAATACGCAGCTCAGGGAGCCCATGATCGTAATGAACTCCACTTGACGTAATTGGTGGAAGATGATACAAATGAGACATTGTTTGTTATATGTTGGGAAGACGATTACTTTAAGGTTCGCCGTGATAGGATTCGCAGGGGGAAGCTATATGAACGAGGATGTTGCTATTATTGAGGGAGTTTACGACAGCGTTTTACCTGGAGTGCCAGCATCTCTTCACAGATTGGGAAGGAAGGTCTGGCTTAGGGATATTGAAGTTGGGGCTAAGGGGAAACTATTATTTTATGAAGATGGAGTCTGCAAAATTACTAACCTTAGTCGAATTACTAATATCATTAAAACTTCGAGCAGTTTAGAAATATATACTCAAACGAGTATCTATAAGCTCAGGCTTTTGCCTAGAGAACCCTAAATCGATGGAAAGCTTCATTGAAGTAATACTTGTCCCATAGGTTTTGCGTTATAATAAGAAGCTTGATGAGAGAGAACACTAGACTGGGGATAATTAAACTACTATTAGGAATGGGTGTAGTGAAGAATGTATCATAATCTAGAAGAATGTATTCTCGATTTGGAAAAAGCCGGTCAATTGGTGCGGATCCGTGAAGAAGTCGACCCTAACCTTGAGATGGCAGCCATACACATGAGAGTCAATGCCGCTGGCGGTCCTACACTGTTATTCGAAAATGTAAAAGGTTCGAATTTTCGTGCGGTATCTAATTTATTCGGTAACCTAGAGAGAAGTAAGTTTATTTTTCGGAATACATTAAGGGCGACACAGGACGTAATTGCCTTACGCAATGATCCAATGAAGGCATTGAAAAATCCGTTTAAACATTTCAGTACAGGATTGGCAGCTTCAAAGGCCCTGCCTTGGAAAAAAGCAAATCAGAACTTGACAGGTTTCAAGGAAATACAAATTTCTGACCTTCCGCTTATTCGCCATTGGCCAGATGATGGAGGGGCGTTTATAACTTTGCCTCAAGTTTATACAGAAGACCCCGAAAAGCCTGGGATTATGAACAGCAATTTGGGCATGTACCGTGTTCAGCTTAGCGGTAACGAGTATGAAATAAATAAAGAAATTGGTTTGCATTATCAAATTCACCGTGGGATTGGAATTCACCAAGAGAAGGCGAAAAAGCTTGATGTTCCGTTAAAGGTGAGTATATTTATTGGAGGTCCTCCTGCTCATACCCTGGCAGCGATCATGCCATTACCAGAAGGTCTAAGTGAAATGACGTTTGCTGGTTTGATTGCTGGACGTCGTTTTCGTTATAGCTATGTTGATGGTTATTGCATTAGTCTTGATGCTGATTTTGTAATTACCGGTGAAGTCCATCCAGGTGAAACAAAGCCAGAAGGTCCTTTTGGTGATCACCTAGGCTACTATAGTCTTATTCATCCTTTTCCTTTGATGAAGGTGCATAAAGTATTTGCCAAGCCCAACGCGATCTGGCCGTTTACAGTTGTTGGTCGTCCCCCTCAGGAAGATACTGCTTTCGGCGATCTCATCCATGAGTTAACAGGTGATGCGATAAAACAGGAAATTCCTGGTGTGAAAGAAGTCCATGCTCTAGATGTTGCGGGTGTTCACCCCTTGCTATTCGCGATCGGAAGCGAACGCTACACGCCGTATCAAAACGTCAAACAACCGGCTGAGCTTCTCACCATCGCTAACCGCATCTTAGGAACAGGACATGTAAGTCTCGCTAAATATTTATTTATCACGGCCGAAGAGAATCAACCCTTAGATACCCATCGAGAAGTAGAATTCCTAACCTATATACTCGAACGAATCGATCTGCATCGTGACATTCATTTTCAAACGAATACAACCATCGATACCCTGGATTATTCGGGAACGGGGTTAAATACAGGTAGCAAAGTGGTTATTGCCGCCTATGGTGACCCAAAAAGAGACTTATGTAGATCAGTCCCAGACCAGTTGAAGGATTTAAGAGCCTTTAAAAATCCGCGTTTAGTGATGCCTGGGATTGTCGCCATCGAGGGACCTGAATTTTCAAGTTATCAGCAAGCACAAAAGGAATTAGACGAGTTAAGCTCGACTATTCAGACAAAGGGTGATATGCCGACTTGTCCAATGCTAATCCTTTGTGATGACAGTCCGTTTATAAGTGGTTCTCTGCATAACTTTTTATGGGCGACGTTTACGCGAAGTAATCCTTCACATGATATTTATGGGGTTAATAGTTATTATGAAAACAAGCACTGGGCCTGTGACAATATGATGATCGATGCCCGAACCAAACCGCACCATGCACCGCCACTAATTCCTGATCCGTCAATTGAAAAGAACATCGAGCGGTTATTTGCAAAAGGAGCGAGCTTAGGTGAAGTAAGTCTGTAAGTGGAAGGGATTTAGCAAGTAATCAAGAATTAATGTGTAGCACAACACTCAGTTCATTTCTAAGGGAGGCCTAACGCCGAGGATGATACTGGGGTATTTTGGGAGGTTGAAAGAATATGATAGTAAGTCATGTACGTGACGTTTTAGGAACACGCGTTGACAATGACCAAATCAAAAATGCCGTCAAGAAAGTACTCATTTCCCCAACCCAAGGGTGGGAAGGCTATGTTATGCGAGAATTCGAGCTAGGTCAAGGCGGTTATACTCCTCGCCACACTCACCCTTGGCCGCACATAATTTACATTCTCGAAGGAGAGGGGACTTTGTATTTGGACGGACAGGATTATCCGCTGGAAGCAGGCTCATCCGCTGGAAGCAGGCTCATTTGCATTTGCACCCAGCAATAAGTTGCATCAATTCATAAATACGGGTAGTGGTAGATTTACTTTCATTTGCATTGTGCCTGAAGAAGGAGATAAGTAGTTTCCAATTCCTCATTAAAGACCTTATTAGCGACACCCGAAAGTATAGTAAGCTTAAATTAACCCGGCTGACCCACTAAAAGTTGGTATCTGCCGGGTTAATTTAGGTTAGCTGTCTCCTTAAGACCTAACATTTACTACGGTTTTTTGGGCTGCTTTGGCTTCTTCTTAGGATTTTTATCCCCCATCTGATTCACTCCTTATACATGAGATATATTTCTAGATAGCAAAAAAGATTCCTGTTGAAACAGTGACAGTTTTAAATCGGCCAGGTTTATTATCTTGGATATTTAGGAGAGTCTTAGCAGGATATCGAGGAAAATGTGGAAGCTCCTTTCATTGTAACAAAGGTGAAATTTCTCATTGATATTCATACAGAAGTTTTGATTCTGAGATAATGTTTCGGTATTCGTTTAAATGGGACACTTTTGTTAATTAAAAGTAAGTAAATATGATGCTCGTTCCGACATGCTTCACTTCTTCAAGATGAGATAATTATCCAGTTATGACATTTGAAGGAGTGTAGTCTTAGATGAAGAGAAAGATAATTGCCTTAATCTTAATCTCATGTAGCTGTATATCTGTAGGAACACCAGCCTTTGCTGCTACTAATAATCCAAGTTCAGCTACTAACTCACCACAAATTGTTAGCATTAATAGGCTTTCCGGACATACAAGTTATGAGACTGCTAGGGTTATTTCTGAGTATTATTGCAACGATAAGGTTAAAAACGTAGTCCTTTCAACAGGCAATGAATTTGCAGATGCTTTATCTGCAAGTGTCCTAGCCCATGAAAAAGAAGCCCCTTTACTATTAGTTGATTCTTCTATTGAAAGTTCTAACGATGCTTTTGAATATGTCATTCACCATCTTGATTCAACTGGAACGGTTTATATCATAGGCGGAGCTGGAATAATAGGCACTGAATTCGAGACTAAATTAAATGACCTTGGATTTACAAATGTTGTTAGAATTGCAGGCCTGGACAGGTATGATACATCTTATAAGATAGCCACTTCACTCAAGGATACCACTACTTTTTCCACAGTTGTGATAGCCTCTGGAGAACAATATCCTGATGCTTTAAGTATCTCAAGTATTGCTGCAAATAAAGGCTGGCCGATACTGTTAACCCCTCACGATGCACTCCCTCAAGAAATTAAGAATTTTTTAGGGGAAAGAAAACCTGCGAAAGTATACATAACGGGGGGAGTAGGCGCGATCACAGATAAAGTGAAATCCGAAATAAGTAGTTTGTTACCACAGAGTAGTGTCGAACGGTTGACTGGAGAATCTCGGTTTGATACGAATGTTATGATTGCAGAAACCTTCGCTCCGGATCCATCAACAGTATATCTAGCCACAGGTTATGGTTTTGCTGATGCTTTGGCAGGTAGTGCTGTGGCAGCCAAAAATGGAGATCCTATTATCTTTATAGACCCTACAGTACCAACGTTACCAAAATCAGTCGCCAGTTACTTTGGGAAACTTTATGCGCAAAATTTGTGTCCAAACTTAGTGTTGTTTGGGGGCAGTGGAATTGTAACAGATGAGATAATAAATAGTTCAAGAAGCTTGATTTTAGGAACAGTGAAAGAAACTAGTATTTATTCTATAGCCGATCTAACTGCAACAGTTCTTCAAAGTGAAGACTATTCTTTTCCTACAACAATTCAAGCTAAACTTTACAACAGTGATACTATTGATGTGCCTGTTAAGTGGAACTCCAAGTTAGTCGATACCAGCAGTTTAGGGTCAAGTGTTTATGATGGAGTCGTTGACGGATATAGCAAAGCAATCAAACTGAACCTTACGGTTAAAGAACCCATCGTTGACACCGTGACGAGCTCAGGATTAATCGCTCAGTACTCTACTCACTTTGACGCTACCTTGGTCAAACGCACGGGGAACATTCGCCTTGCTGCAAAGGCTCTCGATGGAAAACTATTAGCACCTGGAGAACGGTTCTCCTTCAATGAAAGTGTCGGAGAACGAACTGCGAAAGCAGGTTATCAAGAGGCTCTGATCATCGTAGGAAACAAGTTCACCCCAGGGCTGGGCGGCGGAGTCTGCCAAGTTTCGTCCAATCTTTATAATGTAGTTCTTCTTGCCAATTTGGAAATTTTAGAAAGACATCGTCATTCCTTGCCCGTTGATTATGTGCCTCCCGGGCAGGATGCAACTGTAAGCTTTCCCATTCTCGATTTTAGATTCAGAAATAGTACAGACGCTTATCTCCTAATCCGTTGTAATGTAGAAGGGAATACCTTAACCTTTCAGTTGTATAGAAAGGCAGAGAAATGATCGTAGATGTCCATTTACCATTTACAGTATATGATCCCCTTCGAGGCAAATTTCTGAACCAATTATTTGGTTCTCTTTTTTTTGACTTACCAAGCAAATGTCCGGAAGTTGCTTTTCCTGCAAAATAGTTTTCTGAACATTATTGACAACTCTGAAAATTAAGACTTTGTGATATATGGTACTAAGTGCTTAATTCAGTGATATACTATAATAGCCTCTCGGAATTCAAGGGGTGGGAACGGCGGATATATGGAAAATGAGCTGGAAATTCGCGATAAACGAGGGTAATTCTTAAGACAGAAAAGGATTTTTAATAATGGGTATAGCAAACAAACGTCACAGTGCCCTTTTTAAAAACTAAAAAACGTTAAGCAGTCTGAGGAAAAATCCATGATTTAAGATCCTTGAAGCTCTCCTTCTGATGAGAAAACCAAGCATCCATGTGCTGACAGATCATAATGGCATAAATGCGAACGTACCACACTTTCGTGGAACGATGTCGTCCAGATTCCAGCTTGTAGTCGATCTTCTCTCGTTTATTGGAGCGTTCAATGGATGTTCGGCGTTTGTAAATGACCTTCCACTTTTCCGAGTCGCGAGGAGTCTTGGTAAAAAGCCGTAAGTTATCCTTAGAGTGGGTGTGGTAGGTACGACCATACTTTGCTTTAGAACAAGGTGAAGTACAGG
>Ga0209643_1001267_pt1 | contig 25606 bp, 12 predicted proteins | sample AutmiccBRH37_all_FD_187383 | JGI IMG/M metagenome (GOLD analysis project Ga0209643, IMG submission 187383) | Deep subsurface microbial communities from Mt. Terri, Switzerland - Autotrophic microbial communities BRH/37_all (SPAdes) (version 2) | ecosystem: Environmental > Aquatic > Deep... | reverse complement strand
TAAAACAAATACCAGAATTATTGCAGCTTCAAACCGAGACTTAAAAACCGAGATTGCAAACAATAGATTCAGAGAGGACTTATATTATAGATTATCGGTACTTCCGATTCACGTACCAAAATTATCCGAAAGAATTGAAGATATCGAATTGCTTGCTAATTATTTTTTGAAACATGCCGAAAAAGAATTAAAGAAATCCGCACTCAAACTATCCAAAGAAGCAATAAATAAACTTCAAAAATATTCTTGGCCCGGGAATATCAGAGAATTAAAAAATTGTATTATCCAATCTGCTTTACTTAGTAAAACAAAAATGATTGAGGAGGCGGATATTAACTTGCCCATTACTGAAACAAGTGTCGATTTTAATATTCCATCCACTTGGGAGGAGATGGACAATTTGAGAAAGAAGGCAGCTGAAGAAGCATCAAGAAAAGTGGAAAAACTATTTCTTGATAATTTATTACAAAAATTTGATGGTAACGTTACTAAGGCAGCCGAACATATTGGAATAACAAGAATAAGTCTCCATAAAATGATTCGAAAATGTAATCCTAACCAATAGTAAATAGTTAATATTTTATTTTATTCCGAGTTCTTTACACATTCTATAAAAATTTGATGGGGCGAGCCCGAGCTGCTCTGCCGCCGCAGAATCACTGCTCGATATACTTCTGATATACTTAAAATATTTCGTTCTGAAAATACGCTCCATATCTTTTAATGGCATTATCGGTCCCGAAAACGGTATCTCTGATAAATTTTCGTTTTTCTTTAATGCCTTAGCTCCGAGTATTAACGGATTAGCTAAATCCTTTCCTGTAATTCTATCACTATAATTAATCACTAATCTTTGAACGACATTTTTCAATTCCCTTACATTGCCATTCCAATCATAATTTATTAAAATCTCTTTGGCTTCATCTTCTACAATTGGTTTTGCAAATCCCAAGTCGGCACTATAATAATCAAGAAAATGTTCGAATAAAAGAATTATATCTTCTCCCCTTTTATTCAATGGGACTAAATCTATCGGAACAACATTCAGACGATAATATAAATCTTCTCTAAATCTTCCTTTATTAACCTCATCCGAAAGTACTTTATTTGTTGCGGCAATTATCCTTACGTTTATAGAGATTTTTTCTCTTCTTCCGATTTTTTCTATTTCTCCTTCTTGCAAAAATCGGAGCAGCTTCACTTGCGCTTGAAGCGGAAGCTCGGCTACTTCATCAAGAAAAAGAGTACCGTTATTGGCATTCTCGAATAGCCCTGCTTTATTGCCCGAAGCGCCCGTAAACGAACCCTTCTCATACCCGAAGAGTTCGCTTTCAATTAATTCCGCGGGAATACTTCCGCAATTTATAGGAACAAAATTTTCATACTTTCTTCTGCTCTTTAAATGAATATTCCAAGCTACCAATTCCTTACCCGTACCCGAAGCACCATTTATTAAAATATTAGCTTCGCTTACCGCATATCTTTCTATAAGTTCTTTCAAATGGATCATCGGCTTTGATTCACCGATAATTTTTTTCGTATCCAAAATACTATCGATACTTTTATTTAGTCTCCTATCAGATTTTGCTTTCTGCTTCTCTAATCTCTTCTTTTCATAAGCATTAAAAATACTAAGACAAAAGTCAGTTGGCTGATAAATATATTCTTCAATATTACCGGGATATTTAGTGCAGTACCAAAACGCACCGGCAGAGATAAGACTATTGGCAAACTCATAATTAGTAATATTAATCGTCATCTTAGTTATAACGATTATCTGAATTAGCGGTTCTATCTCTTTGATCTTGGCAATCAAGGTTTCCCCTTTTAATCCACCCGAAATCTGAAAATCCATTATTATAACATCATAGAGATCATTATTATTTTTCACTAAGTCAAGCGCTGCTAATCCATTAGAGACAATATCTACTATCTGAATTCTCTCTTCATAAAAACTAACCGTATTCTTTACACGTCTAACGTCAAAATCTTCGTCTTCGATTAATAATATTTTTATTTTATCCATTTCATTCATATCCGTCACTCCTTATGAGTGATCGATTCGATCCTTTATGTTGCTGTTGTTTCCCGTTATTTAATCAACATCATTTTATGAGCCTTAAAATAATTTCCGGCTCTTAAGATTACCGTATATACACCGCTCGCCAAATCCTTTCCATTAAATTCTAATTCATAAACTCCGGCATCCTGCATCTTATTAACTATGGTATTAACTCTTGCTCCGAGTATATCATATACCTCAAGCTGCACTTTCACATTTTGCGCTAACTGATATTTAATCTTTGTTGATGGATTAAACGGATTCGGATAATTTCCGTAAAGAACAAAATCCGTAGGCATCGGTGCAGTTTCTTCTACCGATACTATATCTCCTAACTTCTTATCTGCCGGTCTGTATCCTTTATCAAAATAGAGCCAATCAGAATTATAGGTGAAGAATTTTTTATTCGCTTGATCGACCATATAAGCATCAAATGCCGAAATAGTATTCCCGTCTCCGTTATGAATTTCTATTGCGATTAGATTCTCACCGATTCTTAATTTTGATCTTGCCTCATCATTCAACACAATCTGCTTTGTAAAATTATTTGATGATGTAGGATTAGTTTCATATCCAATCTCACTTTCGGTAGGTAAATTAAAACGGGCAACTTCATAGTTATTTATATAAACTACCATTCCGCCTTGAGATGAAACAACTACCGCAGTGGCAGTAGGGAGTTTATCAATAGTAAATTTCTTTTTGAAGTAAGCTGTTTTTACGGGATTAATCTTTGTAGCTGCTGCATCTCCTGTTCCTAATTTTGCATTCCCGCTATTCCATCCTGTTTCAGGATAAAGCTCATTCGTCCATGCAATCGGAAGCGATAGTGTATCCACCTTAAATGAAATTTCCAAAGGTGATGTTGTAACATTTCCCCAAGTATCTTTTGCATGTACAAATATTTTATTTACTATTCCTTGATCACCCGTAAGTTCTACTGAATGCTTGTAACTTCCTTCTCCCGTTGCAAATGATTGAGTCATATTTTCAAATGGAACGTTTGTATAACTATATCTTAGGAAGGCTCTTTCATCAGTATCCACATTAAGTGTAAATGGAGATTGAGAAAAGATCATTGTAGAATCAAAAGACGAAACAAATACCGGAGCTTCTTTATCCTCGGTTGGTATCTGATACATCTTCGGTAAATCACGCATGAAAGTTGTATATGGATCGTTATAAAACTTAATAAAATCAGGTACGATCGGATGACCCGGATATGGAGCAAATGCGTGTGATGTGCTCTCGTTTCTCCATACTGCTAAATAAAGATAATTGCTTGTAATCGGATCGTTCTTAACAGGCTCAAGGAAATAATCCGTAAATAATCCTGCTTTATTCATCCCATCTAAACCGATCTCAGAAATTGCTGCCGGTTTATTATGAGCAAGTGCATGATTAGCCACTGTAGTTAATGCTCTCTTATATCTATCTTTATATCCAAAAACTTCATAATCATCAATTCCAAAAATATCTACATAATTATCTCCCGGATAACGAGTAAAATAGCCATCGCCCGATTCTACATAAGGAAGAGACGGAGAGATGACATAGATTAGATTATGTACATTAAGTGTATCTCTTAAATAATCAACTGTGAATTGCCATAGAGTGTTATACTGTTCTTTGGTGCACCAAGTAGTTCCCCACCAGAACCAGTGAGTTTGATTTTCCCAACTTAAGTGTTCATGATAAGGTCTGAATAATATCGGTATCGATTCACCGTTAGAGCCTCTGAACGATTTGAAAAACTTAGCTACTCTCTTTAATTTCTCTTTATACTGTTCGTGGTAAGCACCACCGGGTACATATTTTTCCACTACATAATCATCATTTAGATATTGGGTATAAAAATGTGTTCCTGTATAATCATATTGATGCCAGCAGATAGTAATAACGGCACCCTTTTCATAAGCAGATGTTAATCGATACCGCATACCATCAACATCACTGCCTAATTCCACATTAAGTAAGTCTTCGCTGAATACCGCAGGGAAATCCCCTACCACATCATTTATATCACTTCTATCATTATCTCCCGACCAACCCACGCCATATCCCGTTGCATGATGCATGCCGAACATTATCGATTTCTTTTGCATCTGCAGCATGTTCGAATATAAATATCGCGTTTCCTTAGTAGGAGTCGGATCGATTATATTCGTTTGAATTGAATTAACACTTTTTTCAAAGTTTACCATCGCATCATATAGATCCCAAACTGCTTGGTCAACCACTTTCTGATTTTTTTCATTATTCTGTTTTAATAAAAGAGTGCTATTATAAACCGATTGCAAAGTGGATTTAGAACCTATTGGAAATTCTCCTTCTTGAGTACCTTCGATCGAGTTCTCCATTAATTTTTCTGCGAAATTAATTGACTTATCGAAATCGTTCCAATCGATCGGGACTGAAGCAACGGCAGAATCACCGAATCTTATTTCATCGAACCATATCGTTCCTGATTTCGGAGATGTTGTTCCGCCATCAAAATACATGTAGGATTGTTTCAAAACTTGATTTGTAGTTGATGTTAGTTTAACAACATATATGTGCCATGAATTATCACCGGGAATATTTGTCCCTATCAAGGTCGGAGAGTTATTATTTACATTCTTAAAACTGAATGTGGTAGCAACGGTCGATTTAATTTTGAAAACCATAACCGGATTAGCAGTCATATCAATTATCTGAGCAGGAGTATAATTAAAATTGCCCCATTGATCGCTCGCACCGGTTCTTGAATAAACAACCTTTAATGCTCCGGCATCATTAGATAAATTATATATCGCCGGATCTGCAGCTATAAATCCTGTAATAGCACCGTTATCAAAATTTTCTACATATCCGGTTACCTGAGCATTAATAGCTATGCTTAACGAAAAAAATAATAGTAACAAATATTTCATTTAAACCTCTTTCTTGAGTAATTGGAGAAATTATTAATCTTTTAATTAATCTTTAATTTTGCCTTTTAATACCGCATCATAATATTCATGAACGGGTTCTAAATTCTTCTTCACTTTGATTTTTGCCAGAAGAGATTTTAAATAATTAGGTACGGATTCTCTTTTTTTCTCACCATCGGCAAATTTTGTCAAGGACTCTTTCATCACATCATAAGATGCACCTTTCCAATTGTCTTTTTTCTCTTCGTATAATTTCTTAACATCGCTTTCGGTTGATTTAGCATTACGAACAATTTCACGTCTTAGTTCCAATTGATACAAGAACTCCTTATACAAATTGGTTTTCATTTTTACTTTTTGATCTTTTTCGAGACCTATTTTTTTTGCTTCTTTAGTCAAAAGAAAATCACGAACAGCAAAATCAAATGTTTTCTTAAATCCTGAATAGACTACATCATATTGAATGTAATTCAAAAGTCCGATAAAATCGGCAATAGTCATCGGCACACCATTAATGGTTGCCATTACTTTATCTCGTTCATCCCAAATATTTGTCTCAATAGATTTTATCTCTTCGTCTCTAAGTTGCATCTCAAACATCTTATCCATATTCGTAGGTTTGCGTTTAAATTTTCCTTTAAGTGCATTATCCACATATTCCATCACATCGGGATTGAATACTACCTTAGCACCTTTTGCCATATTGCTAATATATTCATAAGAGAGAGCTTCCCCTTTTTCATATTCTAATAAATAGCGCGCTTTTCTTCTATGAGCTTCAAATTCAGCTCTTGTTATAAGAGGATTCTTTTTATAATCGGTAACTTTTACAATATGATATCCAAAGAAAGATTTTAACGGTGTGGAAATTCTATTTACCTGCATCCTAAAAACCGAATCTGCTAGTTGATTATCTAATTGATCCCACATAATCCATCCGAGATCACCGCCTGAACTAGCTAATGCCGAATCGGCAAAAACTGTCGGTGCTAATTCTTCAAAACTCTTTCCGTTTTGGATTAACTCATATAAACTATCGGCTTTTTCTTTCGTTTCAGCGAATAGATGACTTACTTTTCTCTGTTCCTGAGTGAACTGATACGCCTCTTCTATTTCATCTTCTGTAATATTTATTTTTGGTTTAATTACTTTATTATAATGAGCTTCACGCATTGCCTTATCTTTATATGCATTAATCTTTAAATCAAATAACTCATTTTTATCAATACCTTTTTTGATTGCATCCTTAGCCAAAAGACGTGAAGCAATAAGTTCATCCAAAAATTCTTCTCTTAATTTTTTAGAATCATATACATTTGGTTTCTTTAATATGTCTATATATGCGAGCTTAAATTCCTTTAACGTAATTTTATCTTTTCCAAATTCGGCAATTACCTGCCCCTTAATAAAGGAAGAGCCTAAAAATATAATCAGAAGCAGAATCGTTTTATTTTTCATATTACTTTTATTTTGCCTTTCATTTTGCTTTTTTTCTAAACCTTTCACGTATTAACTTTTTAAAAGAATTGCGTTTAGCATTACTGCCAAACGCAATCTTCAATTGTAACTATAAATTAATTCTATTTTATTATAAGAAGGCGTCCGACTGTTTCGCCGATTCCCGGAGCATCAATATGATATATATATACTCCATAGGATACTTCCATATTATCTTTTGTCATTAAATCCCATGTTTCTGATCCATCTCTCATATTGTTTTCATGATCTAAAGTCCTCACTAAAGAACCATCGACAGAAAATATTCTGATAGTACATTTATCGGGTAGATTAATAAATTGAATAGCTCTCGGACCTCTTCCTGATGTATATGGATTATGTGGTTCCCATAATGCAGTTACTACATAAGGATTTGGAACAACTTTAATATCCGCAAGTTCCTTAACGGCTACTTCTTTATTAATCTGCTGACCCTTAATTGTATAAACGAATTTCGTTTCACTATTAAACGGAAGATCAGGATAAAGACTAATTGTATCTCCTGCTCCGAGCATTCTTCCATGCTTATTAAAGAATGTTGTGTCTTCAACATCATTATTCAATAAACTGAATGTGATAATAGTGGAATCATTACCTACCTTCTCATAGAAAATGATATTATCTTTTGCCGAGAAGAATCCTTTCTTGGTAATTTTAGTACTAACGGTTGCATCTGAGAAACCGAATTTTGCTTCTTTGCCTGTTTGCTTATCATACACCTTGAAATTACATTGTGTTGCAGGCAAGGTAATAAATTTATTTGTCGTTGCAAGTGGTAATCCTATCCTATCTGATGTATTTACAAGTTCATCAAAAAATACAATAGTATATTGACGAGGGTATTCGGTGCCCGGTTTAAATCCTCCGAGTGTGAACCTTCCGAATTTAAGATCGTATCCTTCTTCTCTTGAGATTGACGATCCCCATTTGATACCATTAATAATTCCTTTAGATTGATTTGTATATACACCCGGCTCAGGATTCTGTAAAAATATTTCCATTCCATCAATTACTTTTGTCATGGTATTGGATTTGCCATCGTTATCTTCATAAAGATTGCGGATCAATTCCATTCCGTTTGGGGTTAATTTATATTCCATGAACCAAGTGGTATCATAACTAATATTTTTGGTTTTGTTTCTTAGAACAAATCCTGTTGTAACAGTTGGTAAAAATTCATTTGGATCAGCCAAATCGATCTTGCCATTGAAATCATTATCCCTTTTATCCATCGATTGATCCAAGAACGATAACTCAAATTCATCGCTTGAATTGAATAGATCGGGATTAAGAATATTTACACCAACGATACCGCTTGTTTCTCCGCTTCCTTGAATCTTAGGATAAACGTCAAATTTAGGCGCTTCATAACCTGCTGACGGAGCTTGTGGAATTACCGCAACTACGTTCTCACCAAAATCGATATTACCTGCTTGATCTACATTCAAAAAGATTGTTGTTTCGGTAGGTCCGATATTCTTGGTCAAGTCCCCTTTATCATAAGCTGTTACCGCATAATAATAACGGATACCATTTTGAACATCATTATCAACAAATGAATGAACTAATCCGGTTTCATTTCCTAAATTAAACAATACTCCGTTTCCGAAATCTTCCGGGAAAAATCCATAAATACCATCTATCTTATCATAGATCGCAATCGGTTTTTTGAATCTTTCATATCCTAGTCCGTCTGTTATAGACCCTGCATCACCGAATGTATAATGTGATGCTTTATAAATCTTATAACCTTCAAAATCATATTCTCTTAAAAACCTATCAAAACTTTCTTCTGCTCCATCGTCCCAGAATAAAGTAACTTTTTTATCTCCCGCTACTGCTCTTAATTGTGGCTTTAACGGTGCAATTGCAAAGTTATAGTTTGAATCATATATCTTTTGTACCACATCTTTATTTCTTACGATATCCACTTCATCCCATCCATAAATTAATGCAACAGAGAAAAATTCTTTCTGTCCTGGTCTAAGAGGGAAGTAACCCGATGAAAATACATAATCGTGATCCGCTATTTCAACTGTGGAATTATCAAAATAACCGGGTCGTGAGAAATCCCACATCTGATCATCATTGCTATACGTCAAAGTGCCGTATCGATAGAACTTGAAACTTGTTAAACCAATTTGATCCGATTCATCGACATCCACCTGATCTATATTTGGTTCACCCGGAAGATCTGCGGTTCCCGGTGTAGGAATACCATCGCCTTCTCCTGCATCTCCCGTTGCCGGTTTACCGTCAATTCCCACATCATCAAACTGTGGATCCCAATCGCCATCATTATCTATTAAGTCATCTCTTCTTTCATCGATTAGTAAATTGTCGGTACCTTCATTTGTCAAATAATTTATTGCCAAATAATCATTATCATTAAATTCACTTCTTACATAAAGATAAAATTCGGTGGAATCCTGTGTCATCGTTCCATCGTTTTCATCAATCAAACCATTTAGATTATTATCGATACCATCTCTTGGTATCTCTATAAGCGGAGCACCCGGAACCATTCTATAATTTTGTCCGTTGCGAGTAAAATTGATTCCGCCGACAGGCATCTGCATAATATTTCTTGTATATCTTTCGCTATCATAATTAATTAATACAATCTGATCTCCGACTTGATAAACCTTGATAAAATCTTCAACCGAATTAATTAATTTACCCATTCCACCGCCCGGTTTTGAAATATCATTACCATCGGCATCATTATCAATACCGTCATAAGGATTACCCGGGGACTCGAGGAATGCAAATCCCACCCAAGGTACCGGAGTATAACCTCTTACTCCCGTATTATCTATATCATAATTCACAGCCAAACCTTTTTCACGATAGAAGCGAGCCGCATCATCAGCCCATTCGTTTCCGCCGCTTTCGCCAAGCAAACTTCCGCTTGATGCACCTACGTTACATCCGAAAACTGTTTTATCTAAATATAATTCGCCGATATTTCTAATATCATATAACCAGAATAAGCAATCTTCTGCATCAGGATTTGACCATTGAAGGCCACGAACTGCAAGACGAAGACCAAGTCCCCCTCTTTTCGGTTCTGTCGGTATCGGTCTCGGTAAATCCAATCCTTTAAGTTTTTTATCGAACTGATAATCATCTAATACAAAGTAGCTCTCTTCATCTGCATTTTTCTGATCTTTACCAAAATATCCGTTCCAACTATTTCTCCAACCGGGAGCACCTTTATCTTCTAATTTATCGGGCCAATATGGAGGCCAGGTAAAAGGCATCTGACTCATTGCGACTGCATTACCCGGATCTTTTTCTTTCTGCTGTAAATTCAAATAACCCGGAAGCGGTTCAAATCCTTGAAATCTTCCGAGAACGTCATGCGAAAAAATATTCGGGTCCCACCCTTCGCAAAAAATCGTTGGAACAATAAATTCAAATTCCTCTTTTCCTGTTTCAGAATTTATTCCTTTGGATACTCTTAGCTCGCTTGATACATATAATGAAGTATTGCCCATCTGCACTTTACCGCTGCCGATTGGCCATTCACCTGTATATGCGACACTTTGATCCCCTTTTACAGAACCTAGTCTTCCGTTATTATGAAATGTTACACGGATTAAATTGCCCGCATGAACATTCTTTGCCCGGTGTATTACGTCTCCATGTCCCTGGTCCTGCCCATTTATTGTTATTATGCTTGCCATCAGTAATACAACAAGCAGGGTTCTAAATTTCATATTCTACTCCTTAACAATCTTTCTTAAAATGATAGTATAAGTGAAAATTTATTCTGATGATCTAATCGACCATAATCAACATTAGCATAATCGACTTTTATATCAATATCCATTAACGATACATTAACGCCGAATCCAAGAGTTAATCCTCCTTCGCGATCTTCCAATAATAACTGTCTGAATCCGCCTCTTAACGAAATTAAATTAAATAATTTTACTTCCGTTCCGATATTCAAATATTCTTTATTATCATTCGGGTGAATTGCATCAACTGCAACGATCCAATCATGCTTTTCGATTCCAAGAAAATCCTTTGCAATATTTGCCGATAAGCCAACTCTGAATATTATAGGGAGCGGATATTTATCAGTCTCTAAATATGCATTAATGTTCTCGTTATTGCCTTCAAATGAATCATTAATATCGTGCTGAACTATAACATCTCTTCCATCCATTTGCATCTCGGTTCCGAAATTACTTATCGACATACCTATCAGAATGTTTTTGAAAAATGTTTTATATAATACTCCGATATCAAATGCGAGTGATGAAGCTGATGAATGCCATATATGCTCATTAATAAACTTAGCACTTCCTCCGATTGCGAATCGATCGGTCAATGCTCTTGCATAGCTTAACCCAATAACCATCGAACTTGCGGAGACTTTTTCTCCGTTTCCATTCGGGAATGTGATTGTAGTTCTTTCAAGATCAGGCATACCAAGATTAGCGACAAAAAAACCGATCGTACCGATACCTTCAATCGGCATTGCAAATCCGCCGAAATCATAATATAAGTCAGCTATATAATCATAGTGATTAATGATAGCTTCCATCTTAGTTAAGTGTGCGATACCTGCCGCATTCCAATACATACCCGTAATATCGCTCGATAATGTTGTATATGCTTCACCCATACCGAGAGCTCGTCCGCCTACCCCTATTTTTAGGAATGGCGCGGCTGTCGTTCCTACTCTGCTAATCGATTGAGCCGTAATAACAGTACTCATCATAAAGAGCAGAACTACAAGCGAACTTAATTTCAATATATTTTCTCTTTTTATCATCTTAATACCTTTAACAGGGCTGTTTGAACTATTTATCCTATTCATAACTTACTCTCAAACCAAGCTGAATATAACGTGGAGAGGAATACATTCCCGGATTAGCGTAGTATTCTTTTGAGCTTCCAACTTCTACCAAACGAGACCAACTTAAATAATCCTGTAATGTATAATCCGGCAATCCTGTATCGGCATATACATAATTTGCATTCCGTGTATCGAGCAAATTAGTAATATCCAATATTGCTTGGAAACCGAATGAACCGACTTTGAAAGTTTTTGCTACTCTTAAATCCAAATTGAATGTAGATGGTTTTCTTTCACTATTTTCTTTCAATCCCGTTGCAGCGTTTCCGCCTGTTGCCTCACCTCTTGCAAATTCAGGTGTATATGGGAATCCTGATGCGTAATTAGCTATCAATGTTCCTTGCCATCCATCTTTTGCATAAGAAAGAACTGCATTTAATGAATGCGGCTGATCCCAATTTAAATTTACCAACTGAATGCGCGGTGCTTTTCCTGCAGATAGATCGTTATATGCATCCTGTGGATTTGAAGAGGTTCCATTTGCATTCATGTATGTATAATCTAAATTTATATTGAATGCATCAAACCGATAACTTGTGGACAATGTAATACCTTTTGCCACTGCATTATCTCTATTTACATAAGAGTAGTAAGTTAAACCTCTATATGTATCGACCGGATATCCAGTTCCTACCCAATCGCGTATATCTCTATAAAATGCCGTTACATGTAAAAACAAACTATTGAATAATTGCTGCTGTAAACCGATTTCATACATTACGGTTGTTTCCGGTTTAAGATTAGAATTACCGACTAAATTCTGAGAACCTGCACCTGCCACCCAGAAATTAGGATTGGTATATAAATATTGGAATTCCGGATTCTGATAGAAATGTCCGTAAGAGAAATGGATTACACCTTCTGCCGTAATCGGGAAAGATAATCCGAATCTTGGAGAGAAGTGTGAATTAATATCCGCTTTTTTATACCAGAATTTTTCTCTCTCTTCTACGGTATATTTTACTAATTGATCTTCGGGAATATCCGCAGAATAATTTTTATAGATATTATCTAACTTAAACGGTGAATATATCTGAGGGTCTCTTGGGTCAGCTAATACTCTTCCATCTGTATCAAAATAATCATAGCGTAAACCGATATTTATAATCAACTCTTCAAATTCTATTTTATTCTGAATATATGCGGCATATTCATTCGGTTTTGCCGAATAATATGTATGGAATGCCGATGATTTATCGGGAATAATCGGTCGATAATTAACTTCATCGAATTGAAGCGAATAATAATCTTGTTCAATATCATGGAATCTTCCCGTGGCTCCGAGCTTAACGAGATTGTATTTATCAATTTGACTTGTCAAGTCCACATTAAACGAATAGTATTTACTCGAATTTGTATTTCTACCTACGTCATTACCCCAATAAGAATAATCATTTGGATTGCTTTTTACTTCTATATCCGAATCTCTATCGGGCTTAAACATAAACTGTTGGAAATCACCCGATTTTGTCGGCATATATCTATAATCATAAGGGTCTTCGTAAAGGTAGCTTTTATGTTTATTCGAGTATGCGCTTCCCTTAAAATCTATGAATGTAGAATTTGAGAATACGTAAGTAGCGGAGAATATTTGTGTATATCGATCGGTAAAATAATATCTTCCTCCGTCAGGTAAATATTTTTGTCCACCCCCATAACTTAGATCATCATTATAATAGATACCATAGCTTAGATTAAGGCTATTAAAATTAAAGAATACTTTCGCTTGTGCGGATTTGCCTTGATACCAGCTAAGTGGAACTAATTTATCATCGGGCATATCAAATGAATGAACCGAATCCATTACCGGATTCCACAATCCCCAAGGCATAAAATATCTTTTACCTCTTTGATATCCCGGTCTATATTGATATCTGCCCGCTACATAATAAGAAACATATTTCTCTATCCCCGGTACCGGACCCGATAAATTTAATTGAAGATCGGAATTTCTAAAAGGATTGTATTTATTAAGATATGGAGTTTTTGTCTGCCATGGCTTATCGCCTGATTGAAGTGCTTGATATAAATCGCGTCCATTATTAATTCCATACTTGGCAAAATCAAAATCAAGATTTCCTGATTTAGTGGTTAATGCACCCACTGCCGCTCTTGCCCAATCACCATTATCCATTACTGAATATAAATCATCGTCAAAACTCAGGTTATCTCCGATATATGCAGTAGCATTAGCAGTAAATTTGTCGCTTCCTTTCTTCGTAACAATATTTACAACTCCTGATAATGCTTGTCCATACTCGGCATTAAACGTACCGGTGATTGCTTTTAATTCTTCAATCGATTGATCATCGATGCTGATTCCCGAGCTTCTATTAAGAGGATTTACTACCTGAACACCATCAACAAGGTAGGTAATCTCACTTGATCTTCCGCCTCTAATATGAAGTGCGCCATTGGCATCTTTCACGATTCCCGCCTGCATACTTAATATACTTGTAACGTCTCTTGCAGGAAGTTCTTGAATCTGATCGCTCTGCATACTTCTTTCCGATGAAGTTAAATCTTTCTGAATTACCTTCTGTGCGGTGATTGTAATTTCCTGTCCTAATGATATTGCAGTCGATGAAAGTTCAAAATCAATTTTTGTTGTTAAATCCACTTGGACTCTTACCTTTTCAACGATCTGCGGATTATATCCAATCATTGTTGCCTTGATTGTGTATTGACCGGGAGGGAGGTTAATCATGTAAAATTCACCTTCAAAATCGGTAGCAGCTCCATAATTAGTACCCACTAAAACCACATTTACTCCATAAAGCGGTTCTTTTGTCTCGGCATCAATTACACGACCCGAAATCTTGCCTGTGGTGCCTGCAAAAGTATTGCTCCAGCAGATTAACATTATCGCAAGCAGCAATTTTAATGCTATTCCATTAATCTTCTTCATTTATTTCAATCCTTATTCGTTCTTATCATTCATAAAAGAATGGCAAGGATTTCTCCTTGCCATCTATAAGAACTGACTTATAATTATTTTACTAACATCATCTTTTTAGTTTGTACGAAATCATTTGCTTGGATTCTGAAAATGTAAACACCTGTTGCTAAATGATTAGCATTGAAGTTTACTTCATAATATCCTGCTTTTTGGTTCTGGCTAACTAGAGTGGAAACTTCTCTTCCGAGAACATCAAATACTTTCAATGTAACCATCGATTCTCTTGGAAGATCATATTTAATCTTTGTTGTTGGATTAAATGGATTTGGATAGTTATTCGATAATGAATATACAGTTGGTAATGTATTTTCAACTGCATCATTAACTGAAGTTGGTCCGTTGATTACTTCTAAATAACCCCAAGCATCTGGTCTCATCCAAGATTGATCAGTTAGAGAAACTTCGGTTTTTGCAACCGGCATTCCGCCTACTTGAACAACTAATGATCTTGCTGCGTCTCCTTTATTAGGATCCCAGTCATTACCGTCAATTCTAAATGGCATCATCATTCCGTCATATACTTTAAGCACACCGGCAGAACCTGCAACTTTAGCTAATTCAATTCTTGCTTCGATAATATATCCATCACCTGTCAATTTTTGGAATACAACTGCTTCTACTCCATCAACTGTAGTTGGGGAACCGCCATCAAGGCATACTAATCCTAATGCATTGAAACCGATTCTATAATCGCCGTTTGCTTTTTGAAAATTCTTTTCATGTAATGTCTGAAGTTTTTCTGCTCCATAGAATCCCATATAGAATTCAAGTGCATCACCTTCCCATGCCTGCTGTGCTTCATCTGTTCTTAAATCATCATCTATAACTTCTGCTGCAATATATAGATAATTATCATCGATCATAAAGCGAGTTTCAAAATTCATATCGGTTGATTCGCCTGTCCAATCCGGTGCTGTGGCATCTGCATATGCGCCTGATTCTGCTTTAATCGGATCCGGCATAATTGTCATGAAGTCAGAATTGTCTCCATCTAACTGCCATGTAGATGCAAAATCTTTCTTATAATGAACTTTGAATGTTTCCGATGTTTTTACCGGAAGTGGACCAAATGTTCCGTCTTTTGTAAGAGCGGTTTCTTTTGTCCCGTCAAATGCTGTCATTGCAAAATAGTAATTAACTATTCTTCCGTCTGTTGTATAAGGTCTATAACCATAAGCTTCCATTCCATGAGGAATACCTTGAACAAATTTTCTAACTTTTGCCGAATTTAGATCTGTAATCGGTTCCTCACTTACATATAAATTGTAGGTTTCTGTTCCGAGTGTATTATCTAACCAAGTTAATTTTACATATTGATAATCTTTACCTGTTTGCATTGTAAATGTATTTGCTGTTGCTTCAATCTTAGGTGTGGAAACTGTACCTTTTGGTTCTTGAACGTTCCATACTGTTAAATTATCAAATAAGAAATCACCTACAAATGCGTTTGCATTAGGATGATAAATCTGAATTCCTACTGTAACAGGTTTAGATGAATCAGCGATTGTTTTGGCTCTAAGAGCTGCAGTAACGTCGAATCTGAGTGTGCTCCATTCGCCCGGTTTTATTCCGGTTTTCAAAGTGTCGCTGATTGATTTTGGAGTTTCATTCCATCCGCCTTCAGGACCATTAACAATTATACCAACCTGACCTGTTCCATCCGGATTAATTCCTGCAGGAACGAAAACATCTAATGTTACATAAGTAGCCGCAAGTTTTGTCTCTTTATCAAAAATAACTACACTTTCTTTTTTTAATGCAATTTTTCCGTCACTACCGGCTTGTGAAAAATCAGCACCTACTTTAAGAACGCCTTTATTATCAACAACTGCTCTTTCGATTGTAGTTCCAGATCCGCCAAACCATTTTACAAATCCTTGAGTCTTAGCTGCTGCGGATTCAAAATTAGATACAACCCATTTTGCACCTGTTGCTGCACTAATTAATGATACATTATCTACATAAATACTTCCGGAAAATCCGGGAGCTTTTGTGAAATTAAATTCAATTCCTGCTTCTTCTAAATTTCCTTTCGTAGCATCGAAATTGTTATCTTTTGCATGAGCTACGTCTAATAAGAAATGAACCGGATACCATGAAGCTTTTGTGATTTTCTCGCTTGAATAGAGGACATCACTCCATTTCCAACCCGGACCTTGTGCCCAAACTTTAATAGCTATCGAATCCGGAGTTCCTGCCGGTAACCATAAATACCATGTAATTGCTTTTGCTTCTTTTGCATCTACACCGGGTTTTTTAATTACTGCTTGGTTATTGCCTGCTAAACCTGTTACGTTTACTTCCATTACACCAGCTGTTTTAGCTGACGGATCGGGAACATTTAAAACTGTAAAATTTGCTTCTCCCCATCCTTTTGTGAAACCTTGAGCATCAGTTTCAAAATTTCCGATAACTTTTGGTTCTGCGCCAAAAATGCTTACATTATCAACATATACTGAACCGGTATATCCTTCAGGGAATAGAAATTCAATACCAATCTCTTCAAGATTTCCTGTCTTTGGAGTGAATGCCGGATCTTGAATAGCTGCTGCTTCCATATCAAAATAAACAGGGAACCATTTTTCTTTTACTACTTTGTCGGCTATATATACATTATCTTTCCAATGCCAACCGGGACCCTGAGCCCAAACTTTAATTTGAACATCTGCGGGTGTTGAAGCAGGTAACCATAAATAATAAACAACTAAATTACCTTTTGAACCATCAACCTTTTGTTTTTTAAGAACTGCCTGTCTATTACCTGAAACGGCTGTAACGTTTAATTCTAAAACGCCGGTTGATACACCGGATGGATCCGCAATTTTATTTAGTGAATATGTTGCGTCTCCCCATCCTTTTAGAAATGCACCATCGCTCTCTTCAAAATCTGCTATTACTTGTGCATTTACAAAACCGGAAATTAGGAACATGCCAACTAACGTAAGTATGGCTTTTTTCATGAATCCTCCTATTAGGTTTATTACTATTGTTTTAGTTTATAATCAATAATTTGATTAATCTGCTTTATTGCATACTTATATAATATGTCAAATATGATGCCATTATCGAGTTATTGATAATGGCAGGTTTATTCAATTTTTTTACCAATTCTTGATTTTATCAATTTATTAATTTGATAAAACTTATCATATAGATAAAAGACTACCAATTATCCGTTCTAAACGATGAGGCAGGTAATCTATCCTGATTGAATAATGTCCCCTCTAATATATCTCCCCAGCAATAGCGAACTGCTGCCGGTTCTTTTACCTCTTTTGAGCTTATAATTAATTCATTTCCATCCACTATTACTTCTGCATCATAAAAAACTTTATCTGCGCCCGCTATTTGGAAATTATTTTTACCTTCTATCGGTTTAAGTTCTAAACCCTGAACATAATCAAACGAAAGAATTGCTTTCCCACCCTCGATTCGCATCTCTTTATATATCGGTCCCGAATATGGAATATTTATTCCATATTCCTTATTTAATGCCCAAGCGGCTAATCTCTCACTTACGGACTTTTTATTTCCGGGATGAATATTTTCGATATTTCCGATATCCATCGTAACTGCCATACCGGTATTGGGAATTGAGAGACTTTTTAATTGTGCTTCTCGTAAATATTGCGAGTTTGTTCCCACTCCATAACGATACGGAGCAATTTGAGTGTAATAAAACGGAAATTCGCCGCTTTTAAAGTCATTTCGCCAATTATTAATCATTATCGACATTAATTGAGTGTATTCCGCTGCGTTTCCCACGTTCGATTCGCCCTGATACCAAATCGCACCTTTTATCTTATATGGTACTAGTGGCGCAATCATCGCATTATATAACGCAGTCGGTGTGTGAGCTGAAAGATTGATAGTAGATTTTGGTCTATTAAAATATTCCTCTCCTTTTGCACCATAAACAAAGAATCTTCCGCCGAGATACTCGGCAACAGATAAATATTTCCATTTACCGAAGATATAAACCGGCTCGCCACCCTCTTTATTGCTTATTTTCATCATCTCTTTTGTGCCATAAATACCGCCGCCGCCTTGATTATCCAATACCCTTACGGCGATTGTAAGTTCATTTGAATTAACCAACTCTTTGGCGATAGTGTAAATTCGTGGAGTCTGCCAAAATCCTCCTGTTTCATAAGAGCCAACCTTCTCTCCGTTTACGTAAGTAATATCCATATCATCAATCGGACCAAGCTCAAGTGATAATTCTCTGCCAATCCATTCGTTTGGAATTTCTACTTTTTTTCTGAACCAGATTACGCCGTCGTACTCGCCGATATTAGTAGTTTCCCACGTTGTGGGCAATTTCAAAGTTAGCCACTTACTGTCATCATATACGGGTTTAGAACATTCCAAATCATCAAAATCGAGATTCTTGAATTTTTCTAATTCGGGCTTACCGCTTACGTAAATGACTTTGTGTGATTCCACCCAATTCATCAATTTTGTAAAATCGACTTTGCTCGATTCCAAATTCAACTTAAAATCTTTGTATTTATCCAGTTTTGTGAGAGCTTCGGCACTAATCCATGATTCAATCGGAGTTCCACCCCAGCTAGTATGAATTAAACCGATAGGCACTTTTAATTCATCATATAGTTTTTTGCCGAAGAAATATGCCGTTGCACTAAATGAGGGAGTGGTCTCGGGATTAGATTCTAACCAAGTTGCTTTACAGTCTTCCTCTTTTTGAGTAGAATATGCTCGCGTAACCTGAAATAGACGAATTGTGCTTGAAGCTGAATTAGCAACGGCTTTTTCGCCTCCTTCAATTAAGTCTTTCGGAGGCCAGCCGCTTAATGGCATCTCCATATTTGACTGTCCAGAGCAGACCCATACTTCTCCCGACATTACATTTTTGTAAGTTATTTTTTCATTCGCCATTGTTACTGAAATAGTATAAGGCCCGCCTGCTTTTGGAGTTTTGAGCTTAGCTTCCCATTTGCCCGATGCGCCGATTATCGCACTCCCTTTCTCTCCCCAGCTTGATTCAATCTCAATTTTCTCACCGGGAATTCCTTTACCCCAAAACGGTACTTCAGTATCCCTTTGAACTACCATATTATCGGAGAAAACAGCCGGCATCCAAAGTCCTGACTTCTGCACACGTTCCACTTCTTGCCGGATATTTTGTTCAGAATAAATTTTATTACTGACTAATAATAGTACAATAGCTAAGAGCGAAAAATATTTTTTCATAATTGATTTCTTTATTTTATGTATGTGATTTCTATTCTGCTTATTTGAACGCCTTCATTTAATTCTACTTTCAAAAATTTTGTCCCTTCGCTTTGAATATCATCCGTTAGACGAACTGCGTCAAAGAATCCGTAATCATTTTTAGCGAATGAGAATACTTCTTTGCCCGGTGTAAATTCTGATAAATCCGCAACCGAACTTCCCTTTAATAAACTAATTGTACTATCCGGTTTGGACACAAAATAATCTACTTGAATTTTCACCGCATTGCCCGGAATTTGATATATTATATAGCTTCCGCCTTTTCCGGTTAATCGACTCCTATCCTCTTTTGCTTTACGAATATCTTCGTTTACAAGTAATTTTAATTCCCCTTCTTTCTGAAAAACTTCATCGAAATTTTCCATCTCGTCAACAATCATTTTCTCTGTTACTTCCACCGGACCGACTATATTAGAATATCCCGAAACTCCCGATTCATTCTTAGCATTTATTCTATAAAAATATCGTTTCCCGAATTCGGCGGTTTTATCATTATATAAAGGACGGTACTGATATTTGCTATCATCGGCATTTGCCTCTATTTCAACCCAATCATTTACGTATTCTTCTTTTCTTTCGAGTGAATAAGACTGCGCACCGGTGGAACCCTGCCATGAGATCAACCCAACGTTTTTAATTTCTAACATATTCGGAGCTTCCGGTATCGGCAATTGTGATTGAGGTAATCCATCTATCTGAAACGCTTTTTCTCGAGCTATCTCAAGTACTGCTTTTTCGTCATACCAATCTCCGCTTGCAAATCCGGGGAATCGATATGATTCTACGTTATTGTATTCGTAATGATGATAAAATCCTCCGCTTCTTTCACGTGGTCTTAAGCTCCAAATCATGCCTCCGGCAAGCCCTTGAGACATAATCGTATCCGTTATCTCTCTGATTTTTTGTGTCGGAATAATTCCATATTCGCCGATAAAATATGGTTTCTTCCCGGCTATCATTTTTTTGTTGGAAGTGATTTTTTCGATCGAGTATTTAGGATCGCCATAGTGATGTGTCGAAAGAATATCGAGGTTCGGATCTTCAATTGCTTCAGGAGTAATATCTTTGGCAATTACCCCTTCTACCAATAAGTGATTATTATCCAAACTCTTGATATAAGCGGCAATCTCTTTAGTCCATTCGTAAGGAGCAGCTAATTCATTCCCCGTTTCCCATGCAAATAATGCCTTATCCTCCTTGTATAATACACCCGTATAACTGTTTTTTCTATTTATTAAGAAATTGATCGTCTTTTTAAGGTCTTCGATTATTTCTCTATCTGTCCAAAATGCCTCTTTTTCTTTACCTCTGAAGGCTGCATATTCTTTCGGTCCGCCCCACCAATGCCAATTATCTACAAATGGAATTATTACGCGGACACCCTCTTCATTAGCGACTTTCATCACCAAATCGAGAGCTTTGAACGCCTCTTCATTGAATTTTCCCGGTCCTTCGACGTGTCGAATTATATCGGGTGTATCGCCATCTTTTTTAACAGAAAGGACATAAATACGCGTTACTTTTCCGCCTAATTGCTTAATGCTTCTTAATCCGTCTCTAATCTCATATTCATTCGGCAGACGCCATGGATTAGTCCCCTCAAAAGGAAGATAATCCTCGATGTAGTGTAGATTCGGAATATTGAATGAGATGAAACGAACTTGATTTTCACCGTCATAGATTTTATCGGTTTTCCTGGTTATGTAATTGGAAAACTGAGATGATGCACATTGTACAAAAGTCATGCTTAATATTATTGTTATTAGAATAAATGTTCTTTTTTGCATTGGCTTCCTCATTTTATCAGATATCGTGATTAACCTTTCTATTCTGCTAAAACTGTGCCGTCATAAAATTCATAAAATTATACTCCATTTCACAATTTTTCTTTTAATAAATTTTATCATTTTGATAAAAACATATCATTAACATAATACTTTTAATAATGTATTTCCTTTCCTTTTCACTAATTCTAATTCTATTGTATCTCATTTTTATTAGCACAATTTTTGTACTTACTTAGATTAAAATTTGAGAATAAACTTCGGGAGTAATAATGACCTTAGAGACACAGAAAAAAATAGCAAATGAAATGATGATAAGCTTAAGCGAAAATTTACTCTCAAAGTGGTATCCGCTTGTAATCGATAATGAATCTGGTGGATATTTTACTAATTTAACCACCGATATGAAACTAATGCCCGAACAAGAAAAAATGATCGTAACTCAAGCACGTCATATTTGGACACTCTCAAAAGCCGCAAAATTTTTTGATGATAAGAATTTATATAAAATGGCGGAACATGGATTCGATTTCTTATCGGAAAAATTTTGGGATTCAAAATTCGGAGGTTATTTTCAGATTCGTGATCGAAACGGAGATCTCTGTTATAAAGAAAATTGGGGAACGGAAAAAAGAACTTATGGAAACGCTTTCGCCCTCTATGGTCTTTCGGCTCTGTTTCAATTAACAAGAAATAATACGGTTCTAGAACAAGCAAAAAAATCTTTTCAATGGATTGAGGATCATGCCTATGATTCCGAATACAATGGATATTTCCAATTCCTTACTCTTGACGGAACTCCATTCAATAAGAATAGTGAATATAAAACTTTTGCCACCGATGCTATCGAGTGCGGATTCAAGGACCAAAATTCATCCATTCATTTACTCGAAGCATATACCGAACTCTATAACGTTTGGAAAGATGAAAAATTAAAAACGCAGCTTCATGGCTTGCTCACTTTAATCCGTGATACTATTACACACCCTAAAGGATACCTTCAATTATTCTTTGAGCGTGATTGGACTCCGATTTCATTTAAGAATTCTCCCAAAGAATTTCGCGAACAAAATTATAGATTAGATCATGTATCATTCGGACATGATTATGAGACTGCCTTTCTTATGCTCGAAGCTTCTCATTCCTTAGGAATAGAAAACGACAAATCAACTCTAAATACCGCTAAGAAAATGATCGATCACGCAATTAAGAACGGTTGGGATTATGAGAGTGGCGGATTCTTCGATGAAGGTTATTATTTTGAAGAAAATGATGAATGTACAATAATTAAAGATACTAAAACTTGGTGGCAGCAGGCAGAGGCTCTTAATGCTCTACTTCTATTTTCGAAAATTTTCCCCGATGAAAAAATCTATTCAGAACTTTTTATTAAAGAATGGGAATACGTGAAAAAATATTTAATCGATCATGAAAACGGCGATTGGTATTGGGGTTCACTCGAAAAAGAACCCTTCTATAAAAAAGAACCAAAAGGAAGCATCTGGAAAGGGACTTACCATAACGGTCGTTCATTAATGAATTGCGTAAATATGCTTTCTGATAATGAAGAAAGCAGATTTTTTATCGAGCATTGGAAAAAAGTAGCCGGTAATTAAACGGCTACTAATCGTTTTTCATATACATTACTTTTTCTGAATTTAATTCGGATTCTATGAATCCGATTTTTTTTAGATAAGCATTATGAATTGCATTGCCCGCTGCGGTGTAAATATTCTTTATACTTTTATCTTTCTTTATTTCATTATATACATATTTCCCGATTTTGAAATCTCTATAACCGGGAATTGCATAATCCAATTTTACAAAGAGACTGTCTTCGTTAATTTTATTATACAATACTAATCCCGCAGCAACTGAATTACTAAGAATAAAAAAAGTAACCCAGTTATTTATTTCAGAGATATCAAACTTAGGATTGAATAGAAGAATATCTTTTTTATGATAATTTATAAAGTAGTTTAGATAATTGGAATCATTGTTTACTTCCAATATTTCAAAAAATTCTTTTTTAGTAAACATCTCGTAAAGATAATAGATATTTACGATTACTATAAAGCCATTAAGTGCAGCAACGGGATATGCGGAGATGAGAGTACCATAGATAGTAAAAATCAATGCACCCGTAAGATTAATAATCCTGAGTTTTACAATCGAACTCATCATTAAAGAGATTGCAATAACTACACTACCTAAATAACCGAACAGCTCTAATAACGAAAGACCAAACATAATTTTCCCGATTAATTATTTGCTTAATGAACAACATCTTTTAAATCATATGTTAGATGCACTATGTAAAAATTTATCTAATTCGTTAATATAAATATTTTTATCTTTTTCTTCTAAAAATGCAGCTTTTACCGAATTTTTCATTAACCGAACTAATTCCTTAATTCCATAACCAAATTCTTTATTGATCAGAATAAGTTCATTCGTAATGTTTGAACCGAACATAGGAGGATCGTCTGAATTTATAGTTGCAACTATCCCCATTTCATCTAAATATTTGAAAGGATGATTTTCAATCGAATCAAAAACTTTTGTCATTAAATTGCTTGTAATACATATCTCAAGAGGAATTTTTTTCCTTATTAAATAATCTATAAGCATAGGATCTTCTATTGCCCTTACTCCATGCCCTATCCTCTCGGTTTTGCAATCTAATAAAGCAGCCCAAATTGAATCGGCTCCGGCTGCTTCCCCTGCATGGATTGTTGTTCTGAATCCTCTCTTTTTCGCTTCTATGAAAACCTCTTTGAATAAATTAGTAGGAAATTCTTTTTCACTTCCGCCCAAACCAATTCCTATTATTCCATTATTAATAAAAGGTGTAATCTCATCTAAACGTTTTAGTGAATTAGTTGCACCATGATTCCTAACTAAATCAGCAATCAAATTGCACCGAATTCCGAAAGATTTTTCGCCTCTTTTTACCCCTTGAATTACTGAATTCGTTATTAATTCCGCTTCGAACCCTGAGGAATTAAAATCCCACGGAGAAAAAAATAATTCGACATACAGTACATTCTGTTTTGCCAAATCTTTTAATGTATTAAAGGCTAATTCCTCGAAATCAACATATTCCCTAAAAAATTGATTTTTCCAGTACCACGTTTCTATAAAATTATTAAAATCTTTAAATACAAATTTATCCTTCAAGTCATCTATGGTTTTTATCTCGGGAGTACCTCCATATTTTTCTATTAATTCAAATAGGAATTCAAAAGTAAACGCACCTTCAAGATGAAGATGTAATTCAAATTTTGGCATTTTTTTTATCTGATTAATCACTACGCTTTTATCACACATACTACTGTCCTAATAAGATTGAATTATTGGTAAAAAACAATCCTGCTATTGTCGCAGTTAAAAGACAGGCTAAAGTAGCTCCAAGTAAAGCACGGAAACTCAATGAACTAAGTTCTTTTATTCTTGAGGGTGCTAAGGCAATATATCCTCCAACGAAAATTGCAATTGAAGCAACATGTGCAAAACCCGTTAATGCATAAGTAACCATCACAGCTGCGCGGGGAGACATTGGAGAAGCTGAATTTAGCTGTATTGCTAAATCTTGAAATGCTGTAACCTCTGTTAAGATTAATCTTTCACCAATTATTTTCGATGCCTGCCATGCATCGTTTACAGGAATACCAATTAATAATGTTAAGGGATAAAAAAGATATCCGAGTAATCCTTTCAATGTCCAATCAATATTTATTGATAAAAGATGATTAATGTACGAGCCGGCAAATACAAGTATTTTATCACTTAATGCCATTAATCCGAGTACCGCTAGTAATAATGTAACAATACCCACAGCTAACTTTACTCCTGAATTAGCATTATTAATAATTGCCTCGAATAAGCTCCCCTCTTTTTCATAATTCATTACGGCTTTCTGATCAATTGTTTCGGGTGTATCTGTTTCCGGACAAAGGATTTTAGACATTATAATAGCCGCTGGGACATTCATTATTGATGCCGATACAAGATGGCCTGCTATATTAGGAAATGAACCTTTCAATATCATTATATAAACTGCAAGCATGCTTGATGCTATTGTGGACATTCCTACGGTTAGTATTGTATTTAGTTCAGATCGTGTCATTTTATTTATATATGGTTTAATAACTAAACCGGCTTCTACACCTACAAAGATGCTAGAAGCAGAACTAAGGGACTCAGCACCACTTATTCCCATTAGCTTCGAAAATATATAGGAAAATGCTTTCATCACCTTAC
>Ga0209643_1001266_pt1 | contig 25636 bp, 25 predicted proteins | sample AutmiccBRH37_all_FD_187383 | JGI IMG/M metagenome (GOLD analysis project Ga0209643, IMG submission 187383) | Deep subsurface microbial communities from Mt. Terri, Switzerland - Autotrophic microbial communities BRH/37_all (SPAdes) (version 2) | ecosystem: Environmental > Aquatic > Deep... | reverse complement strand
ACTGGTGCAGGATATGCAGGCGCTGACCAAATCCATGACCAACGTGACGGAACGGCTGGATCAGGGCGGGGCCGGATCAATATTGTCAGCACCAAAGCTGCCCGACTACGAGCCGGGACAATGAAGGGGCCCATATGATGCGCAAAGTTCGACTGTTGAAAGCGATGGGTCTGCTGGCCGCGATCACGGCGCTTGGCGGCTGTGTGAGCTTTGGCGGGGCCGAGCCTCCACCGTCGCTGCTCACGCTGTCGTCCGATCAGGGACTGGCGGCCGGATCCATGCAGAGCGGGCCCCAAACCGGTTCACTGGTGGTGGCGCTGCCCGCTGCTCCGCAGAAGCTGAACACCATAAGGGTTCCGGTGCAGACCAGCGGCGGCACCGGCATTGCCTATCTGAAGGATGCCGTCTGGGTCGACAAGCCGGCCCGGCTGTTTCAGGACCTGCTCAGCGAAACGATCGCCGCGCGCAATGGCCGGCTGGTGCTCACCGCCACCGAAGCGGGCGGCAAGGCGCAAACCTATATCACCGGCGAGCTGGTGAATTTCGGTCTCGACGGTCCCAGCCTGACCGTCACCGTCACCTTTGACGCGGTCAAGATGACCGAAGACAAGCCGGTCGAGAAAAAACGCTTCGAAGCCCGTGAATCCGTTTTTGCCGCGGAGCCAGGGCCCGTGGGAGAAGGCCTGAACAAGGCGGCGAACAAGGTAGCGGCCGACGTCGCTGAATGGGTGGGCTGAGGGTCTGGCCGAGCCCGCTATCCCTCGCCGTAGCTGAACCCCTCGGGTTCCGGCCAGTCGATCGCAGTCGCTGCCATCACTTGGAACAGGCGTCCCATTTCTTCCAGATCGGTCAGCCGATGATGCGCAGCCCGGATGGCCTCGGCCTGTTTCGGGCTCGCTGCTACCAGCGCCGCTGCGCGCTGATCGATGCCGAGCGCCTTCAGCCACTGGCCCTGTTCGGCCGGCCCGTGCACGGCCAGCATGCGCGTTCGGGCGATATTGGCCAGCGTATGAAAATCGACATGGGCGGTGAGATCGGACGCGCCGGGACAGTCAAACGGGCTGATCGGCATATGATCCTTGATCGCCTGCAGGGTGCTGCCGGTACCCGGCCGGGTATAGCCATAATCGATGATCAGCAGCGTTCCGCCCTGTTTCGCCAGGCGATGGGCAAGATTGCCCGCCCATTCCACGCTGGCCGGCGAGCGTTCCAAAATCGTCCCGTCCGGAAACCTGCTGCTGGTGCCGCCGACCTGACCCTCGGTCGTATCCTTACCGGCTATGGTAATGAATTTGCCGCGATGCCGCGCCACCATCTGCCGTCGCCAGCCCGCGGCGGTCGCGACAAACTGCTCGACCGGCAAGGCATCGAAAAATTCATTGGCGATGATCAGCAGCGGCCCGTCTTCCGGCAGGCTTGCAATGTCGTCATGCCATACGGCATCAGGATGCAGTTGCGCCTGCCTCGCTTTCAGAACCGGGCTGGTCTCGACAAAATGGACTGTCGGATTGCAGCCGAATTTGTGCATGGACCGCAGCGCATCACGGGCTAGCGTGCCCCTACCCGGCCCCAGTTCGACATAATGGCAATGGTCGGGTGAACCCTTGCGCAGCCACAGGTCAGCCAGCCAGATACCGACAATTTCGCCGAACATCTGGCTGATTTCCGGGGCAGTGACGAAATCGCCTTCCTCGCCGAGCGGGTCCTTGCTGGCATAATAATGCGCATTGGCGATTGCCATATAGTCACCCAGCGGGATCGGTCCTTCGCGATCGATCCGGTCCGCGATGATATGCGCTGCCGTGGGATGGTCCGTCGTGGCGCCCTCAGGCAACGCTTTTGTCTCCCGCCACCGCTTCGACGCGCGCGCGCCTGCCTTTGGCGGTATAGACCAGCCATGCGCCAAGCAGGATCATCGGCACGGTCAACCATTGGCCCATGCTGAATCCCGATTGCTCGACCAGCCAGGTCAGCTGGGCATCGGGCTGGCGGAAAAATTCGACGGTGAACCGGCTGAAGCCGTAAACCAGCAATCCGGCACCGACAAGCTTGCCCGGCTGATAGCGGGCATCGGTCTTCCAGAAGAGGAAGGACAATATGAGGAAATAGAAGATCCCTTCCAGCCCCGCTTCGTAAAGCTGGCTGGGATGGCGCGCGACTTCGCCGCCCATCGGAAAAACGATCGCCCATGGCACGTCGGTTGCCCGGCCCCACAGTTCGCCATTGACGAAATTGGCGAGCCGACCGAAGAACAGGCCGAACGGGATGACGCAGGCGATATAATCGCATATCCTCAGAAAATCGAGCTTCTCGCGCCGCGCCGTCCACCACAGGGCGAGTACGACGCCAATCGTGCCGCCGTGCAGCGACATTCCGCCTTTCCAGACCTGCAATATCTTGACCGGATCCAGCAATATCTCGGGACTGTAGAAGAATACGTAACCCAGCCGGCCCCCGATAATGATGCCGAGCGTTGCCCAGAAGATCAGGTCGTCGGCGTGGCGGCGGGCCATCGGCGAACCCGGCTGGGCCACCAGCTTGGTCAGATACCAGTAGCCGATCAATATGCCGGCGAGATAGGCCAGCGAATACCATTTGAGCTGGAAAAATCCGAGATCAAACGCATTGGGGGACAGGCCAAGCTCCTCAAACCGCGTAAATTGCGCTGCATTGGCCAAGATAATATCAATCAAGTCTTTTCCCCGTGTGGTTTCCTGTCCATATAAAGGGAAATTCCCCTATACCAAGAGGGAACAATGGGAGACTTGAATAATGGCGACCTCTGAACTGGACATGGTAATCGACAAAACGCTGGAAGCGCTGACCCAGCCTGGCCAGTTGCTGGAGCTCGCCTCGATCAACAAATACGGCGTCGACATGCCCATATTCAAGAATGCACCGCAGAATGTCTCCGACTATTTTGCCTATTTCTGCCACCAGCACGCCGACAAGGAATTTCTGGTCGATGGCGACATCCGTCTGACCTTCGGAGAATCCTATGCCGCTGCCCGCGCCCTGGCTGGCGGGCTGGTCGAAGGCTATGGTGTGCAGAAGGGTGACCGCATCGGCATTGCTGCGCGCAATTCGGCCAATTGGGTCATACTCGACATGGCGATCACCATGGCGGGAGGGGTTTCGACCAAGTTGAACGGCTGGTGGCGCGGCGATGAACTGGCCGACGGGATCGAGGATGTCGGCTGTTCCTATGTCTTTGCCGACTATCAGCGCGCCCAGCGGCTGGTCGAATCCAGGCGCGACCATGGTGCAGAACTGCTGGTCTTCGAACATGACAAACTGCCGCTGGAAGGGCTCAAGGTCATGCTCGAGAAAGGCGGCGGCCCGGATACGCCGCTGCCGCAGATGGCCCCCGAGGACAATGCGACGATCCTGTTCACCTCCGGTTCCACCGGTCGCTCGAAGGGCGCCTATTCCGAACATCGTGCGGTGGTGCAGGGCGCGATGAGCTTCGTCGGGACGGTGCTGGTGCTGGTCAACATCATGACCAAGGCTGGCACGATGCCGGAAGGCCAGCCGACCGCGATGGTCTGCGTGCCTTTGTTCCATGTCACCGCCTCGGTGCCGCTGGTGCTGGTCAGCTATGCGATCGGCCGCAAGCTGGTGATGCTCAACAAATGGGACGCGGAAGAGGCGATGCGCCTGATCGAGAAGGAACGCGTCACCTATTTCGTCGGCGTACCGCTGATGAGCATGGAAATCTATTCGCACCCGCATCTCGACAAATATGACCTCAGCAGCTGTGTCACCATGGCCGCCGGCGGTGCGCCGCGTCCGGTCGAGCATGTGCGGCGGATCAAGGAGAAAATGGGCGATGGCTATCCGGTGATCGGCTATGGCCTGACCGAAACCAATGGCGTCGGCTGTTCCAACCAGAATGAAAATTATCTCGCCAAGCCGGACAGCACCGGACGGGCGACGCCGCCGATTGTCGACGTCGCGATTCTCGACGACGACGGCAACCGGATGGCGCAGGGCGAGCGCGGCGAAGTCTGTATCCGCACCTCTGCCAATTTCACCGGCTACTGGAATAATGAAGAGGCCACCAAAGATGCCTTTACCGATGACGGCTATTTCCGCACCGGCGACATCGGCTATCTCGATCCCGAGGATTATCTCTTCATTGTCGATCGCAAGAAGGAGATCATCATCCGCGGCGGCGAGAATATCAGCTGCCAGGAAGTGGAAGCCGCGGTCTATGCCAATCCGGCGGTAGCAGAAGCCTGTATTTTCGGTGTTCCCGACGAACGATTCGGGGAAGTGCCGGCGCTGGTCTACCACACCAAGGAGGGGCACAGCCTGCCCGAATCGGAGCTGATGGAATCCCTCAAGCACCAGCTTGCTCCGTTCAAGCTGCCGGTGCATATCTGGCAATATGACGAACCATTGCCGAAACTCGGGACCGCAAAAATCGCAAAGATCGTGCTGGCGAAAAAGCATCGGGACGAACTGGCCAAGACTGGATGAATATACGCACCGCCATTCCTGCCGCCCCGGCCGACCCCGCGACCCGGATCAGCCGGCAGCGGGATATTATCAATCGCCGGGTGCTCGCCGACGAAATCGAGCAATTGATCGGCGAACAGGGCATGCCCCAGGCACGGGCGAAAATATTGTCGCTGCTGCAGGACGCGCTGGATAATGGTCGCGCGGAGATCAGCGCCCGCTTGCTGAAACGGCCCTCGGCGGGGCACGAGATGGCGGCTGCGCAATCCTTTCTGGTCGATCAGCTGGTGCGGCTGATCCACGATATCGCGGTTCATCACCAATATCCGGTCAGCAATCCCTCGTCGGGCGAGCGCATCTCGGTGATGGCCGTGGGCGGCTACGGACGCGGCGAAATGGCCCCGCACAGCGATGTCGATATTGCCTTCCTGACCCCGCACAAGACCAATAGCTGGACCGAGCAGGCGGTCGAGGCGATGCTCTACTGGCTCTGGGATCTAGGCTTCAAGGTCGGGCAGAGCAGCCGTTCGATCGACGAAATGGTGCGCATGGCCAAGGAGGATCTGTCGATCCGCACGGCCTTGCTGGAGGGCCGCTATATCTGGGGCGACACCGGCGTGTACGAAGAAGCCAAGCAGCGTTTCTTCAATGATGTTGTCGCCGGAACCGACAGCAGCTTCGTCGCCGAAAAACTGGCCGAGCGCGACGCCCGGCACAGGAAAATGGGCGACAGCCGCTATGTCGTCGAACCCAATGTCAAGGAAGGCAAGGGCGGGCTGCGCGATCTACAGACGCTCTACTGGATCGGAAAATATATCCACCGGGTGACCTCTGCCGGGGAGCTGGTCGATGTCGGCCTGCTCACCGCCGACGAGTTCAAGCGCTTCCGCAAGGCGGCCAATTTTCTCTGGGCGGTACGCTGCCATATGCACGATATCACCGGCCGTGCCGAGGACCGGCTGACCTTCGATCTGCAGCCCGAAGTGGCGCGGCGGATGCGCTTCGCCGATCGTCCCGGCAAGTCCTCGGTCGAGCGTTTCATGCAATATTATTTCCTCAACGCGAAGGTCGTCGGCAACCTGACCGGTGTATTCCTGGCCCATCTCGATGAAACGCATAATGCCGGCGTTCGCCGTTTCCTGCCATCGCTGACCCGCAAGCCCAAGAAACTCAACGGCTTCGTCCTGGATCGCGGTCGGCTTGCCCTGCCCCATGAAAAATTCTTCGAGGAAGACCCGGTCCGGCTGCTCGAAATTTTCTGGCTGGCCGACAAGCACGAACTGGAGGTCCATCCGCTCGCCATGCGGTCGGCGCGGCGCGATGCCAAGCTGATTGACAACCGGATCCGCAAGGATGCGCGCGCCAACAAGCTGTTTCTCGACGTGCTTTGCTCGCCGCGCGATCCCGAACTGGTCCTGCGCTGGATGAACGAGGCGGCGATTTTCGGTCGCTTCATCCCCGACTTCGGCCGCGTTGTCGGGCAGATGCAGTTCGACATGTATCATCATTATACGGTCGACGAGCACAGCATCCGGGCGATCGGCCTGCTTGCCCAGATCGGCCGGGGCGACCTCGAGGCCGACCATCCCAACAGCACGGCGACGATGGAAAAATTGCAGAATCGCCGGGTCCTGTTTGTCGCGACCCTGCTGCACGACATCGCCAAGGGCCGCGGCGGCGACCACAGCGTCCTCGGTGCGGAAGTGGCGATGGAGCTTTGCCCCCGTCTCGGCCTGAAGCCGCACGAGACCGAGCTGGTTGCCTGGCTGGTCCGCAATCATCTGCTGATGTCGGCGGTCGCCTTCAAGCGCGACCTGTCGGACTTCAAGACCATCCAGGATTTTGCCAGCCGGGTGAAAAGCGTCGAGCGACTCCGCCAGCTCACCGTGCTGACTGTGGTCGACATTCGTGCGGTCGGGCCAGGCGTCTGGAACAGCTGGAAACGGCAGTTGCTGACCGACCTGTTCGAAGCGGCGCAGGAAATGCTGCTGCTCGGCCACAAGCAGCGCGGGCGCAAGGACCGGATCGAAGAGAAAAAGGCGGTATTGGCCGAAGCGCTGGCTTTGCCGGAAGCCGAATTCAACAGGCTGGCGAGGAAGTTCACCGATGCCTACTGGATTGCCGAGCCGGATGATATCATTGTCCAGAATGCCCAGCTCGTGCTGGCGGCAGGGGACACCGACCTCGCGATTTTCGCGGATGTTTATCCCGAGCGCGGCGCCACATTGATAACCGTCTATGCGGCCGACCATCCGGGACTTTTTTACCGGATCGCAGGGGGCATTCATGTTTCGGGCGGCAATATCATCGACGCGCGCATCCACACCACCCGCGACGGCATGGCGCTGGACAATTTCCTCGTCCAGGACCCGCACGGCATGGCCTTTTCCGAGAAAGGGCAGCTGGATAGGCTCAAGCAGGCGGTCGAGGATGCGATGGCCAACCGGACGAAGCTCTCGACCAAGCTCGAGGCCCGCCCGCTGGCCCATTCGCGCGCCGGTGCCTTTACCATCACGCCCTTTGCCCTGGTCGACAATGATGCATCCAACCGGTTCACGGTGATCGAGGTCAACGCGCAGGACCGGCCGGCCTTGCTCAACGAGCTCGCCTATGCACTGTTCGAATCCAAGGTCACGGTACACAGCGCCCATATCGCCACCTATGGCGAGCGCGCGGTCGATACTTTCTATATCACCGATCTGCTCGGCGGAAAGATCACCAGCAAGCAGCGTCTGAACGGGCTGCAAAAACGCCTGACCAACGCAGCCGAACGCAAGACCCGGAAGGAAACCGCCTAGGGTCTAAGGCAGCTTGTCCTTCAGCGCCGCCAATGCCCCGAACGGACCCGCTTCTTCTTCCGATTTGAGCATTTTCCGCGCCACGACATCGGCATTGGGGCCGCGCGGAAACGGATCGAGCGCCAGATAGAGGGTCTGGGCGATGGCCTCGCCGAGATCAAGCTGGCCATTGTGATATTCCATGACGTCGCAATCGTCCTCGGTGAGTTCGATCTCCTCGTCGGTACCGTCGATTTCCAGCTCGGGCACGAAGGCGATGTCAAAATCCTCGCGCAACCGGACCTGAAAGCTCTCGCCGGTCACCGAACAGCGTTGCTGCAGATCGGATTCGATTCGGCCGGTGAAGCCGATCCGGTCCTGGTCGCCGCGCAATATATAGGCGGCGTCCAGACTTGTGATTTTTGGCAGGTCAAATCTCTGCGCCAGCTTTGGCCGCTCTTCGTCATTTGCGGACAGCTTGCCGGAACGCGGCGCGGAGCCGATTTCGGAAAGCCGGATGATATGGGAAAATTCTGGCCTGTCCGTCATGCAGTCGGTCCGCTGGCCGGAAGCTGGCCGGCAATGATCGCGTCCGCCTCGCTCGCTTGCAGCGCGGCATGAAAGGTGCTCAGCCGGCTGGCGAGAATGTCCAGCGCCGCATCCTCGGGCTTCTCGCCGCGAAAAATATTGCGCACAATGGCCGCGCGCAGGTCCGTCCCCTGCTCCAGCGCTTCGCGATAGGCACCGACCCGGCCGCCCAGCGCCCCCATCATTCGCCCGACATGCTTGCCGACAATCATGTCGCCAATACCGATCTGGCGCAACTGGCCGTCCATGTCGCGGATGAAAAGCTCGGTCAGCCAGGCCAGTTCCTGGCCACGCGCCTGATCTTTTTCGAGCCGGATCAGGACCAGCGAGAATATCGCGGCGATCATGTCGAACCGTCCGTCAAGACTGTCCGGTACCTGCGCCTCTTCATACCAGGCCAGTTGCCGCCCTTCGCGGACAATCGCATTGTACAGCGGCTGCATTTGCGCATTGGGATTGTCTCGGGAAAAAATTTTGCTGAAAAAGGACATTGCTGGTTCCGCTGGTTGAATCGTAAGTTTATGGAGGATCAGGGCGTTTGTTAAGTCTGGATACAGGGCATATTGATATTTATGGCGCGAGATGCAATGGGCGATGACGGGTCAGCTGCCGATATGGCGCTGGCTGGATAGTGGAGAATGAGTTTGATGGTCGGCAATATCAGAAAATACAGCCTGTGGCTCGGGCTCGTGGCTGGCACCATGGTGGTCACGGGTTGCGCCCAGGTGCGCGGCCATCAGGGATATATTGCCGATGAAGTGCTGATGTCCGCCATCCAGCCGGGCGTCGACAACCGCCAGTCCGTGGAAGCCTCGCTCGGCCGTCCGACCTTCACCGGGCAATTTGATGAAAATACCTGGTATTATCTGTCCCGCGACACCCGCCAATATGGCTTCAACAACCCCCGTCCCCGCGATCAGCTGGTGATGCGGGTGCAATTTGATGCTGACGGAAATGTCGCCGCTGTCGACCGCACCGGTCTCGAACTGGTCGCGAACATCAGCCCGGACGGCGACAAGACCCCGACTCTCGGCCGTGACCGCTCCTTCTTCGAAGAACTGTTCGGCAATATCGGCGCGGTGGGCGCTCCCGGGGCCCAGGGCCCGAGCAACGACCCGACCCGGCCCTGACGCTTTCGCCTATTTGGCAATGCCGCTGGCGGCGAGGACCGCCAGGGTAACCAGTTCCGATGCGCTGGACGCCATGGTGGCAATCTGCACCGATTTCTCCAGGCCGACCAGCATCGGTCCGATCACCGAATCACCGCCCAGCTCGCGCAGCAATTTTGCCGACAGGTTGGCGGATTGCAGGCCGGGCATGACCAGCACATTGGCCGGCTGTGACAGGCGGCTGAACGGATAGTTCGCCATCAGCTTGGGATTGAGCGCCACGTCCGGTGCCATCTCGCCTTCATATTCGAAATTGACCCGCCGCTGGTCGAGCAGCGCCACCGCTTCCCGCAAATTCTCCAGCCAGCGTCCTTCTGGATTGCCGAAGGTCGAATAGCTGAGGAAGGCGACGCGCGGTTCGTGGCCCATCTGCCGGGCGACCGCCGCCGTCTGTTCGGCGATATCGGCGAGTTCGTGCGCCGAGGGCCGTTCGTTGACCGTGGTATCGGCCATGAAGACCGTATGGTGCTGGCCGACCATGATATGGATGCCAAAGGCGGTCCGGCCCTTCTCGACATCGATCACCTTGGCGACATCGCGGAAGGTTTGCGAATAGGGCCGGGTCACGCCGGTGATCATGGCATCGCCTTGGTCCATGGCGAGTAGCGCGGAACCGAAGATGTTGCGGTCCTGGTTGACCATGCGCTTGATATCGCGCTCCATATAGCCGCGGCGGTGGAGGCGTTCGTACAGCATGCTCACCATGTTGGGGACCAGCGGACTGTTGCGGCTGTTGTGCACTTCAAAACTGTCCGGATTGCGCACGCCCAGTTCCTTGAGCTTTTCCCGGACACGATCGTCGCGCCCGACCAGAACCGGCGTGCCATAGCCACCGTCCTGGAACTGGATCGCCGCGCGCAGCACGACATCCTCCTCGGCCTCGGCAAAAATGATCCGCTTTGGCAGCAGGCGGCAGGCCTCATAGGCCTGGGTCAGCACCGACGTGGTCGGGTTGAGGCGGGCCTTCAGGCTCTGGCGATAGGCGTCCAGATCCTCGATCGGCTTCTGGGCCACGCCGCTGTCCATGGCCGCTTTCGCAACCGCAGCCGACACCACGTCCATCAGGCGCGGATCGAAAGGGGCAGGGATGATATAGTCGACGCCAAAGCTCGGCGCGTTGCCACCATAGGCCACGGCGACTTCCTCCGGAACCTGCTCGCGAGCCAGTTCGGCAATTGCATGGGCGGCGGCGACCTTCATTTCCTCGTTGATCCGGGTCGCCCGCACGTCGAGCGCGCCGCGGAAGATGAAGGGAAATCCCAGGACATTGTTGACCTGATTGGGATAATCGGAGCGGCCGGTGGCGATGATCGCATCGGGCCGCGCTGCCTTGGCGTCGGGCGGCGTGATTTCCGGATCGGGATTGGCCATCGCAAAAATGATTGGTTTCGGCGCCATGTCCTTGACCATTTCCGGCTTCAGCGCACCGGCCGCAGACAAGCCCAGGAATACATCGGCACCGGTCAGCGCGTCGGTCAGGCTGCGCGCGTCGGTATCGATGGCATGGGCCGATTTCCACTGGTCGACATCGTCGCGACCGCGATAGATAACGCCCTTGCGATCGCACATCGTCAGATTGTCATGCGGAACGCCGAGGCTCTTGATCAGCGAGGCGCAGGCAATGGCGGCCGCGCCGGCGCCGTTGACCACCACCTTGATGTCCTCGATCTTCCGGTCCGTCAGCAGGCAGGCATTGATGATCCCGGCCGCGGCGATAATCGCCGTGCCATGCTGGTCATCATGGAATACCGGGATATTCATCCGGTCGCGCAGGGTCTGTTCGATGATGAAGCAGTCGGGTGCGGCAATATCTTCCAGGTTGATGCCGCCAAAGCTGGGTTCCATGATCTGGACGGCGTTGATGAATGTCTCTGCATCCTCGGTGTCGAGTTCGATATCGATCGAATCGACATCGGCGAAGCGCTTGAACAGCACGGCCTTGCCTTCCATCACCGGCTTGGCGGCAAGCGCGCCCAGATTGCCCAGGCCAAGGATCGCGGTACCATTCGAAATCACGGCAACCAGATTGCCCTTTGCCGTATAGTCATAGGCTTTCGAGGGATCTTCGGCGATCGCCCGGACCGGGACGGCAACGCCGGGAGAATAGGCGAGGCTGAGATCGCGCTGGGTTGCCATCGGCTTCGAAGCGATAATCTCGATTTTTCCGGGCCGGCCGTGGGAGTGAAAAAGCAGGGCTTCCCGTTCGGAAAATTCCAGATTGCTATCTTTCTTGTCGGCCAAATTATATCTCCGTATATCAGGTAGTCGGCTTGCTCGCGCCGATCGGATGGTCACGTCCCGCTTTCGGCTTACTCGCTTTGGCCCAGCGCCGCAATATCAAGTAAAATTCAACAGGATATGTTCGCCGCTCTTTTATGTCCCGCCGCACTCGGCTATCGCGTGGCCATGGCGACCCAGACTCAGGACACAGCGGAAAATCGCGCCAAGGCACCCGTATCGGCAGCGGACAAGGTGACGCCGATGATGGAGCAATATTTCCGGCTGAAGGAAAAGGCCGGCGATTGCCTGCTGTTCTACCGGATGGGCGATTTTTTCGAGCTGTTCTACGAGGATGCCAGGCTGGCGGCGGCGGCGCTGGATATCGCGCTGACCTCGCGCGGCAAGAATGCCGGCGACGCGATCCCGATGTGCGGGGTCCCGGTCCATGCTGCCGAAGGCTATCTGGCGAAGCTGATCCGCGCCGGGTTCAAGGTGGCGATCGCCGAACAGGTGGAGACACCGGCCGAGGCCAAGGCGCGCGGCGGCTACAAGGCCCTGGTTGCCCGCGATATCATTCGCTACGTGACCGCAGGCACCCTGACCGAAGACAATCTGCTCGACGCCCGCAGCGACAATATGCTGGTGGCGCTGGCAGAGGTGCAGGGCGAGATCGGGCTGGCTGCAGCGGACATTTCGACCGGTAATTTTGAACTGGCGACAATTTCCGACGATGCGCTCGATGCAGAGCTGGCCCGGCTCGCGCCATCGGAAATCATCTGTCCGCCATCCTTGTTGCCGCGCCTCACCAAGGCGACCAGCTGGGCAAAGGAGAATTTCGACAGCATCCACGCGGAAAAGCGGCTGTGCGAACATTTCGGCGTGTCGACGCTCGACGGCATGGGCGAATTTTCCCGCGCCGAACTGGCGTGCGCCGGTGGCCTGATCGCCTATGTCGACCATGTGTCGCAGGGGCACGCCCCCTATCTGCATCCGCCGAGAAAACGCGAAACGCGGGAGTTTCTGTCGATCGACGGGCCGACCCGGGCCAGTCTGGAGATCGACCGGACGCTGGCCGGTGGACGCGAGGGCAGTCTGCTCCACGCCATCGACCGCACGGTGACACCGGCGGGTGCGCGCCTGCTGGCGCGTGATCTGTCCGCGCCCTTGTTTGCTGAACAGCCGATCAACCGGCGGCTCGGGCTGGTGCAATGGTTTCACGACGGTCCGGCGATCCGCGACGACGTGCGCAGCGAATTGAAGGCGCTACCCGATATCGGCCGGGCGCTTGGCCGGGTCTCGGCGGGGCGGGGCAGCCCCCGCGATCTCGGGCAGATCCGCGACGGTCTCGCCGGCGCACGAATAATGCGCGAGCGGCTGGCGCTGGCGCTGGGCCTGCCGGAGCTGCTGGAAAATCTGCTGCCCGCACTCGCTGGTCATGGCGAACTGGTCGATCTGCTGGCCCGGGCACTGGTCGAGACCCCGCCCACCGAAATGGCCAATGGCGGCTATATCGCGACCGGCTATGATCCGGCGCTCGACGAGTTGCGCAGCGCCGGCTCCGACGGTCGCCAGGCGATTGCCAAGCTGGAGGCGCGCTATCGCGAGGCCACCGGGATCAACACGCTCAAGATCAAGCATAATGCCGTGCTCGGCTATTTCATCGAGGTGCCCGCCCGCCATGGCGACAGCCTGATGGCCGAAAATTCGGGCTTCACCCACCGCCAGACCCTGGCCGGGGTGGTGCGCTTCAACTCGACCGATCTGCACGAAGAGGCGCTGCGCGTGTCGCAGGCCGGCGCGCATGCCCTGGCGGCGGAAGCCGCGCATTTCGAGCAGCTGGTCGACCGGTTGCTGGCGCGCAAGCAGGCGATCAGCGAAAGCGCCGATGCGCTCGCCCGGATTGACGTCGGCGCCGCTCTCGCCGAACGCGCCGCCGAGGGCCAGTGGTGCCGGCCGCAATTCGTCGACGGCAACAGGCTCGATATCGAGGCCGGTCGCCACCCCGTGGTCGAGACCGCGCTCGCGGCCAGGGGCGAGGCCTTTGTCGCCAATGATTGTGCCCTGCGCCAGGACGAACGCTTGTGGCTGGTATCCGGCCCCAATATGGGCGGCAAGTCGACCTTCCTCCGGCAGAATGCGCTGATCGTCATTCTCGCGCAGGCCGGCGGCTTTGTCCCTGCCTCGTCGGCGAAGCTCAGCCTGGTCGACCGTTTGTTCAGCCGGGTCGGCGCCTCCGACAATCTCGCCCAGGGCCGCTCGACCTTCATGGTCGAGATGGTGGAAACCGCGGCGATCCTGTCGCAGGCGACCGAAAAAAGCTTTGTCATTCTTGACGAGGTGGGCAGGGGCACCTCGACCTATGACGGCCTGGCGCTGGCATGGGCAGTGGTCGAGGCGGTGCACGAGACCAACCGCTGCCGCTGCCTGTTCGCGACCCATTATCACGAACTGACCCGGCTCGCCGACCGGCTCGACGCCTTGTCGCTGCACCATGTCCGCGCCCGCGAATGGAAGGGTGATCTGGTGCTGCTGCACGAACTGGCGAAAGGCCCGGCCGATCGCAGCTATGGCCTTGCCGTGGCCAAGCTGGCCGGCATCCCGAAACCGGTGCTGGCGCGGGCGAAATCGGTGCTCGACAAGCTGGAAGCGGGCAAGGCGGAAACCGGCGGTCTGGCCGCGGGTCTGGGCGATCTGCCGCTGTTCGCGGCCAGCCTTGCAGAAGTCTCGGAAAAATCCGATAGCTTGCGCGAGGCGCTGGGCGCGCTCGACGTGGACGCGCTGTCGCCGCGCGAGGCCCTGGACCAGCTTTACGCGCTGAAGGCGCAAGTCGAACAGGAATGACGATATGAAGAAATGGATCGTGATATTGCTGGTCGTGACCATCGTCGGTGGCGGCGCCTTTGTCTATCAGACCCGCAGCGCCAATGCCGAACCGCTCGAAGTCGGTGCAACCGCGCCCGATTTCACCACGACCGGCGCGCTGGCCGGCAAGGAATTTCGGTTTTCGCTCGCCGACAAGCTGAAAGACGGCCCCGTCGTGCTCTATTTTTTCCCCAAGGCGTTTACCGAGGGCTGCACGATCGAGGCCAATATGTTTGCCGATGCCACCGCCGAATTCACCGCAGCGGGTGCCACCGTGATCGGCATGTCGGGTGACGATATCGAGGGGCTGAAGAAATTCTCGGTCTCCGAATGCCGCGACAAGTTCGCGGTCGCCCGGGCGGATGACAGCATCATTGCCGCCTATCAGGTCCGCATGGCGCCCGGGCTGGCGATAACCAACCGGACCAGCTATGTGATCGACCGGAATGGCAGGATCGCCTTTGTCCACAGCGCGATGAAACCGCAGGGCCATGTCACCGGAACGCTCGAAAAAGTGAAACAGCTCTCGAAAAGCTGATTAAAGGCTTGCTTTTGCCCCGCGCCTATACTGAAAGACGCCGATGACCAACCATTCACCCGATCCCGCCATGCTCGCTAAGGCGGAAACGCTCACCGATGCCTTGCCCTATATGCAGCGCTATACCGGCAAGACCTTTGTCGTGAAATATGGCGGTCATGCGATGGGCGACGCGACGCTGGCGCGCAATTTCGCCGAGGATATCGTGCTGTTGAAGGCGGTCGGGATCAATCCCGTCGTCGTCCATGGCGGCGGCCCGCAAATCGGCGCGATGCTGGAGCGGGTCGGCGTGGAAAGCAAATTTGTCGACGGCTTGCGCGTGACCACCAAGGAAACCGCCGAGATTGCCGAAATGGTGCTCTCCGGCGCGATCAACAAGGAACTGGTCAGCTGGATCGAAAAAGCCGGTGGCCATGCGATCGGCATTTCCGGCAAGGACGGCGGTTTCGTTAAGGCCGCCAAGCTGCGCCGCACCGAACGCGATCCCGATAGCAATATCGAGCGGATCATCGATCTCGGCTATGTCGGCGAACCGAAGACGGTCAACCGCAGCGTTGTCGACATGATTTCGTCCGCCGGCATGATCCCGGTGATCGCCCCGATCGGTGTCGGCGACGATGGCCATACCTATAATATCAACGCCGACACCATGGCTGGAGCGGTCGCCTCGGCGCTGCGCGCCGCCCGCCTGTTCCTGCTCACCGACGTCGCCGGCGTGCTCGACAAGCAGGGCGACCTGCTGACCGATCTCGCGCCCCGCGCGATCAGCGAACTGGTGAAGGACGGCACCATCTCCGGCGGCATGATCCCCAAGCTCGAGACCTGCGTGAAGGCGGTACAGGAAGGCGTCGACGCGGCGGTCATCCTCGACGGCCGGATTCCGCACGCGATGCTGCTCGAAATCTTCACCGTCAAGGGGGCGGGTACACTGGTCCGGGACGATTTCGAACCGGTTGATTAATCGGGCAACTGTCTTATATATATGATACAGTAAATTTCTGGTGATTCCGGCGACAAACCGCTAGCCGCTCCGCCAGATTATCGATAAAGGGTCCGCCATGGCATTTGCAATTCTTCAGATCATCTCCATCCTGCTCAACGTCGCGATCACCATCATCATCGTGCAGGCGATCATGAGCTGGCTGCTCGCCTTCAATGTCATCAATCTGCAGAATGACATCGTCCGGGCTATCTGGACGACCCTGGATGCACTGACCGCACCGATCTACAATCCGATCCGCAAGATCATGCCGGATTTCGGCGCGATTGATCTGACCCCGATGGTTGTCATCATCGCCATCATCATCCTGCAGGATGCGATCCTGCCGCCGATCGCCCAGGCGCTTCTCGGTTGACCGCAGCGCAGATCATTGACGGCAAGGCCTTTGCTGCCGGCCTGCGCGAACGGATCAGGGAAGCGGTTCCCGTCTTTGTGAAGCAAGCCGGTCGTGCGCCGGGTCTGGCCGTGGTGCTGGTCGGCGAAGACCCCGCCAGCCAGGTCTATGTCGCATCGAAGCGCAAGGCGACCATCGCCGCCGGCATGGAAAGCTTCGAACATCGCCTGCCCGCCAATGTCGCGCAGGCAGACTTGATCGCGCTGGTCGAGCAGCTGAACGCCGACGAGACGGTGGACGGAATATTGGTGCAACTGCCGCTACCGGAAGGCCTCGACGAAAAAGCCGTGGTCATGGCGATCGACCCCGACAAGGATGTCGACGGCCTGCACGTGATCAACGCCGGGCGCCTCGCCAATGGCGAAGAGGCGCTGACCCCCTGCACCCCGCTCGGCAGCCTGATGCTGCTGAAAGACACGCTCGGCGACCTCACCGGTCTGGACGCCGTCGTCGTCGGTCGCTCGATCCTGGTCGGTAAGCCGATGGCGCAACTGCTGCTCGCCGAAAATTGCACCGTCACCATGGCCCACAGCCGCACGCGCAACCTGCCGGATGTCGTCCGCCGCGCCGATATCGTCGTCGCCGCCGTAGGTCGCGCCGAAATGGTCAGGGGCGACTGGCTGAAGTCCGGCGCGGTCGTGATCGATGTCGGCATCAACCGCCTCGACCCCGAGCCGGGTCAGGCAAAGGGCCGTCTGGTCGGCGATGTCGCCACCTCCGAAGCGCTCGACCATGTCCGGGCGATCACCCCGGTGCCGGGAGGGGTTGGCCCGATGACCATTGCGGTGCTATTGCGCAATACGCTGGTTGCCGCATCCGCGCGCGCCGGACTGGATAAACCAAAGGGTCTCTGATGCGAATATTTGCCGCCACCGGAATCGCCCTGCTCCTCGCTGGTTGCGCCGGCGGCGGTGGCCGTCTGAATGATCGCGAACGCTATGACCGGGTGATGGGAACGCCGGTGGCCAATCCGAGCGCGATCGTGCAGGCGGAACTGGCCTTTGCCCGGCTGGCACAGGAAAAGGGGCAATGGACCGCTTTCCGGGAGACCGCCGCGGAGGACGCGATCATGTTCACCCCCGATCTGGTCAACGCACAGCAATGGCTCAAGGACAAGGCCGATCCGGCGCAGGCCGTGACCTGGCAACCGCATCATATCTATATGTCCTGCGACGGCAGCATGGCGGTTTCAACCGGTGCCTGGCAGAATGCCAAGGGCGAAACCGGCCGTTTCACCACCATCTGGCAGCAGCAGGATTTCGGCCAGCGGCGCCCGGACCGGAAGGTCGACTGGAAATGGGTGTTTGACGACGGCCAGCCGCTGGACAAACCGCTGGCAGAGCCTGACTATGTCGAAACCGATGTGGCGTCGTGCAAGCCGGACAGCGCCGCCCCGCTTGCAACCGCGATGCCAGCGAACAGCGGCAGGACAGGGGCCTCGGCCGACCGTACTCTGCTCTGGAGCGCTGCATTGGCCAGCGATGGCTCGCGCATTGTCTCCGTCGACCTGGCCCGGGAGGATGGCAGCTTCAAGCGGGTCCATCAATATACCGTCCCTGCGCCGACAGAATGATCGAACTTTTCATCTCTGCCTTCATCACCTTTTTCGTGGTGATCGATCCTCCCGGCTGCGCCCCGATCTACGCCAGCCTGACCAGCAACGTGCCGGCGCGCGATCGCCGGGTCATGGCCATTCGGGCGATTGTTGTCGCCGCGGTCATTCTGCTCGTCTTTGCCCTGTTCGGCGAACCGATGTTGAGCGCGCTCGGCATCAGCCTCGAAAGTTTCCGCATTGCCGGCGGCATCATGCTGTTCCTGATCGCGCTGGAAATGGTCTTCGAGAAACGCACCGAACGGCGCGAGGACCGGGCGCAGGAGATTATCGAGCAGCCCGAGATAGAGGATGTGTCGATCTTTCCGATGGCCATGCCGATGATCGCCGGACCGGGCTCGATTGCCGCTGTCATGCTCCTGACATCGCAGAATGACGGGCTGGAGAACGCGCTCGTCATCCTCGGGGCGCTGGGAACAGTGCTGCTGCTGACGCTGGTCGGCCTGATCGCCGCCGGCCCGCTGATGCGGATCTTGGGCAACAAGGTCGAGGCGGTGATCACCCGGGTGCTGGGCGTGATATTGGGGGCGCTTGCAGTGCAATTTGTCGTCGACGGGCTGAGCGCGAGCTTCTGACCGAACGGCTGGTGGCGCGGCCTGCATCACCACCGCCCATCCTGTCCATCGCTATTCCTGCAACCGGCAGGCCAGTTTGAGTCAAATGATCGGCTAGCGGCCCTGGGTCATCCGCTGATCACGCCCTTCTGCAGCAGTACCTGAAAGGCGCGCTCGGCCAGCAACGGATTGGTGATCAGGCGTCGGATCAGTTGTTCCTGGCTTTCATCCCTGTCACTGCCATAAGCTGCCACCAGCCGGTCCCAGGAGGCGCGCGAGTCCTCTATGCGGTCGTTCTTCGCATATACCATGGCCATGGCTATGTCATAATAGGGGCCGACACCGGTACTGGAAGGCACGATCTGCTCGGCAAAGATCAGGGCTTCCTTGTCCTTGCCTTCTGCCAGCAGGGTCAGCACCAGCGCAGTCTCCGCGAGGATCGATCCACGCGGGTCCAGAGCGATGGCGCTCTTCAGATAATCTATGGCATCCGGATCGTTGCACACGAAAAGATAGCCACCAGTCTGGGCCTGAATCGAGGATTCATAGGGGGCCAGTCCAGCGGCCTTTTCGGCGAAAAACTTGCCCCGGCTACAATTGCCATTGAAAAAACTGGATCGGGCGAGAGCGAAATTTGCCGATGCATCTTCTCTGCCGCGGACCATCGCGCGGCGCGCATATTCCAGTCCCGCGTCGGCATCCGGCGGTCTCCCGGTTGCCTCTTCCCGCAGGAAGGAGAGGAACGAGGCCGCTGCCAGTATCGGGCTGTCCAGCGGATCGACCGCCAGCGATTTCTCGATGCAGGATTCGACGACCGGCAACAAGGCCGGATCGCGGTTGGCGCGGTAGCTCTCGAAGCGCAGCAGGCAGGAATAGCCGATCATCGCGTCGTCGGGCAGGTGCTTGCGCTGGTCGGCAGCGATGACACCGTAAATGCCGCCGATGCGGCTGGCGATGGGGCCAAGCTTTTCGGGATAGTCCGCAGCCGACTCCGGCAGCGCCATCTTGGTTGACCAGATTGTCTCGTGGGTGAGCAGGGAAGTCAGGGAGAAATTGACTTCGGGACCGGTCCCGCCCTTCGTCAGCTGGCTTTTGAACAGATAGGCATTTTGCTTCTTTTCAAGCGTGACGTCGGAACCACTGGTGGCCGCGAGACGAACTTGTCCGGAACTGGCAAAGGCATCCGAGAAAAAATTCTGTATCCGGCTCCAACTGTCCTCGGCTGTCTTGCCGGATTCCAGTTCGGTGGAACTGATGTAAATTTTCGGCGGCAAGCTGTATTCTGAATCCGGTGCGACATCCGATGGTATTGCCGTGGCGCTGTTCAGCAGCCAGATCAGACCGATCGCGATGAGGAGGAAGAAGGCTGCCAGTCCGAGCGTCGACTGCCGGTTGTCAAGCCACGGAACCACGGTGCCGGTGGCTGGCTTCACAGGGTCGTCCTCCGTGCCCGGCACCGCGATGCCGATCAGCTTGTCGTCCGGCTCGTCTTCATCCACCGCAATTTCGACGGCATAATGGCCGATCGGGATATGCAGCTGATGCGCACCACCATGAGCGGCATAATGGGCAGCGAGCATTTTGCGCAATCTGCCCACTTGCACCCTTGGATAGCTGTCGGCCTGGACGTCGAAATCTTCGGAACGCCCAAGCCCGTCGACCGCCACCTGATAGGCCTTGGGCGGATGGCCCGGGTTGGCAATGGCCTCTTCCACCAGATAGCTCAACAGTTGCGACATCACCGGAGAGCGCACGAAATCGGGTGACTGCAAAAGGGAACGGGTTTCCGCGCGGAGCAGCTCGGCTCGCCGCTCGTCCGAGATTGGTGGGGACATTATTCCGGTTTCCCTTTCGTCATGCGGGTACCAGGCCGGCTGGCGGGACGGACAGGCAAAAGGATCACTGGAAGGCGACCCAGTCGCGCAGGCTGATCCAGCCTTCGCTGCCTACGATGATATGATCGTGAACGGTCAGCCCGATGCCTTTTGCGGCCTTGAGAAGTCTGGAAGTGGCGTCGATATCGCCTTCGCTCGGACTGGGATCTCCCGACGGGTGATTATGCGCCAGGATCAGGGCCGTGGCATCCAGAGCGAGCGCGCGTTTCAGGATTTCCCTTGGATAAATGGGCGCTTCGGAAATCGATCCTCTGCTCACGACTTCATCGCTGAGCAGCCGGTTTCTGCTGTCCAGAAACAATACGCGCACTTCCTCGACCGGCAATCGCGCCATGGCGACAATCAGATATTCGATAACGTCCGCCGCCTTGGACAGGCAGATGCGATCCAGCATCTTGTCCTGGGATGAGACCAGCATCGCTTCGCGCACCACGGACAGGATCGCCCGACCCGGATCGCTTCCGGTCGCCCGCGAATCCGAATATAGTACGGCGGCAAAGGAACCGTGTTGAGCCATCAGGGTTTCAGCGACGACCGATGCATTGTCTATTTTTGCAAGGTTGAAAAGTCGCTCCAGGATCTGTCGACCCCGTACCGCTGAAGACGCTGCTGGTGGCGATAGGTGCCGATGGTCAGAACGATCAGCATCGGATAGGCCCAGATGGCTGCTATCATATAGTAAGCTTGGGGAAGCAGTTCTGGAATAATCATTTTGGGGATATGGGACATAACCTGAATCACCTGCATTGAGCATATCCATAAAGTCCAATACCTTTCTGCACTTAGCGCCAATGCAACAAATCCGGACAACATTGCCAAATCCACAACTAATACGCCGATTTCGGGGTGCATATACATCTCATCAGAAGGAGCCGTCGCGATAATTGACATCACGAATCCAACGATGAAAATTGCGACTACTCTTCTTTCGGGCTGCCCGCCCTTGATGGCCGAATAAAAGCAGACGGCCATCAGGAGAGCGAGGAACAAATCTATGCGGGACATCTGTTGGTCGGACCAAATAACAGAGGTACGGTCAAGTCCCTCATGATTGGTTAGGCGTTTTCAACGACACGTAGTGGCGTTGAATACTCGTCCGTTGCCGCCGCCTGTACCGGTGGGCATTCGGCATAATCACCCCAGCTCACGGTCCGCAAGCCGGCATCTTCCCGATCCTCGGCAAGATGTTGATGGGCGGCCACGACTTCCCGGTAAGAGCGGGCGGTTTGCGCTGCGGCGTCGATCAGCTTTTCGGATGCTTCCATTCCTGCCGTCAGGGAAAAACGTGTGCCCGGAGCGAGACGGGCAGACGCGATGCTGCTCATCAGTTCACCCATCTGGACCATGGTCAGATTCAGGGATTTTTCGACCTCATGGATTTTTGTGGCGATGGGGCGGGCGGCTTCGATTCGTTGGTTCAACATATTACTCTCCTGACGCCGGATTACTGGGGCGTCCAATGGGTGACCAAATTTCCAGGGATTAACTCGGACTGATCAACCTGCTCACCACCATCGCGGCAAGACAGACAAAGGCAAATGCAAAGGCAAGCTTGACCGCCAGATCGGCGATCGCCCAAATTCGCGCTCCCTTGTCTAGATCATTGACCACTTCTCCCTGCTTGCGAAACGGCACCGACAGGAGCGGAGTGGAGAAAGTGGCATAAGACTGATATGCCGATTGCACTTCCCTGACCCTGTCGGGTGACGCTGCCTGTTGTCCAGGCAAGGGATAAATTGCGTCGGATGCGAGCTTGGGCGCAATCCCAATATTCTTGGGCACAAAATTTTTGGGTTCATATCCCTCATGCTCGGCCAGCATCCGGGCTGCGGCCTTGCTGCTCGTGACCTGCAGTTTCTGCCGCGCCGAGCGCAGCCGTTCATTGATTATATTGGGCGTTACCCCGATTTCCTGCGCGGCGGTCTTGGCATCATGCCCCTGCAACAGCAGGTGCAATGCCTCTTTCTCGTTCTCGTTCAGTATGTCGCAAATCAGTCTGGTCATCATATCATCATATGTCAGGGGCATTCATTTGGCAAAAAGGAATGGTTGGCACAATGCTAACCATCGGATTCCCTTGCACAAAGAATGCAGTGTCGAACACCCGTTCGAGGGTTATATCTGATGTAACCGCTACAAAATGTTAACAACAGCCGACAAATTATCGCCGGATTTCCCGCAGACTGACCATGGCACCGCCCGCCGGGTTAACATGTAACCCCCGTTTGGACGTTGATACGGTTTGATACTCGGGGCACCTTGCAGATCAGTGCATATCAACGGTTGTTCGGCACGAACTCGTTGGCAACGGTTTGTTCGGAAGGGCGGTCCAGGATTCTGGTCCCCCTGAACGACAGCCCGCCGCCCGACCAGTTGCTATGGTCTGGAGCGAATGGAATATTCTGGTCAGTATTCCCTCGCCCCAATCGATGTTCCATCCGAACCAAAAGGAAGCGCGCCTTGCGGCGGCGCTTCTTTGGGAAGTCAGATCCGGGTTGATCCAAATTCTCCCATAAATTGGATCAACCCGGAGATGATTGTCGGGATGATGATGCCCGGATCAGGCAGGCCGGGTCGAAGTTGTTCAGAGTGACATTTGGTTGCGTAGTGTAAAGAGTGTGGACGGTATGAAAATTGAGTACAAGCGCCTGGACGACAGGGACAAGGAACTGTTTCTGGGGCATGTGGTCACCTGGGGCGCGATTATTGCGGGTCTGGTCCTGGCGATCACCCTGACTCACCTGAGTACTCCCGAACCGGGTGAAAACCCGCCCCCGGCGCAAGCCGAAACGGCCTCCTGACAGGACAAGCTTGCGACCGCCAGTCGTGGCGGTGCCGGTGAAAGGCGGAACCGCCAATCTCGGCTTGCGTCAACGGCCTTGCAGTCTGCGCGCTTCTTCGACCAGCATGACCGGAATCCCGTCGCGGATCGGGTAGGCCACACCCGCGGCTTCGCTGATCAGTTCCTGCGCCTCCACATCATGGACCAGCGCCGTCCGGGTTATCGGGCAGACCAATATATCCAGCAGATCGGGGTCGATCGACCGCCGCTCCCGGTTCGCGGCCCCGCCGGTCATTGCAACGTGACCCGGTCATCATCGCCATCCTGCCGGCCGAAAAATTGCAGCAGCTGGATGATCAGCTCGGCGCGATTGGCCAGCCCGTCGACTTCCAGCAGCGCCTGTTTCGACGCGGCATCAAAGGGCGCGATCTGGGCGATGCCGTTGACAAAAGCCATGTCGTCAAGCCGCCCGATACTGTCCCAGTCGACCTGATAGCCCTGCAGTTCGGCAAATCGCCGCGATTCGATTTCCAGCGCGGCGCGCTCGGCACTGGCCAGCACCTCGTCCATTTCCCGGTCATCCTCGATCTCGGCCCGGACCTGCCGGAACGCCGTGGAAGCGTCGATTTCCTCGATAATCCGGAATCGCGCCACACCTTCCAGCACGACATTGAACCGGCCGTCGTCGAGCGCCTCGATATCGATGATCTTGCCGAGACAGCCGACATCGAACAGGGCAGGGCGCTTGCCGCCTTCCTTCGGCTGGATCATCCCGATCTGCCGGTCGCGCGCCATCGCATCGTTGATCAGCGCCCGGTAGCGGTCTTCGAATATATGCAGCGGCAAATGCATGCCGGGAAACAGCAGCGCCCCGGACAGCGGAAAGATCGAGAGGCGTTTGGTTTCGCTCATCCGAACAGCAGCGCGCTGAGCTTGCGGCGGGTCGCGGCGACCCATTCGTCCTCGAGCCCGACCATCTCGAACAGCGACAGCAGCTTCTGCCGCGCCGCGCCCTCGTTCCAGTCCTTGTCGGCGGCGATGATCGTCAGCAGATGGTCCGCCGCCGTCTCATGGTCACCCGTCGCGATCAGCGCCCCGGCCAGATCATAGCGCGCCTGATGGTCCTTGTCGTCGGCGGCAACCGCCGCTTCCAGCGCCGCCATGGTTTCCGCATCCGGCCGGTCCTTGGCCAGCTGCAGGGTGGTCTGCGCCCGTTCGATTGCCGGGTCGCCGCGCAGCTGCTCCGGCAGCCCGGAGATCGCCGCCTCGGCCTGGTCCAGATGATTCGCCGCGACCATCGCCCGGATCAGCCCGCCCAGCGCCTCGGCATTGTCGGGCGCCATTTCCGCGATCTGCGCAAAGATTCCCGCCGCCCGCTCGGCATCGCCGCCGGCCAGCGCTTCCTCGCCCATCGCCAGCAGCGGCGCGATATCCTGCTTGGGTTCGCCGCCCCCGACGGGCAGCTTTTCAAGCAGCTGGTCGAGCGCACCGGTCAGCTGGCTCTCGCTGCGCGCGCTGGTCAGGTCGGCGACCGGCTTGCCCTGGAAAATCGCATAGACGGTCGGGATCGACTGCACCTGGAATTGCGCCGCGATAAACTTGTTCTCGTCGACATTGATCTTGGCCAGCACCACGCCCTTGTCGGCATAAGCCGCCGCGACCTTTTCCAGCAGCGGTGTCAGCGCCTTGCACGGGCCGCACCATTCGGCCCAGAAATCGAGGATGACCAGCTTGTCCATGCTCGGCCCCACGACCTCCCGCTGGAACACTTCTACCGCTTTCTGTTCTTCGACCGTCAGTCCTGCTGTTGCCACATCATGCTCCTGTTACGGCGCGGGGCCCATTCCCGGACCAGCGCCCAAATCATTCTTCTGGAGGGCTTTATGTGGGGAGCGGCGCGCCAATGCCAAGCATATTTTTGCTTTTGCTGCCGGACGGAGGTCAAATGGGGCTTGCGGGGTGCGAAAACCCATGCTAACCGCGCGCCTCAATCTGCTGATGACGATACCCATGTCACAGCCGCCGAGCGGGCGTAGCTCAGGGGTAGAGCACAACCTTGCCAAGGTTGGGGTCGAGAGTTCGAATCTCTTCGCCCGCTCCAGTTTTTCTGAGAAAAATCAGTAAATTAACGACTTAGAACAAGTCTTTCGTACTGCTTACACGGATTTTGCATTGTCATTTGTAAGCATATTGTAAGCAGTCGGGGTCGTAAAACAGCGATATTTGGCCTAGCTTATAAAAATCGTCATCTTAATGTCTTTTGAGGGGCCAAAGACAGCCCCGTTTGGGTGACTCAAGGGTGCTGCAGTCTCCCAATCTTACCGAAGCGCTGCGATTATTGATCCAGCGGGTGGATTATCTTCCCAGCTTTGATAGCCGAGTTTGTGCGCGCTGCTTACAATTTCAGTCTATTAACGCGTATCAGCAGCATGCCGCACTTAGAATTTATTCAGGTCACTTAGCCGCTTGCAACTCGGTGCTAAGACGGCCCAGATATCATCCAGTACTTCGGCAAAGTCCAAGGCAGGAAGTCCCAGAGATTCGATATAAGCATGCCAGCGCCGCTGGGCATCATTGTCCTTGGTCATAGCATTGGACAAGCCTACCGGCCGCGCACTCGGAACGGTCGTGGCCCTCCGTTCGAATGTCGCGGCGATTGCCGCGTCGAGAACGTGTTCGTCCAGTGGTATGGCTTTTGGTATTGCCCAGAGATCGTAAAAATCCTTCATTCGGCCATTGACCAGTCCGAGTGCGACCATCGCTTGGAATTTCTCGGCAATGACG